>MDTF01002386.1_pt1 | contig 17162 bp, 15 predicted proteins | sample 811191 | NCBI WGS metagenome assembly MDTF01 (sample SAMN05326649, study PRJNA326480) | marine metagenome | isolation source: seawater | place: Southern Ocean | collected 2011 | reverse complement strand
TTACTTTGGGCATAGGGATACTGTCTACTTTTTTTACAACCTATGTATTGGGTAGGCTCTTGGTTGCAAAATACATTAAAAATAACAAGGAAACTATTATTGTAATCTAAATGAATATTTATAATAAAAAATACAATTTTTTAAAATTCAAAAAACCATTTCTGATCTTGTCGACAATTCTTTTTGCTATTTCTCTTGGAGCATTCTTTACTAAAGGTTTAAATCTTGGTGTTGATTTTAAGGGTGGAACTGTTATCGAAATGAAATTAGCTCAACCATACAATTCTGAAGATATAAGAAAATCATTATTAAAAATTAACTTGGGCGATGTGGTTGTTAAAGAATTTGGATCAAGTAGAGAATTTCTAGCAACCATTGAAAAAAAAGGAAAGGATAATGATTTTGTTGGCTCTATTAAAAAACATTTAGAAAGTGATTTGGCTAGAGAGTTTGACTTTCGTAGAGTTGAAGTTGTTGGTTCTAAAATTAGTAAAGAGCTGACTAAAAGTGGTCTGTACTCTGTTGTTTTGGCTTTATTTTTAATGCTAATTTATATTTGGATAAGATTTGAATGGCAGTTTAGCTTGGGTTCAATTTTAGCTTTAATTCATGATGTTGTTATAACCATTGGTGCTTTTAGTCTAGTTGGCTTTGAATTTAACTTATCTATTGTGGCTGCTATATTAACGATAGTTGGTTACTCCATGAACGATACTGTTGTTATTTACGACAGAATTAGGGAATTTTTAAAAATTGACGATCGTCAAGATATTGAGGAGTTAATTAATGATGCAGTAAATTCTACCTTGCCCAGAACTTTAAAAACCTCAGTTACAACTCTTCTTGCACTTGTGTCTATTTATATATTTGGTGGTGAAATTCTTAAAGGTTTTTCTTTTGCTTTAATATGGGGTGTGTTGATAGGGACTTATTCTTCAATTTTTGTAGCAGCTCCAATTTTAGTTTTCTTTAAAGTAAAAAGGAATTGGAATGAAGAAGTAGATACTACTCCGTAAGTAATTTTAAAACTTAATTTTTTTTGCTAAGTATTTTTTTTAGAAATTTTCCAGTGTAGCTTTCTTTTATATTCAAAAGCTGTTCAGGTGTTCCCTCAAATACAATATTACCACCTTTGTCGCCACCATCTGGACCCATATCTATAATCCAGTCTGCTGTCTTGATCACTTCCATATTGTGTTCAATTACAACAACTGTATTTCCTTTTTGGACAAAAGCCTGAAGGACCTCTAATAGTTTTTTTACATCATGCACATGCAACCCAGTAGTAGGTTCGTCCAATATGTAAATAGTTCTTCCCGTTGATCTTTTTGACAACTCTTTTGCTAATTTAATTCTCTGCGCCTCACCTCCAGATAAGGTTGTGGCTTGCTGACCAATGCTCATGTAGCCAAGTCCTACTTTTTGTAACGTCAAAAGCTTATCTCTAATCGTAGGAATATTTTCAAAAAATTTAACACTCTCATCTACTGACATACTCAACACATCAGCAATGCTTTTTTCTTTATGCTTAATTTCAAGTGTTTCTCGGTTGTACCTTTTTCCCTTACAGACATCACACTCCACATAAACATCTGGCAAAAAGTGCATTTCATATGTTATGACTCCATCTCCTTCACAGGCTTCACATCGTCCACCTTTTACATTGAAAGAAAACCTTCCAGGTTTGTATCCTCTAGATTTGGATTCGGGTAAATTTGTGAACCATTCTCTTATAGGGGTGAATGCACCAGAATAAGTGGCCGGGTTGGATCTTGGTGTTCTACCAATGGGTGATTGATCGATATCAATAATTTTATCTAAATATTCAAAGCCTTTTATGCCTTTAAATGGCTGAGGCATATTTCTAGTGATTACCTTGTTGATCATTAAATTCAAGGCTCGGTACAGAGTGTGTAATATAAAAGTCGATTTCCCACTTCCGGAAACACCAGTAACACAAGTTAACGCTCCAAGAGGAATTTTAGCAGATACATTTTTTAAATTATTTCCAGTAGCTCCAGATAAATGAAGATACCTTCCATTAAGAGCGGTTCGTCTATTTTTGGGTATAGAAATAAATTTTCTTCCTGATAGATAATCTCCAGTTAAGCTGCTTTTGTCATTTGAAATGTGTTTAAAATTTCCTTCAGAAATTACTTTTCCACCGTGTATTCCTGCTCCTGGACCAATATCTATAATGTGATCAGAATGTAGCATAGCTTCCTCATCGTGCTCGACAACAATTACTGTATTTCCAAGATCTCTGAGCCTTTTAAGGGCCTCTATGAGCTTTATATTGTCTTTTTGGTGCAATCCTATGGAAGGTTCATCCAAAACATACAGCACCCCTGTAAGACCCGAACCTATTTGAGAAGCCAATCGTATTCGTTGAGATTCACCTCCAGATAAAGTTCCAGAACCTCTAGACAAATTCAAATAATCGAGACCAACATTAATTAGAAAGGTTAATCGTTCATTAATCTCTTTTAATATGTGTGTGGCAATTTTATTTTCTTTTTCTGTTAAATCTTTACCTAAAGAGCCAAACCATAAATGAGCTTCTTTAATAGAAAACTTTGCAACTTCACTTATATTTTTATTTAATATTTTTATACAAAGGGCCTCTTCTTTTAACCTATATCCTTTGCATCGCTCACATTCTTTTTCACTTTGGTATTGTTCAATTTCCTCTCTTTTCCAGTCACTGTCTGTTTCTAAATATCTTCTTTCTAAATTACTAATAACTCCTTCAAAAGATTTTTTATTAGCGCGTTTTTCATACCCATCATCATAATTAAATTTTATCTCTTCATTACCAGACCCATACAAAATCACTTCTTGGTGTGCTTTAGATAGCTTCTTCCAATCAGTATCTAATGAAAAGTCATAGTGTTTAGCCAAAGAAGCTAAAGTTTGAGCATAATATAAATTTGTAGATTTGGCCCACGGCTTAATAGCTCCATCTATTAATGACATTCTTTCGTCAGGAATAACTAACTTAGGGTCTACATAAAGATCGACTCCAAGGCCTTCACATTCGGAACATGCTCCGTATGGACTGTTAAATGAAAACAGTCTTGGTTCAATTTCTTCAATAGTAAAACCACTTTCTGGACAGGCAAATTTAGAGGAAAAAACAATTTTTTCTAATTTTTGATGCTGCTTAGGTAAGTTTTCATCAAAATGCTCAACATAAACAAGGCCGTCTGACAAATTTAAAGCAGCCTCTAAACTTTCGGCAATTCTTTTTTGTTCTTCTTTTTTGTTTACAAATTTATCAATTTGAACTTCAATATTATGTGTAATTTTTTTATTTAAGTTGGGAGTCTCATCGATTTCATAAAGCGTATCATCAATTTTAATTTTTGTGTATCCTCTTTTTTTTAATGAAAGTATTTCTTTTTTGTATTCACCCTTTCTTCCTCTTACAATGGGTGAGTAAATAGATACTCGTGACGGTTTTGCCAGATCTAAAATTTTGTCTACCATCTCTGAGACTGTTTGTGATTTAATTGCCTTTCCGGTGAAAGGAGAGTAGGGAGTTCCAACTCGAGCATACAAGACTCTCATATAATCATAAATTTCAGTCACTGTTGCAACAATAGATCTGGGATTTTTAGAAGTGGTTTTCTGCTCTATAGATATGGCTGGCGATAGTCCTTCTATCAAGTCAACATTTGGCTTCTTCATTCTATCCAAAAATTGCCTTGCATAAGCAGATAGACTTTCAACATACCTTCTTTGTCCCTCCGCATAAATAGTATCGAATGCTAAAGAAGATTTTCCAGAACCAGAAAGTCCAGTTATAACGACCAACTGATCTCTAGGTATCTCAACAGAAAGATTTTTTAAATTGTGCTCTTTAGCACCTTTAACAACAATTTTTTTAAGCATTTTGCTTGTGGATATAAGTAATTTTGTTCATTTACAATGCGCTATATAGTATAAAGATAATAATTCATTACTAACTTAATTAGGATTTATATATGGCAGGAAGTTTAAATAAAGTTTTATTAATTGGCAGACTAGGTGCCGATCCAGAAATCAAACAAACACAAGGTGGAAAAGGTTTTGCAAGCTTAAGTGTAGCTACAAGTGAAAACTGGAAAGACAAAAACTCTGGAGAAAAAAAAGAAAAAACTGAATGGCATAGAGTTGTTATTTTTAATGAAGGCTTAGTCAATGTAGTTAAACAATATTTGAAAAAGGGTGCTCAGATCTATGTTGAGGGACAATTGACTACCAATAAATACACAGACAACAATGGCCAAGAAAAATATAGCACACAAATAGTTCTTCAAGGATACAACTCAACATTAAAAATGCTTGGTGGAGCCACAGGATCTTCTCAGGGTGAAGTTGATCAATCTTCAGCTTCTAGCTCACTTCCTTCTGACGATATGAGTTCTCCGGCTGATTTAGACGACGAAGTACCTTTTTAAATCTATTTTTTAATGGTCGATAAAAAAATCGAAATCAGAAATGTAACCGATGAGATGAAGGCATCTTATCTGTCGTATGCTATGAGCGTTATCGTCTCCAGAGCATTACCAGATGCAAGAGATGGCCTTAAACCAGTGCATAGAAGAATTATATTCGCTATGTATAAAGGTGGTTACGATTGGTCTAAGCAATTTAGAAAGTCAGCAAGAGTAGTCGGCGATGTTATTGGTAAGTATCACCCTCACGGTGACCAAGCCGTTTACGATGCGCTAGTTAGACTGGCACAGGATTTTTCTATGAGCTTAACTTTATTAGATGGACAGGGAAATTTTGGTTCATTGGACGGTGATCGAGCAGCTGCAATGCGTTATACCGAAACAAGATTAGCAAAAGTAGCCGAGTTTTTAATTTCAGATATAGACAAAAATACAGTCGACTTTCAAAATAATTATGATGATACAGAATTAGAACCTGTTGTTTTACCTGCACAGTATCCAAATCTTTTAGTGAATGGAGCTAGTGGTATTGCAGTTGGTATGGCGACTAACATACCCCCTCACAACCTTGGAGAGGTTATTGAAGGAACTTTAAAGTACATAGACAATAATGAGATCACTATAAAAGAATTGATGAAAGTAATTCCTGGTCCTGATTTTCCTACAGGAGGGATTATTATAGGTCAAAATGATATTATCCCAGGATATGAAAAAGGAAGAGGTTCTATAAAAATTAGAGGTGAGATCGAAGTTGAAGAGGGCTCTAAAGATAAAAAAATTATTGTCATCAAGTCAGTTCCTTACCAGGTTAACAAAACTGTTCTGATTGAAAAAATCGCTGAACTTATTAGAGATAAAAAAATTGAGGGTATATCAGACTTGAGAGATGAATCTAATAAAGACGGAGTAAGAATTGCAATAACAGTAAAAAAAAATGTTTCAGAAGCTATTATTGTGAATCAACTATATAAATTTTCTCCATTGCAGACTTCCTTTGGATTTAACACTTTAGCTATTAATGAAAAAAAACCCGAGCTTCTAAACTTAAAGCAATTTATCAAAATTTTTGTAGATTTTAGAGAAAAGGTTTTAACTAAAAGAACTTTATTTGAACTAAAAAAAGCTAAGGATAGAACCCATATTCTAATTGGGTTATTTATTTCAATTGAGAATATTGACGAAGTTATTTCCATTATTAGAAAATCAAAAGACCCCTCGGAAGCAAAAGCCACATTGTTAAAGAAAGTATGGAGCTTTCAAAAATCAAAGATTGATAAAGATGTTTTAGAAGTTAACGAACTATCCACTAAGAAAGAATATCAGTTAAGTGACCATCAAGTTAAGGCCATTTTAGAATTAAGATTGCAAAAATTAACAAATATAGGACACGAAGAAATTAATTCAGAACTGCAAGACCTGTATAAACTAATAGTAAAATATAAGAAAATTCTTAATGATAAGAAAGAATTACAAAATTTAATTAAAACCGAATTAGCGGAGATTAAGAAAAAGTTTGCAGTTCCTAGAAGAACTAAGTTAGTAGGGGCAGTAGAGAATGTCGATGTGGAAGATGTTATTCAAGAAGAAAAAGTAATCGTTACCGTTACCAATAAAGGATATATTAAAAGAACCCCCCTAACTTCCATACGAGCGCAAAAAAGAGGCGGCAAAGGAAAAACGGGAATAGTTACTAGGGAAGAAGATTTTGTTTCTCAGTTATTCCCTGTAAGTACTTTAACCCCAGTTTTGTTTTTTTCATCCAAAGGAATTGTGTACAGATTAAAAGCATGGAAAATTCCTGAAGGCTCTAATACATCCAAGGGCAAAGCCCTAGCAAATATATTCCCTATAAAAGCAGATGCGCAGATTAGTTCCATACTTCCATTGCCATACGACAAATCTACATGGAAAGATAATTTTTTAATCTTTGTTACGGCCAATGGTAAAATAAGAAAAAATAGCATTCTTGATTTTGAAAATATCCAAGCAAATGGAAAGATTGCCATGAAGCTTGAAAAAGATGATAAAATAGTAAGTGTCAAGATTGTAAAAAAGAATGACGACGTAATGTTAAACACCTATTCTGGAAAAAGCTTAAGAATTAATGCAAGTAAGATTAGAATTTTCAAAGGAAGGTCCTCAAAAGGAATTAAAGGTATCAATCTTAAAAATAATGACAAGGTTATTTCTCTTACTGTTTTAAATCATGTGGCTACGACTTCTGAGGAAACAAAGGCTTATATAAAAAGAACTAGAAAAGATGATTTGGAAAATACTGACGATACAAATTTTGAAATTAGCACTAAGAAATATGAAGAGCTGAAACTAAGAGAAGAATTTATTTTAACTATTACAGAAAATGGATATGGAAAAAGATCTTCTTCTTATGAATTTAGAGAAAGTGGCCGAGGAGGTCAGGGTATAATAAATATTATTAGCTCTGAAAGAAATGGTAATATAGCCGCTTCTTATTCTGTCAAAAATGACGATGACATCATGTTGATTACTAACAAGGGCCAAATGATCAGGTGTGCAGTTAGTGATATAAGAATTACAGGAAGAAACACACAAGGAGTAAGAATATTTAAGGTAGAAAAAAATGAAAAAGTGGTTTCTTCTGTTTGTTTAACAGATTCTGTGGCAGATTAGATTAATGAAAAAAATTGGTATATACCCAGGAACTTTTGACCCGATTACATTAGGACATTTGGATATAATAAAGCGAGCCAGTCAAATTGTTGATACTCTTTATGTCTCTATAGCGCTAAGCAAAAACAAAAAAACATTATTTTCAACTGAAGAAAGAGTTCAGATTGTTAAAAGGTCTTTAGGAAATTCTTTTAAAAATGTAAAAATAATTAGCTTTAATACTCTAACCATAGCATTGTGCAAAAAAATCAAAGCTTCATTAATTTTTAGAGGTTTGAGAGTAGTGACTGATTTTGAGTATGAATTTCAGTTAGCTGGCATGAACAATAGACTTAATAAAAAATTACAAACTATTTTCTTAATGGCTGACATTGAAAATCAATTAATTTCCTCTAATATGGTTAAAGAAATTGCTGAATTAGGAGGTGATGTTAGAAAATTTGCACCAAAACCAGCAATAGTATATTTAAACAAAAAATTTAAAAATAAGTAGTGATGAAATTTATTTTAACTAAAATAGTTGTATTATTGATCTTGTTTTTATCAACCATTAAAGGAGAAGCAGTGGAAAATCCAAAAATAATTTTAACGACAAAATACGGTGATGTAAAAATTGAGCTTTTTAAAGATATTGCTCCAAATCATGTAGAGAGAGTTTTAGAACTTAGCAAAGCAGGTAAATATGACGGTGTTGCTTTTCATAGAGTGATAGATGGTTTTATGGCTCAAACTGGTGATATCCAGCATGGAAATACCAAAAAAGGTTTTAATGCAGCTATGGCTGGAACAGGTGGTTCTGATCTTCCAGACTTAACTCAAGAATTTAACAATACTGCCCATGAACGAGGTACTCTTTCTATGGCCAGATCTCAAGATCCCAATAGTGCTAATAGTCAGTTTTTTATTTGTTTTCAAAATGCTTCTCATCTTGACCGACAATATACTGCCTTTGGAAAAGTTTTAGAGGGTATGGAATTTATCGATAAGTTAAAAAAAGGTGAAGATGGTTCTGGTGCTGTTACTGATCCCGATATTATTGTAAAAATTGCTGTTCTTTAAGTCCTCTCATGCCATGTTCATTTAAAGTATTAAATGAAAATTCTGGCGCAAGATTAGGAAAAATTATTACTAGCAGGGGTGAAATTGACACTCCTGCTTTTATGCCCGTTGGTACCGCAGCTACTGTTAAGGCTTTATTAATTGATCAAGTCAAAAGTACTGGGGCCCAAATAATTTTAGGAAACACTTATCATTTAATGTTAAGACCTGGAATTGAAAGAATTAGCAGGGTGGGTGGTCTCCACCAATTTATGAATTGTGACTTACCTATTTTAACAGATTCCGGTGGCTTTCAGGTAATGTCTCTATCTAAAATTAGCAAAGTAGTTGAAGACGGAGTTTATTTTAATTCTCATATAGATGGTAAAAAAATATTTCTATCTCCAGAAGTAAGCATACAAATTCAAAAAGGATTAAACTCAGATATAGTAATGATTTTTGATGAATGTCCTGAATACACAAATGACAAAAGCAGAGTAAAAAAATCTGTAGATCTTTCAATAGAGTGGGCAAAAAGATCTAAAAAAGAATTTGGTATTAATCCTGAAAAAATGCTTTTTGGTATTGTTCAGGGAGGTGTTTTTAATGACCTGAGAAAAGACTCTTTAAAAAGATTAGAAGAAATAGGATTTGATGGTTATGCACTAGGAGGACTTGCGGTTGGAGAAAAGCAACAAGAAATGTTTGATGTTTTGGACAACATTAAAGAAGATCTTCCACGAGACAAGCCACATTATTTAATGGGCGTAGGAACGCCTGCAGACATATTAGGAGCTGTAAAAAGGGGTATTGACATGTTTGATTGTGTTTTGCCAACAAGATCAGGAAGAACAGGTTTAGCCTACACTTGGGAAGGTAAAAAAAATTTAAAAAATGCCAAATATGCAAATGACGATTCTCCACTAGATCCATTAGTTAACTGTCCTGCATCACAAAAATATTCTCGTAGCTATTTAAATCATTTGGTTAATTCCAAAGAAATTTTGGCATCCACTCTCTTGAGTTGGCACAATATTGCCTTTTATCAAGACCTGACTAGAAAAATTAGAGAATCTGTCGCTAATAACGATTTTCAAAATTTTTATAACAAGCATTTTGATATTCTAAACTCTTAATTCTTAAGTCTTACCGTCTTTTAAAAAATGTTGATAACGGGGTATTTCTATTGATTATTAGATAGATATTTAATAAACAGTAAATTCTTAACTTGTAAAATTGTATTATTTATCATGTTAATTAAATGTGTGGGCCCTTAGCTCAGTCGGTAGAGCAATTCCCTTTTAAGGAATGGGTCGCAAGTTCGAATCTTGCAGGGCTCACCAATTACTATGACAAAAGAAACTAAATACTTCATTGTTAAATGCAATAGATGCAAAACAGAAGTTAAAGTATCTCCTGAAGTTTATAGAAAAAAAGAAAAAGTTGAATGTGATAATTGCCTAGAAGCAATGTTTAAAAAATTTAAACTGTCTTAAGTTTTGGAAATTTTTTTCTAATTGAAGGTATCCAGCTTCTTATTTGAGCAATTCTATTAGTGGAAGAGGGGTGTGTGCTTAAAAATTGAGGAGGCTCTTTTCCCTTATTTTGTTCCCTCATTCTTTTCCACAATTCAGCGCCTTCATACAAATTGTAACCTGTCAAAGAGCAGAATGCCAAACCTAGATAATCAGCCTCTGTTTCTTGTGATCTCGTAAAAGGATTAAACACACCGACTTGCAAAACATCTACTCCAGTAGTTTTTCCAATAGTGTTTCTTGTTCTTGAAATGGCACCTCCTAAAAATATATCAGCAACAGTAGTTCCAAGATTTATAGCTAATGAAGCACTCATTCTTTCAACAGAATGCTTGGCAACAGCGTGTGCAATTTCATGACCCATTACGTTAGCAAGGCCATCTTCATTTTTAGTAACTTTAAGAATACCACTATAAACAGCGATTTTTCCACCGGGCATACACCAGGCATTAAGCATTTTATCGTCATCTACTAAAGTATATTCCCATTTAAAGTTTTCGGTAGGGTCTTTAATATTCTTCATTTTAAAATAAGAGGAGATAGCAATTTCCATTTTTGAGCCTATCGATTTAATCAATTTTAGAGTTTTGGTATCCTTACTGATCTTTGCTTTTTTCTTAAACTTCTCATATGCTTGTGCAGATTTGCTGTTGATTACCGATTCGGGATAAAAAGTAATTTGTTTTCTATTAGTTATTGGTGCAGACGAACAAGATGCCAAGCTTAAACTACAGCATCCACACCCAATATATTTTACAAACTCTCTTCTTTTCATAATAAAAATGTTATAGTAATTTATTATTAATTTTTAGACTATTTAATAGTATTTTAAATAAAAATGTTAAAAAACAAAACTCCCAAAAGAACTTTTATATCTCGTATTAGAACCTATTTTTTGACTGGTGTAGTAGTTTTAATACCAATTGGTATTACCATTTATTTAACAGCATTAATAATGAGTGTTTCCCCTTCATTAATACCAGCTAGTATCAATCCAAATAAGTACCTTCCTTTTAACATACCGGGCTTGGAGTTTTTGATCGCCTTTATAATAATTACTTTTGTAGGAATGGTTTCCTTAACTTTTATAGGAAAAACTTTGTTAAATTTTGGACAGAGAATATTAAATAAAATCCCAATTCTAAGGACAATTTATAACGGTTTGGGACAATTAACAAAAAATTTCACATCAAGTAATAATAAATCAAAAAAAATTGTACTCCTTGAATATCCAAGAAAAGGTGTCTGGTCAGTTGGTTTTGCTACCGGTGATAACAAAGGTGAAATATCAAATAAAGTGGGTGGGAGTAAACGATTAATTAATGTTTTTGTTCCAACCACTCCAAATCCTACCAGTGGTTTCTTGCTGATGGTTCCAAAGAAAGATTTGATATTTTTAGATATGAACTTCGAAGACGCCTCTAAGTTTATTATGTCAGCGGGATCTATAAATCCTAAGAGCAAGTAAAAAAATGATATTTTGTGCTTAAAATTATTACCTCTGGAGCTTTTGCCGCAGCATTAGAAAAAATTCTTCCCTTATTTGCAAAAAAAAATAATGTTATCTACGAACTCTCCTATGGATCTTCCTTTGGTGAAGCTAAAGACTCCATACCTTCAAGAATTAGAAACAATGAGCATTTTGACATCTATTTTTTAGCTGAAGGCGCAATAAACAGGCACTATGACGAGGGTATTCTAGACATCAAAACCAAACACAATATTGCAAGTTCAGATATTGGTATTGCCGTAAAAGAGGGTTCTAAATTATACGATATATCATCCTTAAAATCCTTTAAAGAAACTCTTATATCAGCAAAATCAATTGGTTATGCTGCTTCTGCCAGTGGTATTTATCTTACAAATACAGTTTTTCCAAAAATTTTTAACGATCCCGATGTTATATTTCAAAAATCTAAAAAAATATTGAGTGAAAGGGTAGGTTCAGTCATTTTTAGAGGTGATATAGAGATAGGCTTTCAACAATACAGCGAGTTACTACCGATTAAAGGAATAAAAATAATAGGAATGCTACCAAATGAAATTAGAAAAACCTTTATCTTTGGATCTGCAATATCTAATAATTCAACATTTGGACCTATTTACAGAAATTTAATAGAATTCATTAAGCATGATGATATTCAGAAATTAATTACAAATTCTGGTCTTAAGACATTGTAAATATTTCATTACTAATTAAAATTTATTAAATTAATTTGTATAGTTAAGCAATTGATTTAAAACAATTTTTTCTTTTTTTAATAATCTCTTTTTAGTTGTTATACCTCCTTTACCAGAATAGCCACCAAGACTACCATCAGACCTAACAACTCTATGGCAGGGTATTATTGGGGAAAAAGGATTTTTACCGATGGCATTTGCAACAGCTCTAACTGCAAGTGGTTTATTTATAGCTATTGCAACTTGTGAATATGTCCTCAACTTTCCTTTGCGTATTTTTTTTAGATAATTCCAAACTTTTATTTCAAATTTTGTTCCTTTGGGATTTTTATTATAATTTTATATAGCTAGTTAAATATCGACTGTTAAAAATTAAATTTTATAAATAGAATTTGTAGTATTGACAAGTTAATTTGCTTGATATATTACTTCCGATAATTAATGGTTATCGGTAATAATATATATGGACAATATAATTAGTAAAATAAATGAATTGGAAAAAGAAACCAAACTTAATCTAGGATCGTCTAAATCGAAAAATACATTACGAGCTTACAAATCGGATTTTTCAGATTTTAAAAACTTTTGCCAAGAGCTTAGTATGCCATATCTACCAACTCATACTAAAGCAGTTTCGCTATATTTAACACATCTGTCAAAATTTAATAAATACAGCACATTAAAAAGACGATTAGCGTCTATTAACGTAATACACGCTTTAAAAGGCCATCATCTTGATACCAAACACCCATTAATAAGGGATAACTTGGAGGGTATAAAAAGAAAAATAGGTATATATCAAAATGGTAAAAAACCATTATTAATCAATAATTTACATTTAATAATTGATGTTATAGATCAATATAAAATACAAAAATATGTACGCGCTACAAGAGATAAAGCTATGTTATTACTTGGATTCTCAGGAGGTTTCAGGAGATCAGAAATTGTAAATTTAAAAGAAAGTGATCTGGAGTTTGTAGAGGAAGGCTTAAAAATAAGCTTACGAAGGTCTAAAAGTGATCAGTATGGAGAAGGAATGATAAAGGCAATACCTCATTTTAATAACAAAAAATACTGTGCAATTATAGCTCTTCAAGATTGGCTAAGCGCTAGGACAAGTAATAATAACCTTATATTCCCCTATTCTGACAAAACTGTATCTTTAATACTGAAGAAATACTTAAAAGTGATTGGATTGGATAGCAGGCTCTACTCCGGACACAGCTTAAGATCAGGGTTTGCAACATCAACAGCATCTCACGGAGCCGATGAACGAAGTATTATGGCAATGACAGGACATAAATCTACCGAAATGGTGAGAAGGTACATTAAAGAGTCAAATCTTTTTAAAAATAATGCATTAAGCAAATTAAACGACTAACACGAGCTGATCAAACACAAATCGAAGCTGGGACCAGCACATCATGAGAGTACTGGAGTAACTAAATTGACAAATTTGTTAAAATGTTAATTTAGTTATTTTTATGTCCAATAAAATTTTCTACGCTTATTTAAATTACACTTTGAAAGGATATAAGAACAGACTTCTTTAGTATTAAAGTGTTTGTGATATTTTTGATGTGCATTTTTCGCATATTTTTTTGACAAATGTTCATTTTTTTTTAAAAAAATTAATTTTGCGGATAAGGTCATTTTTATTTTTATAAAAAATTATTTCTTTATTAGTAAAAAATTTATCATAATTAGTTTTTTGATCCATAAAAGTTAAAAGCCCATTACCTATTAACGAGGCTATACGATCACTTGAATATAATTTTTGGTATTGTCCTCTACTCATATTTAGACCCATTCTTGAATTGCTCAAATAATAAAAAAATTCAGATCCCCACTTTGGAGAGTTAAAGTTAGTAGAAATAAAGTATTTCTTTATTTGATGCAGTGAGGAATATAAAGAATCAATAAAGTTATCACGCTCATCTTTTTTACCAGATTTCAAAACACCTCTATGCTGTCCATGACTTAAAGAAAAAAAAAGATCGTAAGGAAGATTATTATTTAAAAAGTTTTTACTACTCTCTATTGAGGAATCAACAGGATTTGGAATAAAATAAAATTTATTCTTGAATTTAGAAAGAATTTTACTTGGTAGAGATGTTATAAAAATCTTATCTATATAATTAATATTATTTAGCAAAACTTTTGAATTATTTTTAAAGAACTCTGGAGAAATAGAGTCTATATACCATCTGCAAATTATTGACTTTGGTAGTAAGTTCTTAATTTTTTTAAAAGTTACTGGATTAATTTTATTAGTATGACCTAAAATAATTAGATCTGGTGCGAAATTTATGACACTCTTAATTATTTTTTCATTAAGCGAGTGAACGCTGTTTACAATATTTGATTTTAAAAAAAATTTATCATCAATAGTATGAACATAATGACCAAGTTTCGTAAATCCAATATTAAATTTATTAGCTGTAGAATAAAATAAACTACCGTTTGAAGATTCGTTGAAGCTAGCAATGTGTAGTATTTTTAGATTTCTAACATTTGCAAATGTGTTTTTTTTAAAAAGAGAGTTCCTAATATTGTCAATTTCTTTAGAGGTTTTTTCCAAAGAATAATTAAATTTTTTGAAAATATTTTTTTGCATCGAGAATAATTTCTTAGGATGATTTGCTAAAAAAGTTATTTTTTTTAACAATTCATTAGTATTGTTATTTTTTAATATTGAAAAACCTTCTGTTAAGGTCTCAACCAAGCCACCTTTATTAGAAACTATTGGGAAGGATCCTCTAGAGGCAGATTCTATAGGAAGACGACCAAGAGGCTCAGCCCACCTTGAGCAGGCAACAGTGATTTTAGATTCTGAGATAAGTTTCAACACTTCTTTATTAGAAACTTCACCAAGCTCAATTATATTATTATTTTTTTTTATTTCTCTTCTCGGTTCAGATCCAATAGCTATTCCTTTCCATGTTTTATGATTTTTAAGAAATCTTGATACTGCGTCATTATAAATATCATAGCCTTTTGTATGATTTAACTTACCAACAAATAAAATTATATTTTTTTTAATTGGAAATTTTTTTATTGTTTTTATGCCAGGATAAAAAATATTTATTTTTTTTGTATCAGTTATTTTTAAATCGTTAAAAAATTGATCTTTCATCCACACACTTAAAAATACTAGACTGTCAACATTTTCATACAAAATCTTCCGATCAGAAAGTTTTATAGATCCTATAAGATCCAGTGGATTGTTATGAAAGAAAAGTACAAACTTTTTATCTGGAAATTTTCTTTTAAGAGAAAAAAAATACTTTGGTCGGTTGTGTAGTTCAATTACATCAGTTTTGGAAAGAATTTTTTTTTTAAATGAACTTACATAAGAAGAATTGCTAAAAAAATTTTTGTTTGAATCTAAAGGGTTAAAATATTTTATGTCTAACGGCTTATTAACTTTAGAGCCATATATACTTGTGGTTTTTTTATATTTTGATTTTTGTAAATGAGTATTTACTAAAATAGAAACTGCCCCACCTCCTACTTTGGTATACTTTTCTTTTAAAGGTAGTAAAATTGCAATATACATTATTATAAATTAAAAACTTTTAAAAAATTAGCTGAGGTTTTCTTTCCTATTTCTGTAATTTCTATTTTCTTCAATTCAGACAATCTCTTTGCCACTAAAATAACATTTTGGGGATAATTCTTTTTGCCCCTTAGAGGGTGAGGTGATAGATAGGGCGAGTCAGTTTCTATCAGAACTCTATCTATTGGAGTGTATTTTGCAACTTCTTGAATTTCGGTAGTATTTTTAAAAGTTATAATTCCGCTAAATGATATGTAACAACCAATATCTAATAAAGATTTTGCAAATTGCATTGATCCAGTAAAACAATGTATCAAAACTCTTAGATTGGAGTTTTTTGTATGCTCTTTAAGAATACTCAAAGTGTCCTCTTCTGCATCTCTAGTATGAACAATGACTGTGGAATTATCTTCAACTGCAAACTTAATATGAGTTTCAAATAAATCAATTTGACACTTTTTTTCTTCAGTAGAATAATAAAAATCCAAACCTGTTTCTCCATAACCAATATTTTTGTTTGATGATTGGTAAAGTTTTTGTACCTGATCTTTTTTGTCACTTTCAATGTGTGCCTCTACTGGATGGATACCAACACTAGAATAAATATTTTCATACTCTTTAGATATTTCAATACATTTAACAGAAGATTGAATATTAGTACCAATAGTAAGCAATTTAGTCACAGATGATTTTTCACAGTCCTCTACAACTTTAGAAATATTGTTAACCAAAGGCTCATAGGTGAGATGACAATGTGAATCGATAAACATTATATATATTTTTTAAACATTAATCCTGGCATTTTCAATTCTGTATTGATGGGTAAATTTCTATTTATTAATTCAAGGGATATATTCTTTATGTCTATATTTAAACAAGATAAATAATGTTCAGATTTTGAAGGCATAACAGGATGTAAAAGAATAAATATATTTTTCAATGAATTAAGGGCAACGTATAAAATAGTCCCTACCCTAGGATCAGAATTTTTTGCTTTAGTCCATGGTTCTTCATCATTTACAAATTTATTAATTTTAGATGAATAAGAAATTACTTCTCTTATGTAATTATGAATTTCAAAACTATCCATAGATTTTCTTAAGCTCTCAACTGGACATTCCATAAACTTTTGGTCATCTATCGATAAAGATTTTGGGTCTGGTACCTTGCATGAAAAATATTTATTAATAAGTACAAAAATTCTTTGACTGAGATTCCCAATATTGTTAGCAAGATCACTATTTATACAATTTTTTAGATTATCAATATTAATTTTTCCATCTAGGCCATACATAACTTCTTTCATTAAATAATACCTAATTTCATCCAAACCAAATTCATTCACTATTTCAACAGGATCTAAAATATTACCTTTGGATTTTGACATTTTTTCATCACCAGACAAAATCCAACCGTGTCCAAATATTTTTTTAGGCAAAGGTATTTCGGCTGCAAGTAAGAATGCAGGCCAGTATACGGCATGAAATCTTAAAATATCTTTTCCTATTATATGAACGTCAGCAGGCCAAAATGAGTTTTCGTCAAAATAATTTGTAGCTGTAAGATAATTTGTAAGAGCGTCTAGCCATACATAGACAATATGATCTTTCGAATTAGGAACAGGAATACCCCATTTAAATGAATTTCTTGAAATGGACAGATCTTTTAAGCCACCTTTTACAAAGCTCATTACCTCATTTCTTCTAGATGATGGTTGAATAAATTCTGGGTTATCTACATAATGTTTTATCAAAAGAT
>MDTF01007561.1_pt1 | contig 17172 bp, 17 predicted proteins | sample 811191 | NCBI WGS metagenome assembly MDTF01 (sample SAMN05326649, study PRJNA326480) | marine metagenome | isolation source: seawater | place: Southern Ocean | collected 2011 | reverse complement strand
TAAAGGGGTTTTTCTTTTTTCCTGGCTTCATAATTAGTTTTTCAATTAAGAGTAAAAATGTATCAATGTGAGTAAAATCTCTTAAATGATTACCATTATTGAATAACTCAAGCTTTTTATTTTTTGATATTGAGTCTGTGAATTTAAATATAGCCATATCTGGTCGACCAAATTCACCATATAATGTAAAAAATCTTAATGCTGTATTCTTCATTCCATAAATTGATGAATAAGAATATGCCATTACTTCATTAGATTTTTTTGTTGCAGCATAAAATGATTTTGGTTTATCGGTATTAAAATTTTCTTTTAATGGAAAATTTTTTTGATCACCATAAACTGAACTAGAGGATGCAAAAATAAAGTGTTTGATTTTTTTTTCTAAACTAAGATTGATCATATTAAAAAAACCCTCAACATTAGATTTAAAGTAAACTTTTGGATTATAAATAGAGAATCTGACTCCAGCTTGTGCTGCAAAATGAAGAACATATTCAAATTTCTCTTTTTTAAATACTTTTTTTAATTGCAAATTATTTGAAATATCAACTTTATAAAAATTAAAATTTTTTCTTAAATTTAAAATTTTCAATCTATCTTTTTTTAATTTTATATCATAATAAGTGTTTATATTGTCTATACCAATTATATGAAAACCCTTGTTTGTTAAAAAATTGCAAACATGAAATCCTATAAAACCAACACAACCGGTAACTAATATTTTTATTTTTTTATTTTTATTTTCCATTTTATTTCTGTAGTTAGCATTTTCTCTAGACTGGAGAATTTAGGCTTCCAATTTAAAAGTTTATTAATTTTTTTAACATTTGCTACCATATAACTTATATCTCCAAGTCTTTTGTTTGTAAAAGAATAACGAAAATTCTTAAAGTTTTTTTTCTTAAAAATCTCGGCGACTTGTTTAATGGAATACCCTTTGCCATATCCACAATTACAAATTTGGTTTTTTTTAGATTTCCTTAAATATTCTAATGCCTTGTAATGAATACTTGCCAAATCATCCACATGAATAAAATCTCTCACAGGGGTTCCATCTTTTGTTTTATGATTTGCTCCAAAAATTTTAAAATCTTTTTTTGTCTCCATCGCTTTAAATAAATTATTAGTTAAACTTTTATTATTAAGTCCTATAGGGCCATATTTCAAAAATTTATCCCCTCCTATAACATTAAAATATCTTAATGAAAAAAATTTAAAATTCTTATCTGATATTTTATTAAGGTATTCTTCTATTTTTTTTTTTGTCACGCCATACATACTTATTGGTTTAAGGTTTGATTTTTCTTGAACCTTTTTATTTTTATTAAGGTTCCCATAAACTGCTGCTGTTGATGAAAAAATAAATTGATTTATACCATTTTCTTTACAACATTTTATAAATTTTTTTGAAATTAAGTAATTATTAGAATAGTATTTTTTTGGTTTTAATATCGACTCTTCAACATCTTTATAAGCAGCAAAATGTATTACAGATTTAATATTATATTTTTTTATGATCTTTTTTACTAAATCTAAATTAGAAATATTTGATTTAAAAAAAATACTTTTTTTCGGTATGATATTATTTTTTTTATAAATTAATTTATCAATTATTATTGTTTTTATTTTTTTTCTTAATAATAAATAAGCAGTAGCAGAGCCAATATATCCAGCTCCACCAGTAATAAGTATATTCATTTATTTCTTAAATTTTTTTTTAACACCGATTCTAGTATTAATAAATTTTTTTTATAATCATTATCTTTTAATGTGTGATTAACATCTAAAGCTATACTCGTCTCACCTAAAATTTTACAATTTTTTAATCTTGTTACTTTAAAATTTTTTAAATTTTTAAATGCCTTCTCTAAATATATCTCAGGACAAGCCCCTGTAAAACATTTTAAATTACTTTTGTTTAGACTTTTAATAATTTCATATCTTGTTTTGTTGTAATTTTTTATATTAGGTTTTAGAAAAAAATAAAATCGATACCATGCATTTTTAATATTCCTTGGTGGCATATAGCAATCAATGAAATCATAATACCTTAAAATTATATTAAAATAATCTTTTGAGATTTTCTCTCTTTTTTTTTTGTATTTTTTTTAAATCTTTTAACTGATCCAAACCAGCCACTGACTGGATTTCAGTAATTCTTAGATTTGTTCCAAAAGAATTTTTATTATAAAGAAATTTATTGGAATATTTTTTTTGTTTTGCTGTTCCATGATTAATATATTTTTTACAATACTCATAAATATTTTTATTATTTGTGGAAATCATTCCACCCTCACCTAGGGTAGAAATTATTTTATCAGTACAAAATGACCATGTATTAACGTCACCAAAAGAACCAACATGTTTATTATTTATAGATGCACCATGTGCCTGAGAACAATCTTCAATAATTTTTATTTTTTTTTGCTTAGCTAATTTTTTGATTGGAATCATGTCGCATGGTAATCCAGCTAAATGAACACAAATGATCGCCTTTGTTTTTTTAGTCAATTTCTTTTTGATTTCATCAATAGTAATGTTTTGCGTTAGAGAGTCCACATCAGCAAAAATAGGTAAATGCCCAGTGTTTACAATACATGAGGCTGATGAAAAAAAACTTCTTGCTGGTACTATAATTTCTGAATTTTTCTCTAATCTTAATGATTTAATTGCTACTTCTAATGCAGCTGTTCCATTGCAAATTGCAATGGAATGTTTATTTCCAATAAATTGTGAAAAACTTTTTTCAAATTTTTCTCCATACGGACCAGCGGTATAATTAATTTTTCCTGAATTTATTATTTTACTAATTTTGGAAATCAAGTTCTTGTTAAAATTAGGCCATTCTTTTCTTTGCATATTTTGCTGGCACTCCCTTTGCAAATGTATTTGATTTTAAATTTTTTGTTACTACCGCTCCTGCTGCAACGAACACATTGTCGCCTATTATACAGTTTTGAATTATTTTGGAACCAAGTCCAATCCAGCAATTTTTTCCAATTTTTACATTCCCTCCAATTATCACACCTGGGCATATATGTGTATGATCTTTTATTAAACAATCATGGTCGATTGATGCATTAGAATTTATTATACAATTATTGCCTATTACGGTATCAGTATTAACTAAACTTCCTGGCATAACAACGCTACCTTCTCCTATTTTAGATCCATAACTGCAGTACGATTTTGGATGAATTAGGGTCGCAAACTTGAATTTATTTTTTTTTAATAAGTTATATTTTTTTTCTCTAATTTTATTGTCACCTATAGCAATAATTATTTTAGAAATTCTTTTTCTATAATTTTTTATTAATAAATGCTCACTCTCAACAATAAATTTTCTATCATTGAATTTAAAAAATTTATTTAGTTTATCAAAAAAATAAATTTTCTTTTTGTTTTTTACTATATCATAAACAGATTTTGCGTGCCCACCTGTGCCTAAAATTGCAAATGTCATAATTAATCTAATATTTTTTCAACCCTAAAGGCCTCTGCGTGTTCCATAAAGACTTGACTTCCTCTAATCCTAGATAAACTTAGAATTGCCTCTCTTGATCTTGGATGAGGAAATTTTTTAACTTGTGATTTATATTTAAGGAAAGCCTTAATTTTATTATTAATGTCTGACTTGCTTAACTTTACAAAATAATTTGGATTAAATGATTTTTCATTTTCGTTCCATTCTGTCTCTGATAAAACCTCATATGATAAAATTTTTTCTAAATTAGTCTTTTTATTTGTCCTTAAGGATACCTTGGCAGCATTAAAAATAACTTTATGATCTTGATGTATATCATTTGAGGACGGTATAAAAACAACTTCAGGTTTAATATCTGATATATATTTATCAAAAATATTAGATATTTTATAAAGCGGATACTGACTGAGAGTTAAAGCTGGCAAATTTTCAAAATATAATTTTTTAGTTCCAATAAAATCATTTGCTAATTTTGACTCCACTCTTATTTTCTTTATTTCTTTTTCAGAATAAATCTCAGGGGCACCATTATTCGCATTTGTTACAATTAAAACATGTACACTATAACCTTGCTTGGAATACTTTGATATCATGCCTCCACAACCTAAAATCTCATCATCTGCATGTGGAGATAATATTAATACTTTTTTTTTCATTAATTTTTCAGTCAATAATTACAATATTATATACTCTAATCAAACTAATTAAAGTGTGGTTTATTTGATTATTAATTATATGCTAGATATTAAATGTTTTTATGTTATTTAACAGTTCTTAATAATTTATAATATATATGAATCTTGCCAATATTCTAAAAAAAAATATTCTTTATCCCTACATTATTTTTGGTTCACTTATTTTTATAATTCTTTTCTCAATAAATTTTTTTTATAACAAGCATGTATTGAATCTAACTCGAGGATTTAAATATGATGTTTCTGCAATACAATTTAATAATTATAAATATAATTCTTATGGAGAAGTTTTTGCATACGTTTTTGATAAAAAAATAAAAACACTTCACAGAATTAAAGGTCAAAATGTCGAAAGTGCAGGAATATTCATCAATGGTGATAGCCCGGGGTTAACTTTAAAAAAAACAAAAACTACACTTTATTTAACATTAATCTTAAATGATTATGTGGATGAAAAAGAATTAGAAAATGCAATAAATGAAACATACATGGGCTCAGTGAGAAAGGTCATTAGTGAATTAGAAGAAAATTCACACTTATATGATTATCGCCGAATGAGTGCATCGTATGAAAAAAGTATTGAAAAAGAAATTAGTGAAGATAAAAAAACCAGAGATTTAAAAATTAAAGAAGCTCACGATAATCTAATTAATTCAGAATTTTTCAAAAAATACCCCACTCCAAGCTGTACCAAAAAAAAAGAATATTGCTTAAATATGTATAATGAATTCTATGTATTTATTATGAGTCTTCTTCAAAATAGTGACGACACTAGAATTAAAAAATTTTTAGATATAAAAGAAAATGAAAATATATCTATCTCTGAGGTATATAGAGAATTTATTATAAATAAAAGTTTATATCAAAACAAATATGTTGAAGATTTGATGAATAATAAAACATTAGGTTATAAAATTAAGAGAGATTCAATTAGTAGAAATAATAAATTAAGTGAATATCAATTTTTTTCGAAAGAATTTGACAAACTTATAAATTCAAAATTTTATAATGATTACAATTTTGATAGTTATTGCAGAACTTATGATGAAAATTGTTTAAACGATATATCTGATGATTTTAATAGAATATTACATCAACACAAACTTGAAATTGGTAATCCCTATAGGATAAAATATTCTAATCCCAATGAAAAACGAAAGTATTCTATTATATCAGATGTGTTTAAAATTTTAGGATTTACGATGTTGTTTACTTATATTTTATTTATTCTAACAAATAAATTTTTAAGAAGAAAACTTAAGTAGATTACAAAAGGTATAATCATCCATTTTTGACGAATATTCAATCCATAATTAAAAAATACTTGTGGTAATATAAGACAATATATTAAGACACAAATAGATAAAAAGTAAATTAATTTTATGTCTACACCGACAATATTTTTATTTCTTAAAATTACAGAAGATATTAAAATAAAAGTAAGAGTTTCAACTAGTATTGATAAACTTAAAAATACTGAATTTAGTTTGTAAATAAAATCAATTGGAAAAAAAATATAATTAAATATATTAGATATTATATTTCCACCCTCATAGGAAGAACTTGCAAGTGAATATTTAATGGAGAGTACATTTAAATATTTTAACATTGGATAGATAATATTATCTGAGATATCAGCTTCTGATCGATGCATAAAAAAACCTGATGTTCGGGGATAATGTAGTAATCCATAAATAGTTACACATGCAATTAAAAATACAATTAACTTTTTATAAATTCCCTTTATTACAATAAATTCAGTAATTCCAATTGATAGCAAAAATACAGCACCAATATGAGGTCTAATTAGAGTAACTATAAGAATAAATAAAAGTGAATAATAAATTTTTCTATCAATATAGAAATAAAAAAAGCATGAAAGAGAAAATAATATTAAACAATCTTTTCCTGGTATACCTGTCCAAAAATGAATACCTGGGATAAATAATAACCAACTTGCAATTTTTTTTTCTAAGCCTAATTTTATTAAATTTAGAATAAAAATAGCAATTCCAAAAAATGAAATTAATGAAAAAATTAATATTACAGTATACTGACTAAGAAAAAGAAATTTTTGTAATGTAACTATAATTGTTTTAATGAGGTGAGATGAAAAAAAATTGTGTACTGTTAATTCCTCTATTCCAAAACTAGAAAGCCAAATATAAGTATCCCAATCACCTTTAGGAAATAAATAAATATAAATAGCTGTTAAAAATAAATGAAAAAATAAAGACAAAATAAAAATTAAATTATCAAACTTAAAATAATGATTATTTGTTTTTAAAGTTAAATAAATTAAGAAATATATAAATAAAAAGTTATAGAGTAAATTAAGCATAAAGTTTTAAATAATGTAAAACCTTTTTAATATCATTTTTGACATATGAACTCCTTAATTGTGATACAATTATTGAATAATTTAATGATATATTCATTTTTTCATTTGCAGATAAAATATTCTTAATTCTTGTCTTAACTAAATTTTTTCCTAAAATTAATTCTTCATAAATTTTTTCACCTTTCTGAAGGCCTATAAAAATAATTTTTGGTTTATTAGTTATTTTTTTTTTTTGTAAATAAAAATTGATCATAGATTTTGCGATATTTAAAATTTTATAAGATTTTCCCATATCTAAAATGAAAATCCCAATTTTTTTATCAATTTCAACAGTACTTAGCACCAACTGACAGGCATTTTTTATACTCATAAAATATCTTGTTACATCCTTATTGGTCACTGTAAGCGGACCACCTGCTAAAATTTGTTTTTCAAAAATTGGTAAAACAGATCCATCAGAATTAATTACATTTCCAAAACGTACAATTTTAAATATATTTTTCAAATTATGTTTTTTATTTAAATAAATTAATATTTTTTCACAAATACTTTTTGAACAACCCATTACACTTTTTGGATTTACTGCTTTATCAGTACTTATGAATATAAATTTCTTAATATTATTTGCTATAGACATTTTGGCTAAATCAGATGTAACAAAAATATTATTTTTAACAAAACTTAAAATATTTTCTTCACCAAAACCAACATGTTTATAAGCAGCTGCATGTAGTACATAATCAATTTTCTTATCATCTATAAAGATTTTCTTTAAAAAAAATTCATTTGATAAATTACCAAGTTTAAAACTTACATCGGCTTGATTTTTAATTTTTGATTTAATGTTTTCATATTCTTTTTTAACATTAAATAATTTTAACTCATCTTGTTCAACAAGGATGATCTTTTTAGGTTTGGAATTAAGTAGTTCAAAGAACAAATTCTTTCCTATACTTCCACCTGCTCCAGTGATCAGAATCGTTTTATTATTATAATGATTTAGAGACTTAATTTTTATTTTATTAGATGTATTAAAATATTTTTCTACAAATTTTTGTTTAATATCGACTTCTAAATTTCTAAACAAATCATCAGTCTGTAAAATATTAATGATTATTTTTCTAGATATTTTTTTTTTTATATTTTCATAATTTTTATCAGTATAAATAGATTTTATTTTATATTTTTCACAAATTTTACTTACATTTTTGATATCTCGTATTTTATGATTTCGGTACATAGAAAAATCTATTTTTTCAAAATCTTGAAGCACAACAGACTTAATAAGAATTTTTTTATTAAAATCTAAATACGCATAAATTTTATGAAGATTTTCAGAATTGCAGATAATAATAGAATTTATTTTGTACTTATTTTGTAAAATAAAATAAATTTTGGAAATTAATTTTCTGGATGTGATGATAAGTGAAAAAATTAAAATAATATTAATAATTACCGCACCATATGAAAAATAGTCATTAAAAAATATATTTAATGCTAATATTATTGTTCCTAATAGTGGATAAACATAAAAAATATCATTTCCTAAGTTATAATATCTGAAAGATAAACTGTAGAATTTAAAAAAAACTGCCAATATAAAATATGCTATTATTGGTATTAAAAAAAACTCAATACTAATCAAAATTTTATCTGTAATAGCAAATAAATTAAATTCATCCAATCTAATTGCTAAGGACAAATATGACGATAAAATTATTATTAATAAATCTAATAACAAAATAGTTATAACTTTAAAAACTCTAGGTAATGCAAAGACTCTATAAATTAAATTTTTATACATTTTTATTCAGTAAAAGAATGCTACTTAATAATTGAAGATTTGTTTTTTAACAATCTAATAATTAAAGCTAAAGGAGTATTCAGTAAAATTTGGAAATAAATATATAAAGAATAGTTATTAATGAATTTTATATCTAATTTAACTTTATCCTCAAGTTTTCGATATTTACCATTATAATTAATCTGGGATAGACCAGTTATACCTGGAAGAACATTTCTTCTTTTTATTCTTAGACTTTTGTATATTTTTTTTTCATTTTTTTCAGGTAATGGCCTTGGACCAACAATTGACATTTCACCTATTAATACATTAATAAATTGAGGAATCTCATCCAAACTTGACCGTCTAATTATTTTTCCGAAAATAGTGAGCCTTAAATTTTCATTTTTCAAAGAAATATTCCTCATTGTTCTAAATTTGAATATTTCAAATTTTTTTCCATAAAGGCCAATCCGGATTTGTTTATAAATTATTGGTCTTCCGTCAAATATGAATATAAGTAGTGAAATTATAAAAACTAATGGAAGCAAAATTATTAATATAGAAATAGAAATTAAAATATCAAAAATTCTAATAATTTTATTTTTCATTTTATTTAATAGTTATAAAACTATCAGTATCTCCTGGCATAAATTCTTTATTTAATAAAGTTCTATTTTTTTTTAAATCATTTTTTTTAATCAATCCAACATTCAAATTTATATTATTTATTAATTTATAATTTTTTCTGTCAATTTTTTTTTTAGTCCAAAAAATTAGTTTTTTTTCATCATTAATTAACTGTAAAAGATGTTTGGATTTAATGTATTTTGATCCAAAATGATCTAAAACTATATAATTTAAATCTAATTTCTCTTTATTTTTTTTTAGTATAAAAAAACTTGTAAATTTTTTTAATACAAATTTATTTATAAAATATTCATTAGATTTATAGGACAAATATCTCTTCTTAAAATAATCATAATCTTTAAGAAAAAAATCATTATTACTTTGAATAAAAATTTTAAACATATCTAATTTTTTAATATCATAATTGGTTGTGTTTTTTATTTTTATTTTGCTGTTAGAGGTTTCATATAGATAATATTTTTTTTTAATAATATTTTTTTTAACAATACCAAAACTTGCAAAATTATTCATATTAGGCCACATGACAATAATATTAGTTTTACTTAAAAAATTTTTTTTTACTTTTTTTAATAATTCTGAAAAAATTCCTCTGCCTCTGTATTTGTTCAGGACCATACTCGAGTGTCGAGAGAAAGTTTTTTTATTACTACTTATATTCAATTCCATTGATTTCATGCCAACATTTGCAATTAGTTTTGACGAATCAAAGACACCATAACAAAAAGAAAACTTATCGCTAAAGTATCTCCATTTAAAAAAATCATAACTGATTTTTTTTTTAAAGCATGAATAAAATAATTTTTCAAATTTTTGATAATCTGAAATTTTTAATTTTCTAAAAATGAATTTTGGATTCTTTAGTTTAAAATTCACCTGTATCATTTGAAATTATTTTTTATAATTTTGTAAATTCTTTGATTGATTTGATTCTTGGAAAAATTTTTAGTTATTGAGTTAATTGCATTGTATCTCATTTTATTAAAAATTTCTTTTTCTAAGTTTAAGTAAAAAATTTTATTAGGGACGTCTTTATATGATTCTACAAAAAAACCATTAAATCCATCTTTAATCAAATCACTGTTACCCCTTATTCTATTGCATATAACTGGCAGTCCCTGCGTAAGGCATTCCATCACAGAAACAGGTAATCCCTCTCTTTTACTAAGATGAAGCAATATATCGTAATTTTTGATTTTTGATTTTAAATTAACATCAAATTTTTTAAAAGAAATGTTATTAAGTTTTTTTTTAATTTTGATAGACTTAAATTTTTTGGGATCACCATATCCATAACACTCTATTTTAAAATCTTTTTTCTTTAAAAGTTCAGCTATCTTTAATAAATCAATATAACCTTTTGATTTTTTATAGGCTGCTATAACTAAAATCTTATGAACTTTATTTTTTTTTTTGACAATAAAGTTGGATCTTTTTTTATTTAAATCTAAACCTACTCCATTTATTTTATAGCTAGGAACTTCTGTAAACAAATTATTTTTAGTGTAGTTAAAATCTTCATTGTTTATTGTAATAAAAACATTAGTCTTGATTGATAAAATTTTTTCAATAGTTTTAAAGAAAATTGACCTTAAAAATTTTGTTTTTGATGTGAACCTGAAGCCATGTACAAAATATACTATCTTTAATTTATTGAATAAACCAAACAATCTGAATAAATGTGAAGCAACTGGTGTATGCAAATAGAATATACTTTTTTGGTTTTTTTTGATTAATTCTTTTATTTGTAAAAAAATTTTAATGTACTGTAATATACTAATTAAATGAGTGTATTTAGTTGGAAAATCTACAGTATGATTCAGGTTGCTCTTAAAATTCAAGTTTTCAACATCTGAGCACGCAACTTTTACCTTGAAACCTTTTTTTGATAAATATTTCGCTTGTGATTCTAAGAAAGTGTTAAATGTAATTGATTTTGTACAAACAAATACTATTTCCATTAAGAAATCCAATCTTTAAAATAATTATCAGCCATTTTCTCAATAGAAAAATTTTTTTTAATTTGTGAACGTGCATTTTTTTTTAAAAATTCCCACTTCTTTTTTTTATTTTCAAAAATATTTATAGATTCCTTTAATCCTTTAGTGATTGATAAATAATCATTTTTATTTAAAACAAATCCATATTTATCAATAATTTTTTTTGCACAACCTGCGTTACTTGATAAAACTGGTGTTGAACAAAGCATTGACTCTGCGATTACATTTGGGAAGGACTCAGAGTGAGACATTAATATTAATAAGTCTATTCCATTATAAAATTCTAGTAAATTTTTCTGTTCATTTAGAAAAAAAATCCTATGTTTTATTTTAAATTGTGATGCAGTATTAATTAATTCTTTATTTTGTAAATTAATTTCTTTTCCGACCATACATAAATGTAAATTTTCATGATTTTTAACTATTTTAGAAAAAGCATGCAATAAAGACTCAATATTTTTTTGTTTTGCATATCTTCCTGCATATCCTACTAAAATATCTGACTCTTTAATTTTATTTTTTTTTCTAAAATTTGAACGTAAATTATTTGATGAATAATAAGTTTTATCACTATACCCATTATCAATAAGACTTGTCTTATTTTTTGAGTAAAAGTGTTGGTTCTCATGAAATTTTATACTTTTTTCTGAACAATAAATAATTTTTTTAGGAACAAATTTTGAAAAAAGACCACAAATGATTGACAAAAATATTGTCTTTTTTTTAGATATTTTGAAATTTAATTCAGAATGACGAATATTCCAAAATATCTTATTATGAAATTCTTTTGAAATAAATATTGAAATAAAATTTGAATGATACATCCAACTTTGAATTATATCTGGGTTATTTTTTTTTATAAACTTTCGAAGCTTTATTACCTTCTTAATCAAATCTAATATTTTATTTTCTTTATTAATTGCTAATGAAAAAATTTTTATACCTTTTTTTTTAAGTTCATACTCATAGTAACCATTATCTATTAACGTTATAATTGTTATATCAATTTTATCTTTATATTTTTTTTTTGTATTTTGCATAAACGATGCAAATTTCCTTCTGCACCCCCTTTTTTTAAACTATTTATTATATGTAATATTTTCATAAAATTTTTTCAAAAAACTATACCGGCATATTTCTTTCTTTTTTAATTTAGGAATTAAATAATTCAAATTAAATCATTCAAATAATATCCTTAGCTCTTTTTTTCCATGTATAGGCACCAAAATCACTTAATGCTTGTTTGGATATTTTTTCTCTATTTCTTGGATTTTTTAAATTTTCAATTGCATCTATCCACTCATTTTTACTATCACACTTTACCAGAATTGAGTTTTTTTCATTAAGTACTTCTTTTAAAACTGGTAAATCAGATGCAATAATAGCTTTCTTGTGAGACATATATTCAAAAACTTTTAAAGGTGATGTGAAGTTTGAAAGATTCATTCCTACACTTTTAGCACCGTACGCTAGTATTATTTTTTGATTTGGCAACAAACATACATCTAAAGCGTTTATGTAATTACCAACTTCTTTATGTGGAACATAGCCATAAAAAAATACATTTTTACTATTAATATTATTTTTCCAAATGTTTATATCTTTTTCAATACCTCCAATTATGTGAAATTCAACATTGTTATTTACCATGTTGGCTATTGAAGCAATAACCTCAATGCCTTTACCTTTGTGCAAATGCCCAACATATCCAACCTTAAGATTATTTGGATCTCCTAAAAGATTAATTGTACTATTAAAATCTAAAACATCATCTGCACCATCATGAGCTACTTGAATTTTTTCATTATTTAAAAATTTATCTTCTAAATATATATTTTTTAATGCTTGAGATATAACCACAAGCTTTTTAAAAAATTTGCTTTTTATAAGTTGTTTAAAAAACTTTAACCCATAGTTTGTTTCTTCATAAATAGGTGCGTGCGATTCATAAATGACTTTATTTTTTAATAATGAAGCAACATAACAGCCATATATAAACCTTCCATATACTAAATTAAATTTTTTATTGAAAATTAAGTATAAAAAAATAACCAATGTATAAAAAAAGGCTCCACCTTTAAAATCTGGATGCCAAAGTTTTTTTACTGCAAAATTTTTTTTTACACCATAATGCTCATAAATATCATTTACTTTTTTTTCATATTTCTTTTTTTTATCTGGGGCTAATAAAATTACTTCATGACCATTATCAGCAAATGCTTGGCACATTTTCATCACATGTATACTATTTGCTGTTCTTGATGGTATGATAGAATTCGATATATATAATATTTTCATTTTTTATATTACACTTTAAACTAATCTTAAACACATCGTCACTGACATCAAGCCTACATATTTTTTCTATTTCAAAAAAATTTTTTAATTTTTGTTATTATTTAAAAAGAATTGAAATAAAGATTGTGTAATCATTTACGGTGTAAAACTATTTTGTAATATCGTAAACCTTGTCCCAAAAAAGATAACTCAAAATCATCCCCAAAAATCTCTGAAACCATTTCAAGTGAAGGATGAACAACCCACCCTGCATGTTTATGACGATGCATCTCAGCTACACGACCAAGTCTACTGAGTTTTGGATCTGTTTTCCACCAATGCTTATTTGATGATGCATAAACTAAAGGGCGAGCTAAATCCATTTCTAGTATAACAGTTTTGTTAGTTGCATTTCTTATTGCCCGTAAAGCTCCTAGAACATTCTCGACCTCAGTAACAACAGCTATACAAATGACAATATCAAATTTTCCAAAGTCAGCAACTTGCTCTATCCCAGCAAGATGAAAATCAACATCAATGCCTTCATTAATTGCAAGCATTCCTGCCTGATAAATACGCTTCTCATCAACATCTATACCTGTAACACTGCGCGCACCAGCTTTTTTGGCATGAAAACTATACTGACCCGAATTACAACCAATATCTAGAACTGTTTTATCTGAAAAATCAAACTGATTAAACCAGTCAATTCTTGTGTCAGTATTTAGCTTTCCTGAAGTGGCTAATCCATTCTTTAAATGGATTGTTTGATACCAATCCTGATCACTAATCCATTTTTTATATTCTTCAAATTTTTCTAACTTAATAATTTTTTTATCTTGACCAACCATTTTCTTAACTCCCATATATGTTTTGTGTAAACTATAACTCCTGGTAACTTATCATGTCCAAGGATATGCATAATGCTCGCCCTATGATGTCCTCCTTTTAACACATACAAGTCACCTTTCCTAACAGCAAATATAGGATCAGCTAAGCTGACCTGATACCCTTTATTCATAACTGATCTGATCATCTCAATACGTTTATCTACCAACAATTTTGCTCCCTTTTTTATATTCATTTTACTTATTCCAGAAGGATCTAGCCAATATTCATGTTTATTATTATGTATATAATTTAGTGTGTTTTGATGAACAGAGCCTTGGAACATGCCACCTTTAGTTTTTACATTAAGATGATATTTAGAAAATTCATGAACTAACCAATCAACCCATAAATCTTTTGCCTGTTCACATTCTCCTCTTACCCACATTTTAATAAAATGATAAAATGGCCAATCTTTTATATGTCTACCTCCATAACCTGATTTAACATAAAGCTCTAAATCATTATGAATGATATTGTTTATTGGCACATCAAAACATGACAACTTCATTATTTACTATTAATATATTTTGATAAATGACTTTCAATAATATCAATCTCTTTTTGACTCAAAAATTTTTGATATTTGCCTATATTTTTCTTTGAAAGATCTGGTTGATAGCTTGAATTGACGCCAGATGAAAGAGAGAGATGATTACATAATGTATCTACTATTTTAACATTGTTATTAACAAAATCTTCAAACTGAATAAACAAAAGATCTGAATTATTAATCTTTTCAAGACGTCTCTGCATTTCTTTATACCAATCAATAAATTCTTCAACAGAACTAGCTTTTTTATATTGTTTAATTTCTAAAAACTGATCACGTGGATCACGTGTCACAACAATGACCTTTCGGTTTGAAAAATATTTAGTTGACTCAATTGGGTTCCAGCCAGATCCTGCCTGATTAAGAAGGACTGGGCGACTTTCAGAATCTGACTTAAATATCTTATTATGCAGTGTTTGGGCAGCAGACAATAGATCCTCCTCAGATACAAGCAAACGAGTTTGAGGGGGTCCCTCATTAAAACCTATACGATTTTTTAATTTATCAATAATATGCGTAATTGGTGACTCCACCCGCATAAGCCTACGCCAATGCCAATTCATGGGAAGTTTAGCTGCGCTTACTTCTTCGATAAATTCTCCAATTGCTTTTTGAAAAGTTGGAATCATACTGGCATAGTCCTTGCCATAACGCCAAGGTGCTCGGGATCGAGCAAGTTTATTCGTTATATCTATAAACTGAGCTAATACAAAATCTGCAGTAGCAGGATGAAAAGCTTTTTTAGCAGTAGCTTCTAATGCCATTAAACCATTGGGCATTTGTGGTAATTGATACTCTGTTCCTTTCAATGGATCATAAAGATCTCCGCGCCCAGTTAAGTAATCATATATTGCCCCAGAACCAGAATAAGTTGTTCCAAGAACAATGATATAATTTGGTATATTTAGCTGTTTATTCATAATTGAAATCAAATGATTTACTTTATCAAATATTCTATTTTTGTAAAAACTTATTAATAATAACAATCTGAATATGTTAATATTATAAAACTTAAAAATTGAATTTATTATTTAATTTTTGAACGAATTAATGTCGAAATATTATCTATAATCAATATAGTTATAAATATAATAATAATAATTGCTGATACTTTGGGGTATTCAAACATTCTAAAGGCTGATTGCAGCTCATAACCAATCCCCCCAGCTCCCACTATACCAAGCATAGTTGCCATCCTAATATTTCTATCAAGTATGTATAAGTTGTTTGCAACGAATGATGGAATAATTTGAGGAATAATTGCAAATGAAATAATTTGTCCTTTTGATGCACCAGAGGATTCTAAAGCTTCAATTGGCCCTTTGTTAATATGTTCAATATCTTCAGCATAAAATTTTGCTAGAAAACCCATTGTATGTATTCCAAGCGCAAGTACTCCTGGCATTGCACCAAAACCTATTGCAATAACCAATATCATTGCAATTATAAATTCAGGAATTGCTCTAAAAAAAACTGTGACTGTTCGTGCAATAAAGAAAATAAAAATATTTGGTGCAATATTTCTTGCAGATAATAATGCTAAGGGAATAGATAAAACAATTGCAATAAATGTTCCAAGTATTGCAATCTCAATTGTTTCAATCATTGAAAACACCAATGAATTAAAATCAGAAAAATCGGGAGGTAACATCCTTGAAAAAATATCACCAAAATAATTAAGAGAATTTGAAAATAAGCTTATAAAATTAATTTTTAAGTCAATTGAAACTACAGTTAATAATATAATTACTAAAATTATAAAAATAAAAGTTTTCCATGTCCATTGTGGTCTTAAAAAATTTTCCAGATTATTTTTGGACTTTTTTGTCGTTAAATTAAAGATTTTATTATCACTCATTTTAACTATATAATTTATCAATATTTTTATCTAAATGTTTAGGTTTTTTATCAAAAACAATTGATCCATCAGATAAGCCAATAACTCTATCTGAAAACTCTAGTGCTAAATTCGTTTGATGAAGATTGCACAAAACAGTTATATTAAAGTTTTTATTAATTTTTTTTAGTAGTTTCATTATTGATATGGCTGCTTTTGGATCTAAACTGGCAACTGGTTCATCTGCTAAAAGTAATAAAGGTTTTTTGATTATTGCTCTTGCTATACCTACACGTTGTCTTTGGCCACCAGATAATTCATCAGCTCTATTATAACTTTTATTAAGAAGTCCAACAGTATCTAGGGCTTGTAAGGCTTGTAATTTCTGTTCTTTAGTAAATAAATAAAACATAGATAAAAATTTATTACTTGAATTTAATAAACCTGTTAAAACATTGTTTATTGAAGAAATATTGTTAATTAGATTAAATTCTTGGAATATCATTCCAGTCTTATTGCGTACTTCTGGTAAATTTGCTTTTGTGATCTTGACGTTATCAAATATAACCTCACCACTATCAATTGTTTCTAATCCATTTAAACTTCTAAGTAATGTGGTTTTACCTGATCCACTTGGTCCTAAGATAGAAATAAATTCTCCTTTTT
>MDTF01003376.1_pt1 | contig 17177 bp, 14 predicted proteins | sample 811191 | NCBI WGS metagenome assembly MDTF01 (sample SAMN05326649, study PRJNA326480) | marine metagenome | isolation source: seawater | place: Southern Ocean | collected 2011 | reverse complement strand
CTTTGATGTACTGGAGGTGCACGCCGCGCACGGCTACCTGCTCCACGAGTTCCTCTCGCCCCTGTCGAATCAGCGAACCGACTCATACGGCGGCTCGCTCGAGAACCGCGCCCGCCTGCTGCTCGATGTGATCGACGCGGTCCGCGTCGCCGCGCCCACCACCCCGGTAATGGTCCGGTTCTCTGCCACGGACTGGGCCGAAGGGGGCTGGGGCGTGGCAGACACGGCAACTGTCGCCGCGTGGGCTGCTCAGCGCGGTGCCGTGTTCATCGACATTTCCAGCGGCGGCCTCGTCGCCCACCAGCAGGTCATCGCCGGGCCCGGCTATCAGGTGCCGTTCGCGCGCGAGGTGCGCGAGCTCGCGGGGGTCCCTGTGAGCGCCGTGGGCATGATCACGACGGGCGCGCAGGCCGAGGAGGTTCTCGCCTCGGGCGCAGCCGACGCCGTCATGGCGGCGCGCGAGTGGCTTCGCGATCCCCACTTCGCCCTTCGCGCCGCGACCGAACTCGACGTCGACATCGACTATTGGCCGGCGCAATACGAGCGGGCCCGCCTGACGCGGACGAGGTGAGCGCGAACCGCTACCGCTCGTTCCGCCAGCCGCGGCGCGTGGCATCCTGCACCTCGCCGACGAGTTCCTCGATGACATCCTCGAGGAAAAGGACGCCGGTGATGGTGCCGCCGGCATCCCGAACCTGAGCCAGGTGTCGTCCCTGCTCGCGCATGAGCGCAAGCGCATCCTCGAGGTCGGTGTTCTCGGTCACCGGCACCATGTGGTGGATGCGGGCCGGATCGATCGGCCTCACGACGTCGGTCGCGGCGCCCTCCCCCTCGGCAGCGCGCAGGATGTCTTTCAGGTGGACGTAGCCGAGCGGGACACCGGCGGGGTCCACGATGACGTACCGCGAGAACCCGTTCTTGGCGACGGCGCGCTCGATCTGCTTCGGCGTCGTGTTCTGCGGTAGCGTCAGCAGATCTGCGAGCGGCACCGCGATATCGCGCGCCTTCTTCTCGGTGAACTCAACCACTGCGGCGACCGTTCCTGCCGTGTCCTCGAGCACTCCCTCCATACGAGACTGGGCGACGATCGTCGCGACTTCCTCAAGCGTGTAGGTCGAGGTCGCTTCGTTCTTCGGCTCGACCCGGAACAACCGCACGACGTGGTTCGCGATCCAGTTGAGCGTGACGATCACCGGGTGGAAGACCTTCGACACCCACACCAGCGGCGGCGCGAGCATCAGAACCGCGCGATCGGGCACCGAGAACGCGAGGTTCTTCGGCACCATCTCGCCGAACACGACATGCAGGTAAGACACCAGGACGAGGGCGATCACGAAGGCGATGACGTCGACTACCGCATAGCTCAGCCCGGTGAGTTCGAGCGGCACCGCCAAGAGGTGGTGAATCGCCGGCTCCGAGACGTTCAGGATCAACAGCGAACAGATCGTGATCCCCAGCTGCGAGGTCGCGAGCATGAGCGTCGCGTGCTCCATCGCGTAGAGCGATGTCTTGGCGGCGCGTGAGCCGCGCTCGGCCAGAGGTTCGATCTGCGATCTGCGTGCCGAGATGACAGCGAACTCCGCACCGACAAAGAAGGCATTGGCCACCAACAGGACGACCAGCCATGCCAGGCCTGCCCAGTCGCTCACGAGGACACCTCCTCGTCGGCATCCTCACCGGGAAGCGCGGCGGGAACGAACCGAACCCGGTCGACGCGCCTGCCTGCCATCCGCTCCACCGAAAGGGTCCCCTCCTCGAGCTCGACGGTGTCTCCGACGACCGGGATCCGCTCGAGTTCGCTCATGAGGTAGCCACCGACGGTGTCGTACACGTCGCCGACGGGGATGCGGATGCCGACCCTATCGAGAACCTCGTCGGGCCGCAGCTCACCGGGGAACACGACATCCCGGTCGATGCGCACGATGTCGGTGCGGCGCCGGTCGTGCTCGTCGAGGACTTCACCGACGATCTCCTCGACGAGGTCCTCGAGGGTGACGACGCCGGCTGTACCGCCGTACTCGTCGACGACGATAGCCATCTGGTATCCGCGCGAACGAAGCTCGGCCAGGAGCGCGTCAAGATGGACCGCTTCGGGGACACGCAGCGGCTCGGTCGCGATCGCCCCCACCGGAACGGTTCCCCGCTTGCCGCGCGGCACTCCCACCGCGGCCTTCAGGTGAGCGATCCCGACGATGTCATCCATTGACTCCTCGTACACGGGAAAGCGGCTGTGACCGGTCGAGCGTGCGAGCTGGATGACGTCCTCGACGGAGTCGTCAGCGGCGAGCGCGTGAACGCTCGGCCGCGGCGTCATGACATCGGCGGCGGTCAGGCGCGCGAAGGTGAGGGAACGGTCGAGCAGCGACGCGGTGTCCTGCTCGAGGACGCCGGCGTTGGCCGAGCGGCGCACGAGGCTCGACAGTTCCTCCGCCGAGCGCGCACCCGAGAGCTCTTCCTTCGGTTCGACGCCTACGGCGCGAAGAAACGCGTTGGCGCTCCCGTTGAGCACGACGATCGCCGGCCGGAAGACGGTAGTGAACGCGGTCTGAAACGGCACGACGAGTTTCGCCGTCTGCCGGGGCACGGCCAAGGCGAAGTTCTTCGGTACGAGTTCGCCGATCACCATCGAGAAGATCGTCGCGATCGCCACACCGATGATGGCGGCGAGCGGGCTGATGACGGCATCCGGCCAGCCCCACCCAGTGAAGACCGGGCGTAGCAGACTCGAGATCGCCGGCTCCATGGTGTAACCGGTGAGCAGCGTTGTCAGCGTAATGCCCAACTGGGCGCTGGAGAGGTGTGTCGAGGTGATCTTCAGCGCGCTGATCGTCAGCGAAAGGCGCGTCTCCCCCGCTGCCTGGCGCGCTTCGAGGTCGGCGCGATCAAGGTTGACCAGCGCGAACTCGCTGGCGACGAACAGTCCCGTGCCGATCGTGAGCAGAAGCCCCACCCCCAGCATGATGAACTCCATCACGCATCACCCCCGGTCTGGGGTGCGGGTCGGTGGGGCGATCGTCGGCAACTCGGAGGGTCGTCCATCGTGAGATGAGTCTACCCGCCGAACGTCCGCACCCGGACGGCATCGCGACGCACCTGTCTGATCCCCACACGTGCGGCACTTCTGCGCACGCGCGGCGCATCTGTGCGCAGCATCCGCACGAAACTGCAGCACTGACCAGACACGCGTGCCCGACCCACCCCGTGCGCTGCCACCTTACACAGGACCGGGTTTCCTCCCCTACGCGAGCGTTCGGGCGCGCATCCACCTCCGCACTGCCCGCGAGGATGACGCGCGCCCCGCGATCCGAGGATGCTGTCGTGCGCCCACTGCCCGAGATCGACACGATCCGCCGTTCCGAGCGGATGGAACCGTTGGATAATCGTCGCCTGCGGCGCGCCCTGGACGAGGGCACCTGGGTAAAGGTCGCACCCGGGGCGTTTGTCCGCTCCGATCACTGGCTCATGCTCACCCCAATCGAGCGCCACCGCGTGCGTGTTCACGAAGTCGCGCGTCGTCTTGAGCCCGGCGCCGTCATCTCGTACGCGGCGGCGGCAGCGGAGCACGGCATCGACATGTTGGATCCCTGGCCAGAGGCCGTCGATGTGACCTGCGGGCCTGCAACGGGCGGGCGCTCCAGCGGCCTCGTTCGCCGCCACACCCGCGACCGGCGGACGCTCGAGGTGATGCCATTCGGTCGTCACATGATCACGACGCCGGCACAGACCGCGCTTGATCTCGCCCGCTCGCTTCGGTTTCTTCCCGCCGTCGCCAGCGTCGATCAAGCGATCTGGGCGGATCGGCCGGGTGGAGAACTCACCGACATCGACACCATTCACGAGCTGTGGACTCGCGATGCGCACCACCGCGGACAGGTCCGAGCTCTACGGGTGCTGTCGTTCGCGGAACGCGGAGCGGCGAACGTTCGCGAATCTCACTGCCGGGTCGAGCTCGCACGCCTGGGGTTCCCTCGACCCCGGCTGCAAGAGCGGCGCATGTTGCGGACCGGAAGACTCGTGTTCGCGGACTTCTACTTTCCCGAGGCTGATCATTGGGGCGAGTTCGACGGCGAAGGGAAGTACCGGGATGCCGCGCTCCGTCGCCCAGGTCACGATGCAGCCGACGCGGTGATCGACGAGAAGAACCGGGAGAACGAGATTCGACGTGAAGTGCGTGGATTCTCGCGGTGGGACCGCACGGATGTTGAGCGTCCGCGTCGCCTCTACGACATCCTCACGGGCGACGGACTGCGCAGCGCACTGCCGCGCCCCTGACCGCTCGCCGCCGAGCGGAGCACGCACGCGTGTTCGCTGGCTGCCGGCATCCGTATGCGGTAGTTGTGTGCAGCCGCTGTGCTTCTATCCGCCGCAGCTGCACATTTCTGCCGCACTCGAGGGATCACCGGACGACGAACATCACCAGCTGACCGGGAGCGCCTTCCCCTCTTCATAGCCGGCAGCGGACTGCAGGCCGACGAGGGCCCGCTCGTGGAACTCGGGGACCGAGGCGGCGCCGGCGTAGGTGAACGACGAGCGAACGCCGGAGGTGATCATGTCGATGAGGTCTTCGAGGCCCGGGCGCTGCGGGTCGAGATAGATCTTCGACGACGAGATGCCTTCGGCGAACAGCTCTTTACGGGCGCGCTCGTAGGCGTCCAGGCGACCGAATCGAGCCTGGACGGCCTTGGTCGACGCCATTCCCCACGACTCCTTGTAGAGGCGTCCAGCTGCGTCGCGTTGGAGGGTCCCGGGGGCTTCGATCGTCCCGGCGAACCACGAACCGATCATGACGGATGCCGCGCCGGCTGCCAGCGCGAGGGCGACGTCGCGCGGGTAGCGCACTCCGCCGTCAGCCCACACGTGAGCACCGGCGGCGCGAGCGGCGAGCGCAGTCTCGTGGACAGCCGAGAACTGCGGTCGCCCCACGGCGGTCATCATGCGCGTCGTGCACATCGCCCCCGGTCCGACACCGACCTTGATGATGTTTGCACCGGCCGCAACCAGGTCGTCGACGCCGGCGCTGGTGACCACGTTGCCCGCCACGAGCGGAACACCGAGATCGAGAGCCGACACTGTTCGCAGCGCCGCCAGCATCCCCTCTTGATGTCCGTGCGCGGTATCGAGGACGAGAACATCGACACCCGCGGCCACGAGCGCTCGCGCCTTGCCCGCGACGTCCCCGTTGATTCCCACGGCTGCCGCGACGATCAGGCGACCGTCTCGGTCAACGGCGGGCCGGTACAGCGTCGCGCGCAGGGCACTCCGACGCGAGAGCGTGCCGACGACCTGTCCGTGGTGCACGACGCAGACGATCTCGGCGTCGGCGGCGACGATCACGTCGAACGCGTGCCGAGCCGACTCGATGTCATCAGCGTCCACCGACGCGGGTCGTCCACGGGCGAGATCGCCCAGCCGAGCGTCAGGGAGGGCAGATCCGAGTCGGACAGCGGTGACGATGCCCTGAACGTCTTCGATCATGAGACGGTCGGCGGGCTGCGCGACGATCACCCCGTAGCCCTCCGTCGGGGGAAGCAGCGTCGTTGCGTCGGCAACCGTCGCGTCGGGGGGAAGCACCAGCGGGGTGTCCCAGGCAGCGGGCTGGTCCTTGACCCAGCGGATCGCGGCGTCCAGCTCCTGCAGAGGCAGGTCCTGCGGAAGAACGCCGAGACCGCCCCGGCGCGCGAGCGTCGCGGCAAGGCGCGCACCCGTGACCGAGTTCATGTTCGCCGAGACCAGTGGGACGGTGGCCGCGGTCCCATCCCGCGGTGACAGGTCCACCTCGAGTCGGCTGCCCACCCCCGATCGGCGAGGAACGAGGAAGACGTCCGAGTAGGTCAGGTCGAAGGCCGGCGCATCACCGTAGAACTCCATGTGCGCCAAGCGTACCGGTCAATGATCTCAGCGGAATCGTGACCAATTCGCGGCGCAGCCCAGGGTTCGGATGGCCTGCCGGGGTGTTCAGACGGACTACGCTGGACTGTTGAACGACGCGGGCGCGACGACGATGGTCCGCGACGACAATCGTGACGAAAGCGGGCGATCTAACGTGTCGAGTCAGGTGACCGGCGTCGGAGTGTCGAACGAAAGTGAGTTCGGTGCCAACGAATGGCTCGTTGAAGAGCTCTACGAACAGTTCCGGCAAGACCGCAACTCCGTAGATAAGGCCTGGTGGCCGGTACTTGAGGCCTACCACTCCGCAGCCGAGAACGGCGCCAAGCCCTCCGAAGAGAGCGCAGCTGCGAAGCCGTCGTCGAACGATGCGCATCCGGTGACCGCACCCACGCCCGTGATCGGCTCGCAGCCCGTAGCGCGCACGACGGCGCGGCCTGCCTCCGCCCAACCGATTCCGGCGCAGGCCCCCGACACCGCGCGCACCGCATCCGACGATTCGCCGTCCGAGGACACGGTGACGGTCCTCAAGGGGATGCCGAAGACTCTCGCGGCGAACATGGATGAGTCGCTCACTGTTCCCACCGCGACGAGCGTGCGCACCGTCCCCGCCAAGCTCATGATCGACAACCGGATCGTGATCAACAATCACATGGCGCGCACCCGCGGCGGAAAGGTGAGCTTCACGCACCTCATCGGGTGGGCGATCATCCGCGCTCTCACCGAGTTCCCCAGCCAAAACGTGTTCTACGCAGAGATCGACGGCAAGCCGTCAGTTGTCGCGCCAGCCCATGTGAACCTCGGTATCGCGATCGACCTCCCGAAGCCCGACGGCACGCGGGCACTGCTTGTGCCAAGCATCAAGCACGCCGACACCCTCACTTTCGCCGAGTACCTGGCTGCCTACGAAGACCTGGTCTCCCGCGCCCGCAAGAACAAGCTCACCGCGGCGGACTTCCAGAACACGACGATCTCGCTCACCAACCCCGGCGGCATCGGTACCGCGCACTCGGTCCCGCGCCTCATGAAGGGGCAGGGATGCATCGTCGGCGCCGGCGCACTCGAGTACCCAGCCGAGTTCCAGGGCGCGAGTGAGAAGACCCTCAACGAGTTGGCGATCGGCAAGACGATCACCCTCACGAGCACGTACGACCACCGTGTCATACAGGGTGCCGGCTCGGGAGAGTTCCTCAAGAAGGTCCACGAGTTGCTCATCGGTGAGCGCCACTTCTACGAAGACATCTTCGCGGAGCTGCGCATCCCCTATGCGCCGATCCACTGGAATGCCGACATCAACGTCGACATCGCCGAGCGAATCGACAAGACCGCTCGCGTTCAAGAGCTGATCAACAGCTTCCGCGTTCGCGGCCACCTCATGGCCGACATCGACCCGCTCGAATACAAGCAGCGCACTCACCCCGACCTCGAGATCGAGTCGCACGGACTCACGTTCTGGGACCTCGACCGAGAGTTCGTCACCAACGGCTTCGGGGGCAAGCGCACGATGAAGCTGCGCGAGGTTCTCGGTGTACTTCGTGATTCGTACTGCCGCACGATCGGCATCGAGTACATGCACATTCAGGACCCGGAGCAGCGGGCCTGGTTCCAGCAGAACCTCGAGGTCAAGTACACCAAGCCGGGCCACGACGAGCAGCTACGAATCCTCAGCAAGCTCAACGAAGCCGAGGCTTTCGAGACGTTCTTGCAGACCAAGTACGTCGGCCAGAAGAGGTTCAGCCTCGAGGGCGGCGAGTCCCTCATTCCGCTCCTGGATGAGATCCTGCAGGGCGCAGCCGAAACCGGTCTCGACGGGGCCACGATCGGAATGGCGCACCGTGGGCGACTGAACGTCCTGACCAACGTTGCCGGCAAGACCTACGGACAGGTCTTCCGCGAGTTCGAGGGACGCGTCGCGATCGGTTCCAAGCGTGGCTCCGGCGACGTGAAGTACCACCTCGGGACCGAGGGCACCTTCGTCGCTGACGGCGGTGAAGAGCTTCCGGTGTATTTGGCGGCCAACCCGTCGCACCTCGAGACCGTCGATGGCGTCCTTGAGGGAATCACGCGGGCCAAGCAGGATCGGATGCCGCTGGGTTCGTTCTCGTGGTTGCCCATCCTCATCCACGGTGACGCGGCCTTCGCCGGCCAGGGCGTCGTGGTCGAGACCCTGCAGATGTCGCAGTTGCGCGCCTACCGCACCGGCGGCACCGTGCATGTCGTGGTCAACAACCAGGTCGGTTTCACGACGCTGCCGCAGGATGGCCGAACCTCGGTCTACGCGACGGATGTCGCAAAGACGATCCAGGCGCCCATCCTCCACGTCAATGGCGATGACCCCGAGGCCGTGGTCCGAGTCGCCCAGGTCGCCTTCGCCTACCGCGAGCGGTTCCACCGGGATGTCGTGATCGACCTGGTCGTGTATCGCCGCCGCGGACACAACGAGGGTGACGACCCCTCGATGACCCAGCCACTGATGACGAACCTCATCGAGGCGAAGCGGTCGGTGCGCCGCCTGTACACCGAGTCGCTCGTGGGACGCGGCGACATCACCGAAGAGCAGTACGAGCAGGCCAAGAAGGACTTCCAGGATCGGCTGGAGCAGGCGTTCGCCGAGACGCATGCTGCCGAGACCGGTTCTTCTCAGGTGGCGAGCGCCCCGATGACCGGCTCGATCGACACGATCGGCGAACCCGAGACAACGGGAGTTTCGCGCGATGTCGTGCAACTCATCGGAGACGCGTTCGTCAACAAACCCGATGGCTTCACGGTGCATCAGAAGCTGCAGCAGCTGCTTGACAAGCGCCAGGACATGAGCCGCAACGGCGGCATCGACTGGGCGTTCGGCGAGCTCCTCGCGTTCGGCTCCCTCCTCGTGGAGGGAACGAACGTCCGCATGGTCGGCCAGGACTCGCGACGAGGGACCTTCGTGCAGCGTCACGCCGTGTTCCACGACCGCGCGAACGGTCAGGAGTGGCTGCCGCTGGTGAACCTGTCGCAGTCGCAGGGCAGGTTCTGGATCTACGACTCGCTCCTCAGCGAGTACGCCGCGATGGGCTTCGAGTACGGATATTCCGTCGAACGCTCCGACACGCTCGTGCTGTGGGAAGCGCAGTTCGGCGACTTCGCGAACGGGGCCCAGTCCGTGATCGACGAGTTCATCTCGTCAGCTGACCAGAAGTGGGGTCAGCAGTCGAGCGTCGTCCTGCTGCTGCCGCACGGATACGAAGGTCAGGGCCCCGATCACTCGTCGGCCCGCATCGAGCGGTACCTGCAGATGTGCGCCCAGGACAACATGATCGTTGCGCGCCCATCGACACCGGCCTCCTACTTCCACCTGCTTCGCCGTCAGGCGTACGCGCGTCCGCGGCGGCCCCTCGTCGTGTTCACTCCGAAGGCGATGTTGCGCCTTCGTGGTGCGACAAGCCCCGTCGAGGACTTCGTGGGAGGCCGGTTCCAGCCGGTGCTCGACGATGATCGAGGGATCGACAAGAGCGCTGTCAAGCGGGTCCTGCTCCACGCCGGGAAGATCCACTGGGATCTGCGGTCGGAGCTCGAGAAGAACCCCAACCCTGAGATCGCCCTGGTGCGGTTGGAGCAGTTCTACCCCGCGCCGGTCGAGCACCTCAACCGCGTCATCGACGAGTACCCGAACGCCGAGTTGGTGTGGGTGCAGGACGAGCCCGAGAACCAGGGCGCGTGGCCCTTCATCGCCCTCGAAGTGGTCAAGCACCTGCACGGTCGCACGATCCGTCGGGTCTCGCGTGCTGCCGCGGCATCCACCGCGACGGGTTCCCCCAAGGTGCATGCCGCTGAGCAGGCGGAGATCATGCAGAAGGCGCTCACCCTCTGAACGTCACCGTGCTGGTCAATCCGGCGGCTCGAGCCGGAACGGGTGGCACGATCGCGACCAGGGCTGCCGAGCGACTTCGCGAGCACGGCATTCGCGCGACCTTGATCAGCGGTGGCAGCGCTGTCGAGTCGACGGAGTTGCTGCGCGAGGCGGTGCGCCTCGGAACTGACGCCGTAGCCGTGGCTGGCGGTGACGGGACGGTGTCCCTTGCGATGCAGGTTCTGGCCCACAGCACGACACCTCTCGGCATCATCCCGGCGGGGACGGGCAACGACCTGGCCGACATGCTCGGCATCCGCGAGCTGCACCCCGACGAAGCTGCCGACGCGATCGTCGGCGGGCTGACTCGCGATATCGACCTCGCGCGCATCAGTCGACACGGCGAGCCGGAGGTCTACTTCGGATCGGTCCTGGCCAGCGGCTTCGACTCGCGTGTCAACGACCGGGCCAACCGGATGCGGTGGCCTCGCGGCTCGTCGCGATACACCATCGCCATTCTGCGAGAGTTGGTAGGGCTACGTAGCTTCGCATACGAGATCGAACTGACGGATGCCGCGGGCAGCGTGACCCGGCACGATGGCGCCCTCCTGATGGCAGCCGTTGCCAACGGGACCAGCTACGGCGGGGGTGTTCAGATCGCGCCTCGCGCAGATCCCGCCGATGGGGAACTGGATGTCGGCCTTGTTCGCCCGACCCATCGCGCGCGCTTTCTTCGACTGCTCCCCCGTGTCTACCGCGGAACGCACGGAGATGTCCCCGAAGTGAGCATGTACCGGGCTCGGATGATCCGCCTCAGCGCGCCGGGCGTCACCGCCTACGCCGACCGCGACCCGATCGGGCCCCTGCCGGTCCAGATCGACGTCGTTCCCCGGGCGCTTCGTGTTTTCGTGCCTGCGAACTAAGCGCTCGACGCACCCTTCGAGGCCAGCTCTGTGTCGTGCACAGCCTGTACCGCGCGCAGCTTCGCCATGACCTGATCGCGAAGCTCCTCGGGCGCAGTCTCCTTGCACGCCCGAGCAACAGCCTCGGTGAGCGTCGTGGCCACGAGCGCTTCGTCGCGGCAGGCCGGACAGTGCTCAAGGTGCTCGCGGATGTCGGCATGCTCGGTCTTGCACACTTCGTTGCGCAGGTACTCCTCCAAGTCCCGCGTGGCTTTGGCGCAACCGCAATCGGTCATGTGTCGCTCCTCGATACGGCGACCGAGATCCCCCGCTCGGTCGCATATTCGGCCAGCAGCTCCCGCAGCATCCGTCTGCCACGGTGCAGACGGCTCATCACGGTGCCGATGGGGGTTTTCATGATGTCGGCGATCTCCTGATACGCAAAGCCTTCGACGTCGGCGAGATACACCGCGAGCCGGAAGTCCTCGGGAATCGACTGCAGCGCGTCCTTCACGACGGATGCCGGCATATGGTCGATTGCTTCAGCTTCTGCCGACCGCGTGCGGGACGATGTCGTGGACTCCGCTCCGCCGAGCTGCCAGTCTTCGAGATCCTCGATGGCGCTCTGGTACGGCTCACGCTGCTTCTTGCGGTACGTGTTGATGTACGCGTTGGTCAGGATGCGGTAAAGCCACGCCTTCAGGTTCGTGCCCTGAGTGAAGCTCGACCACGATGCGTACGCCTTGACGAAGGTCTCCTGCACAAGGTCTGCAGCATCCGCGGGGTTCCGTGTCATTCGCATCGCAGCCGCGTAGAGCTGGTCCATGAACGGCAGGGCCTGCTCTTCGAACTGCGCGCGCGGGTCGGCCGGCGCCTCGGCCTGATCAGTCATCACGCGCCAGTCTACGTCCGGCGCCATAGCGATCGTCATCGGGCTCCTTCCGTCCCTCATTAGGCTAGGAACCGATGAGCGGCGAAAGATATTCCACCCCGACCGGCTTGGGAGAGTCCGGTTGGTCGGCTCCGCGCGCCTCGGGAGCACTCACCGCCCGTTTGGCAGTTCCCGGATCCAAGTCGCTCACGAACCGCGAATTGATCCTCTCGGCGATCGCCGATTCTCCGAGCACGCTCCACGCTCCGCTGCACTCCGACGACTCCGTCCGCATGGTTGCGGCCCTCACGGCGCTGGGTATCCAGATCGAGAGCGTGGAGGGCGAGAGCCCCTTCGGGCCCGACCTGATCGTCACGCCTCCCAGCGGATCCGGCTCGGTCGGTGCGTCCTCCTCGGGGCTTCGCGGTGCGACAGTCGACTGCGGTCAGGCCGGCACCGTCATGAGGTTCATCGCGGGCATTGCCGGGCTGGCCGAGGGCGATGTCACACTGACTGCGCATGAGAGCGCGCTGCACCGGCCCATGGGAGCCATGATCACGGCCCTTCGTGACGTGGGCGTCGACGTCGACGACGAGGGCCGTTGGGCACTCCCTTTCCAGGTGCGGGGGCACGGACACATCCGCGGCGGCGAAGTCGTCATCGACGCGAGCGCCTCAAGCCAGTTCGTTTCCGGGATGCTGCTCGCAGCTCCCCGTTTCGACACGGGTCTCCACCTCATTCACTCGGGGTCACGCCTGCCGAGCATGCCGCACATCGATATGACCATCGAGTGCCTCGCGAACCGCGGCGTGCATGTGGAGCGGCCCTCGCCGCGCGAGTGGATCGTTCCCCCGCAGCCCCCGCGCGGAAAGACGGTGGCCATCGAACCCGACCTGTCCAACGCCGCTCCGTTCCTGGCAGCTGCCATGGTCACCGGAGGGAGCGTCACGATCACCGGGTGGCCCGCGCACTCGACACAGCCCGGCGTCATGCTCGCCACGATCCTGCACGAAATGGGGGCCCGCGTCACGCGCCGCGGTGGCGCCCTCACCGTCGCTGCGGGGCGCGGCATCCGTGGCATCGAGATCGACCTGTCGGCGGCGAGTGAGCTGACACCCACGATCGTGGGGCTGGCCGCATTCGCCCCGGAACCGACGACAATCACGGGAGTCGGGCACATTCGCGGCCACGAGACCGACCGCATCGCTGCGCTCGTCGGCAACCTGCGGGCGCTCGGCGGAGCCGCAGAAGAGCTCGAGGACGGCCTGCGAATCCTGCCTCAGCCGCTCCACGGCGGGGTGTGGCAGGCGTTCCATGACCACCGTATTGCGACGACCGGCGCGCTGATCGGCCTCGCCGTCGGCGGAGTCGTGGTCGACGACATCGGGACCACAGCGAAGACGATGCCGCAGTTCCCCGAGCTCTGGACCTCCATGCTCGAAGGGAACGGCGCGGAGTGAGCTGGCTCGGGGACGTCGATGATGACGATGAACTCGGCATGGACGAGAGCGATATCCGCGTCAGGCCGAACCCCAAGGCCAACCGGCCGCGCACCAAGCGCCGCCCCAGCCACGCGGATGCCGAGATCGCGCGGGTCCTGGGGGTGGACCGCGGCCGCTACACCGTGCTCGTCGGCGAAGACACTGGCGCCGAACGCCAGGTTACCGCCGCCCGCGCTCGCGAACTTCACCGCACCGCGATCGTCACCGGTGACCGCGTCCGGGTTGTGGGAGACACCTCGGGAGACGAGGGAACTCTCGGCAGGATCGTGGGCATCGAACCCCGCACGTCTCTCCTTCGCCGAAGCGCCGACGACACCGATCAGGTCGAGCGCGTCATCGTCGCCAACGCCGATCAGATGCTCATCGTGATCGCCGCCGCCGACCCGGAGCCGCGCCCCCGGCTGGTGGACCGCTACCTGGTGGCAGCACTGGATGCCGGTATCCGCCCCCTGATGGTCATCACCAAGACCGACCTTTCGGACCCAGAGGAGTTTCTGTCGCACTTCGCGGGCCTCGACCTCGAGGTCTTCACCAGTGCGCGCTCTGACATGCCCCTGGAGCGGATCGGTGCCGCGCTCGTCGGCCACAGCACAGTATTCGTCGGGCACTCCGGCGTGGGTAAGTCCACCCTTGTCAACGCTCTGGTCCCGAGCGCCGAGCGGGCGACGGGACATGTCAACGAGGTCACCGGTCGGGGACGACACACGTCGAGTTCGACGGTCTCGCTGCGCTACGAGGCACCGTCGGGCACGGGATGGGTGGTCGACACCCCCGGCGTGCGCTCCTTCGGGCTCGGTCACGTCGATCCCGACAATATCCTGCGGGCGTTCACCGACCTTGCCGAGGTCGCACGCGAGTGTCCGCGTGGGTGCACTCACCTGCCCGACGCGCCCGATTGCGCCATCGAAGAGGCTGTGGCGGCGGGACGCCTCGGGCCCGGGGCGGCAGCGCGGCTGGATTCACTGCAGCGTCTGCTCACGACGTTCTCTGACCGCCCCTGATACGCCTCGCGCCGCAGCATCCATGTCACGTGCAACCGCACCGGCTGATGGTGGCCCGCGCCGGGCGCACGGCTCTAGGGTGGATTCATGACAGTGCGTCTAGAACCCGGCACCGCTGCACCCGACTTCACCCTCCTGAACCAGGATGAGAGTGATGTCTCGCTTCACGACCTGCGCGGCCAGGGCCTCATCCTCTTCTTCTACCCGCAGGCGATGACACCCGGCTGCACGACGGAGGCTTGCGACTTCCGCGACAGTGTCGAGCCGCTTCGCGCCGCCGGTTACGTGGTGCTCGGCATCTCGCGCGACGCTCCCGCCAAGCTGCGGGCGTTCCGCGAACGCGACGCGCTTCCGTACGACCTACTGAGCGACCCCGACCGTTCCGTGCACGAGGCCTACGGAGCGTGGGGCGAGAAGACGATGTACGGCAAGACGACAGAAGGTGTGCTGCGCTCGACCTTCGTCCTCGACGAGAAGGGCGTCATCACGCACGCGCTCTACAACGTCAAGGCGGCGGGGCACGTAGCCCGTATCCGCGGTCTGCTCGGTCTCTAGTCTTCCCGCGCCGGCGGGGCCGCGCCGCGAACGGCGATCACCAAGAGGACGAGGGCGATGACGGCTGGGATCGCGATTGCAACGCCGGTGACCGGATGCGCATACTGGCCTGTTGCGGCTCCCAGCGCCACCGCGAGGATCAGCAGTTGTGCCACGATCGCTCCCGAGCGACCCCATGACAGTCCCCGCCAGGTGGCGACACCGAACACCGCGACGATCGCCGCCCCGGCCAGCGTCAGCACGATCAGGGCGATCGCGCTGTCGAGTGCCGCCGTGTCCCCGGTGATGACCGCGACGATCTCCCAGACGGCGAGTGCGCCGATTCCCGCCCCTTCCAATAGCACGATCACGCCCGCTGCTCGAGCGGCAATCATCGAGCGCACCATGGACCTCCCGACCACTCTCGGCCCGTACACAACGTTCTTGCAACGTCCTCACGGATGAACCCTTGATTCGGGTGAACGGCTGTGGGACGATGGGTAAAGCCGTGTGCTCCCACAAGGTCGTGGGACGAGACATCTTCTCGTACACCTCACAGAGTATCCGACCGCCCGGTGGCCCGATGCTCATTCCCCATCAAGGAGCACCCCCTATGGATTGGCGCGACAAGGCCGCCTGCTTGACTGTCGACCCCGAGCTGTTCTTCCCGGTAGGAAACACCGGTCCAGCCGTCGACCAAATCGAGAAGGCGAAATCCGTGTGCGCCCGGTGCACCGTCACCGAAATCTGCCTGCAGTACGCGCTGGAGTCCGGTCAGGACTCGGGCGTGTGGGGTGGCCTCTCCGAAGACGAGCGCCGCGCCCTCAAGCGCCGCGCTGCCCGGGCTCGCCGCGCCAGCTGAGCCACTCGGCGCGCTGGCCTGAGACCGGAGGCCGTGCTCAGTCCAGCGCGATGTAGCGGAGCGGGATGTCGATCGTGACTTCCGTACCGCTTCCGACGAGCGTGTGCCAGTCGATCGTGCCGCCGAGTTCTCCCTGGATGAGCGTCCGAACGATCTGCGTGCCCAGCCCTCGGCCGACTTGGCCCTCCGGCAGGCCGACGCCGTTGTCACGAACACGCACCAGGAGCCGCTCGGGGTCGCGCTCGGCCTCGATCTCGACGTCGCCTTCCTTCCCGGCGAGGCCGTGCTCGACAGCGTTGGTCACCAGCTCGGTGAGGGCCAGCGCCAGGGGCGTGGCGTACTCGCTCGGGAGGGTGCCGAAGCGTCCCACAGACCGGGTCCGCGCGCGTGTCGTGGGTGCAGCAGCCACCTCGGCGACGAGTTTGAGAACACGATCGAAGACATCGTCGAAATCGACGCGCTGAGTGAGTCCCTCTGAGAGGGTGTCGTGCACGACGGCGATCGCCGAGACGCGTCGCATCGCCTGCGTCAGCGCTTCTCGGGCCTCTTCGGTGTGCGAACGGCGAGCCTGGATGCGAAGGAGCGACGCGACAGTCTGCAGATTGTTCTTGACCCGGTGGTGGATCTCGCGAATCGTCGCGTCCTTGGTGATGAGCTCTTGCTCCTGGTGTCGCAATTCGGTGACATCGCGGCACAGCACGATCGCCCCGATGCGGGTCCCGTGGTCGCGCAGGGGGATCGTCCGCAGGCTCACCGTCACACCACGCGCCTCGATGTCGGCACGCCAGGGTGCCCTCCCCGTCACGACCAGGGGAAGCGACTCGTCGAACTGGCGCTTCTCGGGAAGGATCTCCGTGGTCACCTCGACGAGGGATTCGCCTTCGAGCTCATCCTCGAACCCCATGCGATTGAAGGCCGAGAGAGCGTTGGGGCTCGCGAAGGTCACCGTCCCATCGACGTCGAGGCGCACGAGTCCGTCAGAGGCTCTCGGAGCGCCCCGACGCGGAGCGGTCGGTGCGCTGAGATCCGGAAAGTCGCCCGAGGCGACCATTCCGAACAGGTCGTCGGCGCACTCGTTGAAGGTGATCTGCTGGCGCGAAGGAGTGCGTGTCTCCCCAAGATTGGTGTGGCGCGTCAGGACTCCCAGCGTGGTGCGACCGGAGCCGGACCCTCGCACGATCGGTACCGCGCGGACCCGGGTCGGGGTCTCTTCGAACCAGTCAGGGGATGCCGAGTCGACGATCATTCCCGAGAAGAACGCCTCGCGAATCTGGGTCCGCCACTGGGGTCGGACGGGGTCTCCGACGATGTCCCGATAAAACAGGGTCGCGGCGCCGCTGGGCCGGGCGTGGCCGACAGCGACGAACGAGTCATCTGCCGTCGGAACCCAGATGACGATGTCGGCGAAAGCGAGATCGGCCAGCAACTGACCGTCCCCGGCCAGGCGGTGGAGCCATTCGACATCCGCGCCGGTGGAACGCCCCTGGTCATAGACGAGATCGCTGAGGGTCGACATCGTTTCAGCCTAGAGCCCCAGCGTGGATGCTCGAACTACGCAGCTTTGCGAGTGTCGACGGCGAGCGCCTCGCTCACGAAGCGCCGCACGCCGGACACGATCGGCGATCTCCGGGCAACGTCCGCGATCGGACGGGCGGCCAGGAGCGCAGCATCGGCCGAGCGCGGATCTTGCGGCACGAACCACACGTCACGGATGCCGGCGAACCGGTCGAGACTTCGGCGTACCTGGCCGCGGGCGTCGATGCCCAGGGAGCCCGGGCGCAGCCGGTTGG
>MDTF01011028.1_pt1 | contig 17191 bp, 17 predicted proteins | sample 811191 | NCBI WGS metagenome assembly MDTF01 (sample SAMN05326649, study PRJNA326480) | marine metagenome | isolation source: seawater | place: Southern Ocean | collected 2011 | reverse complement strand
AAGCGCAGTAATGCGTGTAGCTGACCAGTACTAATAGCTCAATTGGCTTGATTTATGCACTGAAAAAAATTTTTAATAAAAATTAAATATAGTTATAGATAGTAATTATTATCCCAAATCAGATTGAATAAAATTATATTGCAGTTACTATCTAATAAGCTTAGTAACATTTTAAACTTTAATGGAAAAAGTTCTTATAAATAGAATTATATGTCAAAATAGTCTTAATCTTGAGCAACTATTACCAAACAAGAATTATAAGGCTTGCGACATTCAAAAAAGAACTTATTTTATAAAAACAGGGAAAATTGATTGTTTGTATCAAGACCTTCATAAAGATAATAAAAAATTTATTCTCTACCATTGGGATTTAACCGATTCAACTTCATTAATTAGAGTTATTCAAGAAAGAGAACCCGAGGAAATTTATAATGTTTAGTAATTTTATTGATTTTGTTAGAGACATGTATGGCACTAAGGGTTTTATAGCATTACATGAACCTCAATTTTTTGGAAACGAAAAAAAATACTTAATAGAAACAATTAATTCAACATTTGTATCGAGTGTTGGTGACTATATTAGCGATTTCGAAAATGCTGTAGCCAAATATACCAAATCAGAATATGCTATTGCAACTGTAAATGGTACTTCAGCATTACACGTTGCTTTAGTTTTAGCTGGTGTAAAAAATGGTGATGAGGTGATTACGCAATCTCTTACATTTGTTGCAACTTGCAATGCTATTCGTTATTGCAATGCAGAACCTGTGTTTGTTGATGTTAGTAAAAAAACTCTTGGTCTTTCAGAACAAAGTATGCAGGTTTTCCTAGAAGAAAATTGTGAAATACGTGATGATGGTTTTTGCTGGAACAAACAAACAAATAAAATTATTCGAGCATGTTTGCCCATGCATACTTTTGGTTTTCCAGTTGAATTAGATGAAATAAATCATTTGTGTGATCAATATAATATTAATTTAGTAGAAGATGCTGCCGAATCGCTTGGTAGTTTATATAAAAAAAAACATATTGGCACCCTAGGTAAAATATCAGCCATTAGTTTTAATGGTAATAAAATTATTACCACTGGTGGGGGCGGAATATTATTAACAAACGATAAGGTTTTGGCAGATAAAGCAAAACATATTACTACAACAGCTAAAGTGAAGTACAAATGGGCTTATGAACATGATGAAATAGGGTTTAATTATAGGTTGCCAAATCTAAATGCAGCCTTAGGATTGGCACAGATGGAGTTATTACCAAAAATACTAGAAGCAAAACGAACAATTGCCCAAAGGTATCAAGATTGGGGTAAAAAAAATGGCATTGAATTTATTAAAGAACTTGAGTTCACAAGAGTTAATTATTGGTTAAATACAATTGTAACTAAGAATTTATCTGAGCGAAATATAATGCTTCAGGAGACCAATAATAATGGAGTAACAACTAGACCAATATGGACGCCAATGCATAAATTATCAATGAATTTAAATTGTCAGAAAGCAGATTTAGCAAATACTGAATGGCTGAATGATCGTTTAATAAATGTACCCAGTAGCGCAATTATTTAAAGAATAAACCAAATAAGTTAGTCATATGTTATTTCAATAAAGAGACTAAAAAAAATGAACAAAACAAAAATAAAATTAACAAATAAAAAAGAGGTTTATAATCATTGTAAACCGTATGTCATTGCAGAGATAGGCTCTAATCATAATGGTGACATGGAATTAGCTAAAAAATTAATTTTAGAAGCCAAAGAATCAGGTGCTGATTGTGTAAAATTTCAAAGCTGGTCCAAAGATACTATATTTTCTAAGAAAAAATATGATGATAACTACTTTATAGAAGATGATTATAGGGATAGGTCAGATCATACACTTAAAGAAATAGTGGATGCATATTCTATTTCAGAAGAAGAATTATTAAAAATGAAAAAGTTTGCTGATGAATTAAATATTGATTTTACATCTACGCCATTTAGCAAAAAAGAAGTTGATTTTTTAGTAAACAAACTTGAAAGCCCGTTTATAAAAATAGCCTCTATGGATTTAAACAATTATCCATTTTTAGAATTTATAGCAAAAAAAGGTAAGCCAATAGTTTTGTCAACAGGGCTTAGTGAGCTGTATGAGATAGACAAAGCAATTAAAACAATAGAAAAAACAGGAAATAATAAAATAGTAATTTTACATTGTGTGGCCAATTATCCTCCGGATGATAATGATGTAAATTTGAATAATATTAAAACATTAATGACTATATATCCAAATTATCCAATTGGTTTTTCTGACCACACCTTAGGAGTGGCTATCCCATTAGCCTCTGTTGCAGTTGGAGCTTGTTTGATAGAAAAACACTTTACTCTTGATAAAAATATGGAAGGTTGGGATCACAAAGTTTCAGCAACAAAGAATGAGATGAAGCAGATAGTTGAGAATGGTGATAGAATTTCAAATGCAATGGGCTCTTTAAGAATTAAAGCACCTGAAAGTGATGAAAAAAAAAGAGAATTTAGAAGAAGCATAGTCCTTTCAAGGGATATGAAAAAAGGAGAGATTATAGAATATGAAGACATAGATTATAAAAGACCAGGTGGTGCATTTGATCCTGATATGACAGATTTTGTTGTTGGGAGAACAGTAAATAAGGATTTAAAATATGATCATATATTATCCAAAGATGACATTATTTAGTTAAATATAAAAATTTTATATAGTTAAAGATAATGAAAGATAATGAAAGATAATGAAAGATAATCTAATTAACTCGAATGATAAGCCCGTTATTGTGCTTGGCTCAGGTAACCATGCAAAAGTATTAATTAACACTCTAAAAAAATGTGGCCGAGTAATACTAGGTGTTACAGATCCTTATAAAGAAATCGGAGAAGATTGTTATGATGTAAAAATACTGGGAGATGATCATATTATATTTGAATATTCTATTAATGAAATTGAATTAATAAATAGTGTTGCTGGATTAGATAAAAAAGAATTACGCCTTAAATTGAAAAGAAATCTAGAAGATAAGGGGTATGTATTTTCTAAAGTAATTCATCCATCAGCGATCATTGCTGATGGAGTCATTCTGAGTGATGGAGCTCAAATAATGGCAGGTGCAATTTTACAACCTGGTGTAAAAATTGGTCACTCTTCTATAATTAATACTGGTGCGATTATAGACCATGATTGTGTTATACATGACGATTGTCATATCGCTCCTGGTGTTACGCTGAATGGAAATGTAGTTATTGGTGAACGAAGTCATGTTGGCACAGGAACATCTGTTATTGAAAATAAAAGAATTGGACAAGATTGTATTATTGCAGCAGGATCTATTATTTATCATGATATCTCTGCAAATACTAAATTCATGCAACCTCGTAAAAAAAAGGTTTTAATATAAACATGCTTGCTATAATTCCAGCCCGAGGAGGAAGCAAAGGTTTGCCTAGAAAAAATATTAGACTCTTGTGTGGTTTGCCATTAATTTGTCATACTATAAAAACTGCATTGTCATCAAATTCAATTAAAAAAGTGATCGTTTCGACTGATGATGATGAAATTGCGGCTGTTGCTAAAAGTTGTGGCGCAGAGGTACCATTTATGAGGTCTACTAATCTTGCCAATGACACCTCAATGGTAATGGATACTTATTTTGATGTAGTAGATAGGGTTGCTGAAGAAACCTCACAACCAGTAGAGACATTCGTGGCATTGTTGCCTACTGTTCCATTAAGACTACCAGAAGATATTGATGAAGCTATAAATATATTTAATTTTAACAATGCAGATTCAGTAATTAGTGTGGTTAAAGCATCAGTTCCAGTTCATTGGTATAGGAGAATTTCTAAAGAAGGAATATTAAGAAATTATTTGCCAGAATTTAATGCAATAAAAAATAGGCAAGAGTTAGAGCAAACTTATGTCCCTAATGGCGCTGTATATGTATTTCGAACTAAAGTTCTTCGCTCTACTCGTCAATATTATACTAAAAAAACATATCCATACATTATGCCAAATGAACGTTCAGCCGATATTGATGATTTATTAGATTTTGAGTGGGCAGAGTATTTATTAAATAAGCAAAAAACTAAATGAGCTATTCTTACCGAGCAGCTGTCATTGGGCTTGGAAAAATAGGTTCATCCTATCCATCCAATGAAGTTCCACGTACTCACACAGAAGCATACTTAAAAAATAAAAAAATAAATTTTGTTGCTGGAGTTGATACAGATGATAGTGCTCGTAAAGATTTTTCACATAGATGGGGTCGTGAAGTACCAGTATTTTCAACAGTTAAAGATATGCTTTCTAAAATACAGCCTGATATTGTAAGCATCTGCGTCCCAACTTCTAAATTAATTTACGTAATTAAAGAATTTTCAAAAAAACCACCTAAATTATTTTTTTTAGAAAAACCAGTAATAAATAATTTTGACAATTCAAAAAGTATATTAGATGCAATAAATAAAGTGCCTACAGCGGTAAATTATCATCGTTGTTGGGATCCATCACATACTCGTTTTTTTGAAAAAATACTTAAATCAGGCTCTGTTATTTCAGTTCGTGTTATTTATAATAAGGGAATGTTTAATTATGCAAGCCATATTATTACTTTGCTCAGTTGTTATTTTGGCAGAGTATTAAATATAAGAAACATGGAGGTACAAACACATAATATAAAAAACCTAGACCCATCTTTTAGTTTTATTCTTGATTTTAATTATGGAGTTCAAGCAGTATTTCAAGGTTTTGACGAGATACAGTATGACTTACTTGAGTTAGAAATGATAACGACATCAGGAGTGTATTCTATAAAATCTGCTGGTTGCAGAAAACGTCAGGAGTTGCCAAAAAAAAGTGTTTTTTACCCAAACTACACTCAATTGATTGATGCTCCCTACCATGAGCAAGATAGACAGGTTGAAGGACTTGTTCAAGCTGTTAATAATATTATTAATTTTTTAGATGGTAAAGATCAAAGACTATTTTGTAATTTGGAAACGTCCTTGGAAGCAAGTAAAATAATGTGTAAAATTAAAAAAAAAAATAAACCAACTTTATCAACATAAAACAGGACAATGCTCTTTAAGTATTATATTTATTAGGTTAGGATCGTATTTTATGAGTGAAAAAATTAATTATAATAATAAACCAATACCTGAGCTGCGTTACTGCACGAGATGTTGCTTTCCTGAAACTGTAGAAGGGATCGAATTTGATGAAATGGGTATTTGTAGATCTTGCATATCATCTGAGCAAAAAATTCATATAGACTGGAAAGAGAGAGAGAAAGCACTTAGAGAAATTCTTGATCGTGCTAAAAAAGAATCAGGAGATAATTATGATTGTGTCATACCTATTAGTGGGGGAAAAGACAGCACATTTCAACTTTATGTTCTTACTAAAGTTTATAAAATGAAACCCCTAGCTGTGACTTTTAATCATAACTGGATGAGCAAAACTGGTTTTTATAATCTTATGAATTGTCTTGAGCAATTTAATGTTGATCACATTATGTATACACCAAATAGAAAATTAATATCTCAAACAGCAAGAAAATCTATTGAAGAAATTGGTGACTCATGTTGGCATTGCCATGCGGGCATTGGTGCCTTCCCATTACATATAGCTCAAAAGTTTAAAATCCCATTATTAATTTGGGGAGAATCAATTGCTGACTCATCAGGCAAGGCTTCTTATGCAGACCCAAAAATCAAGTTTGATAGAAACTATTTTACTAAGGTTTCAGCCAAAGTTACTCCGAAGCAAATGACTTGTAATTCATCATTGAAGATGAAAGATTTAAATATGTTTGAGCCTCCAACGGCAGATGAATTAAAGGAAGCAGGTGTTTGGGGTATGCATCTTGGAGACTATATATTCTGGGACGACGAACGCCAAACAGAATTTGTAAAGAAACATTTTGCGTGGAAAGAAGTGGAAATGGAAGGCACTTACAAAAGATATAAGGGAGTTGAATGTATAATGCAGGGTGTACATGACTTTATGTGCTATCTTAAACGAGGTTATGCACGTACAACTTGGCAAGCAAGTTTAGATGTTAGAAATGGCCTTATGACTAGAGAGGAGGCATTTGAATTAATAAAAGAACACGATAAAGAAATCCCTGAGGCGTTGAACTATTTTCTGGAAGTTGCTAATTTAGATGAGATTAGTTTTTATGACCTGATTAACAAAATGAAAGTAGAAGGAATAAAAGGAATAGAGATGCCAACCTCACGACGTAAATCTTCTTTGGAAGAGACTAAGAGAAAACCTTTTGTACAACAATTGCTTGATGAGTTAAGACCCCCACTAAATGATAACCTCGATAAATAATAATGAGCAATGTATCTGGAGACTTGTTTTATAATTATAATATTGGACAATTGCATTCTCTAATTAAGGCTAAAAAGATTCATTATCGTGATATTGTCGAAGAATGCATTAATAGAACCAAAGAAATAGACCCAAAGTATCATGTTTGGTCATTTTTTGATGAAAAAGATATAATTAATCAAATTTCTGATAATTTTTCATTAACAAATAGTGAATATGACATGTCTGGGATACCTGTAGCTATCAAAGACATCTTCAATACAAAAATATTACCTACCCAGATGGGAAGTTCTATTTGGAAAAATTTCACTGCAGGAAATGATGCTAGGGTGGTACATAGTTTAAAAGAGGCTGGTGCTATAATTGCTGGTAAAGCAGTAACTGCAGAATTTGCTGTGCATAAACTTAATGAAACACTAAATCCACACGATATAAAACTTACTCCTGGCACTTCGTCCAGTGGTTCTGCTGTATCTGTAGCTACTAGAGTTTGTCCTGTTGCAATTGGCTCACAAACAGCCGGTTCTATAGTGCGCCCTGCAAGTTTCACGGGTGTCTACGGATTTAAACCATCATACGGACTTATACCAAGAACAGGCATGCTTAAGACGACAGATACTCTTGACTCGATTGGTTTTTTTACCGTTCATTTCAAAGATTTATTAAGGGTCTTTGATGCGGTAAGAGTTAGAGGTAAAAATTATCCTTTGAGTAATGGACCACTTACAGACATAAAAAGACAAAATAAAATAAAATTAAAACCTTGGCGTGTTGCGTTTATTAAAACTTATACCTGGGATAATGCAGAAGAATATGCAAAAAATAGTATTGAGCAATATGTAAATAAAGTTGCAAACCTAAATGATGTAGAGGTAGAGGAAATAAAATTACCAAAAGAATTTGATAGAATTCATAAGTTACACTCGATTATATATAGAAAAGCACTCTCATATTATTTTAGCAAAGAATACAAAACATTTGATCAGATGTCAGATACGATGATTGACTTGATTGAGCAAGGATTAAAAATATCACCAGCTGATTATAATGATGCAATAAATGAACAACATTTTTTAATTAATTCAATGGATCAAATTATGAAAAAGCATGATGTATTAATTTCTTTATCAACAGCTGGTGTTGCACCACCAAGAGAAATTGAAGAAAAAATAGATCCATCACTTATATGGAACACTTTACATTTACCAACTGTTGCAGTCCCAGGGTTTGTAAATGATAATAATATACCTTTTGGCTTCCAGGTATGTAGCAGAAAGTATAATGACTATTTGCTACTTAATTTTTTAGACTATATATATGAAAACGAAATGATACCAGAAAAAATGAATCCTGTAATTAAAAAAAATATTTTATAATTTAAACTTATTATTTATGAGCACCTTATTTAATAAAATTAAACCAATTGAAAAATTAAATAAAGTAATATCTACATTAGACTCTTTATTTGATGAATTTGAAAAAAAGAATCCAGAAAAAATAAAAGTAAATTGTTCATTTTGCAGTAGTGATAAATCGACAAAAGCTTTTTCGTATAAAAACTGTAATTATTGTAGATGCTTAGAATGTGATTCTATTTATCTATCTCCAAGAATTACAGAAGAGTGGTTACGTGAGTATTATTCATTTATGCAAGAAAGATTTGTCTTTGACATTCCTGAATCTCAAAGACAAACAAGGATTGATAATTTGATGAAGCCGCGTTGGGACTTATTATACAAAAGATTCAAACCATTTATAAAAAGTCTACCTGTTAATCGTTATATGGAAGTAGGTCCTGGTGTTGGGTATTTTACAGAAGTAGCTCAGGCTAATAAATGTGCAGATGAATATATACTTGTTGAACCAGACACACATTGTCAGTCACAATTAAAGCAATTGGGTGGAAATATTAAAATTTTTAACTCAATATTAGAAAGTGTTGACTTAGAGGAGTGTGGTAAAGTTGATATCATTTTTATTAATAGTGTTATTGAGCACCCATTCTCAATTAATACTTTTTTTGATAAATTAAATAAGCTTTTAAATGATAATGGAATTGTAGTTCTTGTTGATATGCATTGTAATGGCCTAGACATTCAGACTCTCAGGGAAAATGCACCTAATGTAAATGTTTACAGCATTCTACAAATAGGCTCTATAAAAGGTATCAAGACATTATGTGAGAATAACGATTTTATTATGAAAGATGTTTTTTCTATAGGAGAAATGGATACAGATATTATCTATGAATATTTAAAAGGCATTGAAAATAATCATCCTTTAAAAAATCTTGAGAAAGTATTAGCAAAAGATGAGGTTAGAAAAGACTTACAAGCTGTATTATCAAAACACCTAATTACAGGATATAATGGTTATATTTTTCAAAAAAAATAAATACTTTTTAATATTAGGTAAAAAATTTATATTTATTAAATAGTATGGAAAAATTAAATAAATATGTAATTGCAGAAAATGTGAGTATTCGTGACTCAATAAAAAAAATAGACATTGAGCATGTTAACTTTCTTGCAGTAACTAATTCTAAAAAAAAAATTATTGGTTTATTTACAATGGGTGATTTTAGACGATGTGTACTTAAAGGTTTAGATATTAATGAAAATATTTCTACAATAATTAATAAAAAATTTAAGTTTCTTGAAGAGGGATTTTCTACAGCGCAGGCAATAGATATATTTGATAATGATGGTTCAGTAAGCGATTTACCTGTTTTGTGTAAAGATAAAAAATTGATTAATGTGGTATACAGAAATGAATATGTGGCAGACTTGAAAAATAGTTTTGATAATGAAGTGTTTAAAAACATACCTGTTATAATTATGGCTGGTGGGAAAGGAAAGCGAATGGATCCGTTCACTAGAATACTACCAAAGTCATTAATTCCAATTGGAAATGAACCTATTATTAAGATAATTATGGATAAATTTAAAAATTTTGGATTTAGTGAATTTAAAATATCAATTAACGACAAGGGACAAATGATTAAAAGTTATTTTTATGATAATGATTTGCCTTACAATATTAAATTCATTGAGGAACATAAGCCACTTGGAACTGCAGGTGCACTATCAAAAATTGAAACTAAGTATAACGGCTCTATATTTGTATCTAATTGCGATATTGTTATTAATACAGATTACAAAGCTATTCATGATTTTCATTTTAAAGGTAGTTACGACTTAACTCTAGTTGCATCCATGCGCCATTATAAAATTCCATACGGTGTTTGTAATCTTGATAATGCTGGAAAATTAAATAATATTGATGAAAAACCAGAGTATGATTTTCTAGTAAATACAGGTGTCTATATCGTCCAATCATCATTATTAAAGCTAATACCTAAAGATATTTATTTTGATATGACGGATCTGATCTCAAAAGCTAAAAAAAATAATTTTAAGGTTGGTGTTTTTCCAATATCGCAAGAGTCATGGTTTGATATAGGTCAATGGTCTGAGTATAATAAAAATTTAGATAAAATTACTATATAGTTCATGATTATTTTCAATTCTAAAGTTAGGTGAAAAAATTACTTATTTATAAATGTGCTGAATGCAATAATGGCAAAATTGTAAAATTTAATGAAAAAAAATTAATTTGTAATTCTTGCTCGATAAAATATGAATATTCAAAATCTTATGTGTCTATAACAAAAAATAACTTTTTAAAAAAACAAAAATGGAATGCTTGGGATTCTAAAAAGGTACAATTAATAGGAGATAGTTATTATCGTAGATCTATTGGTAAACTACCTGAAAAAGAAGCTTCAAAAAGTTTTGCAAAATTAATTCTAAAAAACAATATATTAAAAAATAATGAGAGTATTTTGGATTATGGCTGTGCCACTGGCCATTTTTATAAATCTTTTAAAAGAATTATACCTTTTGATTTTAAATATTATGGCATAGATGCTGTTAAAAGTTTTTTAAAATTGGGAGTAAAGGCTTATAAAGAAGATAAAAATGTAAACTTTATACATGGGGATATACTAAACATACCTGTCAAAGGAAAAACTTTTGATCTTTCTTCAGTTAATCTTTTTCACTTTTTTCCAGACATATATCAGTGCTTGAAGGAGTCTAAAAGAGTAACTAAAAAATATATAATTTGGAGAACTCCTATAGCAAACCTTAATTATTATGTAAAAATTTTTCATAAAAATGACTTTAAAGTAAATACTCCTTTAGCTTTAAATTCTGATCACAATGAAGAGCATACAATAAACATTTTCTATAATATGGAATATTTAAAAAAAATTTTTAAAAGCTTAAATTTAAAAATGGTTTATTTTAAAAAAGATAATGATTTTAAAAGTTTTGACAATACTAAACTTAAAGGATTTGAGTTAGGTGGTACAAAAACAATTAACAGAACTCAACTTGATGGAATAATGTTAATGAATTGGCACTATATAATTCTTAAAGTTAATTAAGGAGCAAATAATGATTAAGGAAAAACTAGCTATTTTAGGTGGCAGTAAAACAATATCCAGAGCTTTCAAACAATATAGGTCGATTGGTAAAGAGGAAATGGAGGCGGCCAAAAAAGTAATTGAGAGTGGAGTTCTTTCAGAATTTCTTGGTGTTTGGAATGAAAAATTTTATGGTGGTCCCAAGGTACGTGAATTCGAAAAAGCAGCCGCAGAATTTTTTGGTGTGAAGCATGCGGTAACAGTCAACTCATGGACATCAGGTCTGGTTGCCGCTATAGGTTCAATTGGTATTGAGCCAGGTGATGAAGTGATTGTTACACCTTGGACAATGACAGCAACAGCAACTGCAATATTGCATTGGAATGCAATACCTGTATTTGCAGATATCGATAAAGATACCTACAATCTAAGTCCAACTTCAATTCAAAAATGTATCTCACCTCACACTCGAGCGATAGTAGTTGCTGATATCTTTGGCCAATCTGCTGATATGGATGAAATAATGAAGCTTGCGAGTAAATATGGTTTAAAAGTAGTTTCAGATACTGCTCAAGCTCCAGGTGCTATGTATAAAAATAGATATGCTGGTACTTGTGCAGATGTGGGTGGTTTTAGCCTTAATTATCATAAACATATTCATACAGGAGAGGGTGGAATTTTAGTAACAAATGAGGATAAAATTGCTGAGCGCCTTCAACTAATTAGAAACCATGCAGAGGTAATTGTTAAAGATAAAGGTGTAACAGATATTTCCAATATGGTAGGTCATAATTTTCGGCTTGGAGAAATTGAATGTGCTATTGGCCTGGAGCAAATCAAAAAACTCCCTAATATAGTAACCTTGCGACAGCAATTATCAGAAATGATGACTAACGGACTAAAAGACTTACTTGGTCTAAGTACCCCATTTGTTGGTAGTGATCGAACACATGTATATTATGTTTTTGCAATGCAGTTAGATGTTGAATTACTAGGTGTTTCTCGTGAGAAGATATGTGCAGCATTGAATGCCGAAGGGGTACCAGTAAGTACTAGCTATCAAAATATTCATCTTTTGCCCATTTATCAGCGTAAGATTGCCTTTGGTTCAAAAGGTTTCCCTTGGACTTCTGATATTTGTAAGCGCCAAGTTTCTTACGAGAAAGGTATTTGTCCTATTGCTGAACGCTTGAATGACGAAACATATTTTGGATTTAATATATGCTTATATAGCCTTGATAAAGAAGATGTAAAATCAATCATTGCAGCTTTTCATAAGGTCTGGGAAAATATAAGTTTTTTAAAAGGTTAAATATAAAAATATTATGATCTTATTTGTATCAGGGCAATATGCGGGAGCTCAATATATTTATCCTATATTACAAAAATGGTTAGATAAAGACACACCAGAATGGAGTTTGGTTGCAACAGGCTCCTCATGTAAATATTGGGATGAAGTTCAAGTTAAATATAAGAAAATCATTATACTAACTTCTAGTAATGTGGCTGATTATTTAGATTTATTAAAGCCAGATTTAATTATTACTTCAACTTCAGTAAATAATGATTTTGAAACTTTTTTTATTTTAGAAGCAAGAAAAAAATCAATTCCCACCGCAAGCTTTATAGATTTTTGGTCAAACTATTTAATACGCTTTAAGCACAAGGGAGAATTAATTTTTCCTGATAACATTTTGGCTATTGATAGTCGCTGCACAGATGAAATGATAACAGAGGGTATTCCTGAAAAAATAATAAGAGTAGTAGGACAGCCCTATCTTGAAAATATTTTAAAAAATATTAGTAAAATGGGTAATAATTTGTTATTAGCTAGCCAGCCAGTAAATAAATATTATAATAATAGACTAGGCTATGATGAAAAAGATTTTTGGAAGATCTGTTTTGACGCGATAAAAAAAACAGGTACCAGTAATGTGTTAAACACATGTCATCCTGAAGAAATACTTTATAAAAATAAAGTTGATTTTAATATGATATTTTTAGAGGGTAGAGGAATAAGAGATATAGAAGACAGTCATACAGTGCTTGGTATGTTTACAATGCAAATGATAGTAGGATATTTATGGGGGAGAAAAGTAGCGAGCATTCAGCCAAAACTTCGTATGAAAGATCCATCGCCATTATCACGCTGGGGATTAGTACCAAGACTTGAATCAGCCAGTGAAGTTGTTGAATTTCTTGAAAAAAATAATGCTTCAGTTCGTAATCAGGATTTTAAGCATTATTCTAATGTTAAAGCTGATCAATTTGGATTGCGTGGCAGTATTGAAAGGTTAGAATTATTCTGTTTAAAATATATTAATTAAGTATTATAAGGCATATATTAATTATTTAATTGTTATTAGGTATTACAAACACTTTAAATATAACGAAGCTTCACAAAATGAGTAAAAAAACAGGAAACATATATTTTGTTCACGCAGTAGACACAGAAGGCCCGCTATACGAAAATATTGATGAAATATTTAAAAGAATTAAAGAATATTATGGCATAGATATAAAAGCTTCAGAAGAAAATCTTAATAAGCTTCAAAAAAAAGAAATAGACTGTGGAAAATTTACTGATGCAATAAGTGAAATGTTACGGTCAGATCAAATAACATTTAAGGATACTTGGGATAAAATATATGAAATGATGGATAGCCTCATGTCAAATGAATTTAGAAATCAACTACCCGACATGGATGGGAATGGATATGTTTTTAGTTGGTTTTGTTTGGATCATGTAGGTTACAATAACAATCCAAGAAGAAGAACGATGGGTTTTCATGGAATACATGAGGAATACCAAAGAATATTAAAAAAATATAATTGTGAGGTAGATAGGTTATATTGGCACTATCATCCCATGAGCTTTTCGAAGGATGCACACCGTTCTGGGAATAATTTCAATTTTACAAATCTTCATAATGAAATTTTAACTCGACGTATTATTGATCACTCATGGTTCCCTGCAGCATTTAGGCCAACTTCGTCAATTCGCATGGACGGCAATGTATGGTTGGAGCAGTGGATACCATTTGAATTAGGCAATATGAATGTGGATGATCATGAAAGCTTGATGAATAACCAACGTTTAACAGGTGTTTATGGTCTTGACAATGACTGTAGAGGAGCACCTACCGATTGGTCTATTTATAACCCAAATATACGTGATTATAGAAAGCAAGGTACTTTAAAAAGATATATTGGTCGATGCTTAAACGTTAAGTCTTACACTCTTGAAATAAATGAAATGGAATTAACTAAGGCTTTCGAAAAAGCAAAATCAGGAGAAAATGTACTTGTTTCAGTAACAAACCATGATTTTAGAGATATGGTAAAAGAAACCAACGATTTTGTAAGTCTTGTTAAATCTGTTTCAGAAAAATATACAGATGTTGGTTTTAAATGGAGTAATACAGTTGCTGCATTTAGAAATGTTGTTGGAATAAAACGGCAAGATCCAGTATCTTTTTCTATTTTTATTTCAGAAAATATTTTACATGTTAAAAGTAACAAGCAAATTTGGGGACCACAACCATTTCTTGCAATTAAAACAAAAGAAGGAAAGTATTATACTGACAATTTCATTAACGACGATGAGTATAATTGGAGATATTCATTTGACTCATGGACTATAGAGCTAGATTCAATTCAATCAATTGGTGTTGCTACAAATGACCTGTCAGGAAACACCGTTGTTTATGTAAATAACTTAATAGATCTAAAAAATAATTGGAAACAGTCTGTTTATAATAATAACGATTATTAAATAAAATGAGAACTGAAACACCCGTATTTATTACCGGATTGTATCGTTCAGGTACCACTTTATTATCGCGAGCTATGAATGCTCATTCTAAACTTTCAATAACATTTGATAATGTGCACTTTATGAGGTTTTGTTATCAAAAATTTAATCCCTTAAATAACGAAAATATTTTAAATCTATTAAACGATGTTTCTCGTCGTATTTTCGAAAGAAGTAAAATTCAAATAGATAAAAAGTCTATTTTATCTGAGTTGAGCACTTTTGATAAAGTTGAGTATTCACATATATACAATATTATAATGAAAAATTGTTTTTTACATAATTCAGACAAGATAATATGGGGAGAAAAAACAAATGTTGCTTGGGGGGCAATACCTAATTTTTTAAAAATGTTTCCAAATGGCAAATGTATTTTTTTACTTAGAGATCCAAGAGATGTTTTGTGCTCATTCAAAAGAATGACAACTAATCCTTGGCCAAATTACCTTGATGCAATTTTTGCTTCATTAGGAGCATTTCAACAGGCTTCTCAACTTTCCAAAACATATTCCAGAGATAATTTAAAGATTGTTAAGTATGAGAATTTTGTAGATGAACCAGAAACAGTCTTAAAAGATATATGTTCATTTATTGGCATTGGTTATGATCAAAAAATGACTGATATAGAACAGTATAAGGATGTAAATGGAGAAAAATGGGTTTCAAATACAAGCTATTCAGAAAAAATAACAAATATTTCTAAAGAGTCAGTTGGAAGATGGAAAAAAAATATTTTGAAAGAAGAGCTTGTTATACTTGAAATGATACTCAAAGATGAAATGGAACTAAATGCTTATAAATTGTCTGAGAAAAATTATTCAATTGATGATTTATTAAAATCAATCGAAATAATTCGAGCATCCCCAGTCATTAGGGAAAGGCTCGATTTGTGGTTTAGAGAAAAAAGAGGGATAGACACATATCCAAATAATCCATCATGGCAGCCAATCACAGTAGATTTTAGTTGATGTTTTTAGCTACCATACAATGAAAATAGCATTACTCATGAGCTACAATGTTTACCATGGTAGGGAATATATGGAAGCAATGATAAAAAGTAAGGTCAAATTTGATATTATTTCAATTTCTAATCATGCGCACAATCATATTAATAATATTGAAGATTTAAGAACTGATTATTCATGGAAGCCTGAAAAGTTAAAAAACATGACTGATAAAGTTGAAAATCATTTTAGGTTTGAGTCTTTATCTGATCCAAAATTCATTAAACATTTAGAATTAAGTAAATATCAAATTGGTATTCAAGGTGGAGGGCTTGGAATATTAAAAAAAGAAGTAATAAATACATTTATTCTAGGATTATTAAATTTTCACCCAGGCGATTTACCAGCATATAGAGGAAGTTCAGCTCCAGAGTGGCAAGTTTTGGAAGGAAATAAAGTAACGTCAACTTGTCATTTGATCGACACAGGGGTAGATACTGGCAACATAATTGGGAAAAGAAAACTTAATTTAGATTATTCCAATTATTACTTGATGAGAGCCAATATATACCCTGAAATAGCTCACCACTTAATTGAAGTAATTTTAAAAATAATCAAAAACAATAATATCGAAATATTAGAAGTACAAAATGAAGATTTTGCAGTGTATAGAAAATATATTGGTGATAAAGAAGTTGAAAATTTAAAATCAAAAATGAAACAGGGTGATATATTCAAGATAAATTATGAAAAATAATTTAACTGTAGTAGCTACTGTAGTTCATAATAAATCTCTAAAAAATTTAAATTTATTTTTAGATTCAGTTTTTCTGCAGAATGATACAAAATTTGATTTGCTCATATTAAATGACACAAAAAAAAAGTTAATATTTAAAAAGAATGACTCAATTAAAATACTATCTTTTAAATATGAGAAAAGTATCAATGAAAATAGAATTAAATTAATTTATGAAATAATTAAAAGAAAATATAAAAAAGTAATTTTTATTGATAGTGATGACTTGATGGTTAAAAATAGAGTTAGTTTTTGCAAAAAATTTTTAAAAAAAAATAAAATAGTAGTAAATGATTTGAATATCTTTAATAAAGACACTAAATTATTAAAGAAAAATTATTTTTCATCTAGAATTAAGAATAAAGCAATAATTAATAAGATGGATTTAAGTTCTAAAAATTTTTTTGGGATGAGCAATACATCATGCAATGTATCTATTCTTAAAAAATTAAACTTAAATATTTTAAAAGACGCACCAATATTTGATTGGGCTTTATGGGTGTTAGCATTACGTAATAATAATGCTATATTTATTAATACTACAGCTACAAATTATTTAGTAAATAAAAATAGTATTACATATTTTAATAACCAAAATATGAAAATTTTATTAAAAAGAAAAAAATTAAAAAAGAAACAGATAAAATTTTTTATTAAGAATAATTTTTTCGATATTATTGAGTTTTCAAAAAAACTTTTAATTTCTAAAAAAAATAAATTTTGGTGGGAATAAATAAAAAAAAGTATATGTTTAAAGAATACTTTATTAACAAATTTTAACATTTAAAAATTTATATGAATAAAAATTTAAGTATTTTTGAAATAGAAAAAAAAATAATTTCAAAAAAAAATAGATTT
>MDTF01015757.1_pt1 | contig 17208 bp, 13 predicted proteins | sample 811191 | NCBI WGS metagenome assembly MDTF01 (sample SAMN05326649, study PRJNA326480) | marine metagenome | isolation source: seawater | place: Southern Ocean | collected 2011 | reverse complement strand
GGTTATTAGTAAAAAACAATATATTGAAAACCATAGCCAAACCTTTTTTTGATACTCCGTTAATCTAAAACGGTTTCTAAAAACTAAAAATAAAAATGCTGCAACACCGTTCATTGCCAATCTAACCCCAGCGCCAGCAGAATTATATTCAGCCCCTATAAATCCAACCATAATATCTTGAATTAAGTCTGAGCTAAAAATAAAATAAATACCCAACAATGACAAGATAGATGCTCCAATTAAATATGAAACTCTTGTTATGTTGAGAAATAAAATCATTGGTGCAAAAATAATTGCAGAATTATGCATTAAAATTGCTAAAAAACACCAGGATAAAAATAATGACTTACTCCCTCTTTCGAGATAAGTTAACGCAATCATAAAGAAACCTATAGATGCTGCTTGCCTTGAATAACCCATTGAAACAACAACTATTAAATAACTTACGGAAATAAGTAAAGCAAGCCATGGCCTTGGTTGATGTCTACAAAATATGAAGAGACCATAAGTAAAACAAATACCTAGAATACTATTCATTACATATATGCTGTTGAACTGGATCGAGAATATTTTTATAAGTGAGTATAGAGGTTGATTGTCAAAAATTGCATCACTCAAAGTCATTTTATAAGATTGGTCTAAATCAACAAGATATGAAAGCCAGTCACCGCCAACTTCGTATCTTAATCCAATAATAGAGGTAAAAAAAATAAAGGTAAAAAACCATCTTACAGGCCATTGAGAACTGAATGATCTTTCAGTTTTTTGTAAAGGTTTAATTTCAAGAAGAATAGCTTGCAAAGCCACAAAGAAAAAAATTAAAAAATAAAAAAACATAGATTTATTTATGCTCTTCCAGCCATGATTGAAAAATTAAAATATTCCACAAGCCAGAAGAATGATTATACTTTTCTTGGATATGCTCACGCCACATAATTTCAATAGGTTCTGAATAAAAATAGCCTTCTTGATCAATTCTATCAACATTTAGAAGAGATTCCGCCCATCCTCTTAACGGTCCTCGCAGCCAATCATCAAGCGGGATGCTAAAACCTACTTTAGGTCTTTCTATTAAGTCCCTTGGAACATATTTATATAGTATTTCTCTTAATATCTTTTTCCCTGTCCCGCCTTGTATTTTCATATCTAGCGGGAGTTGCCAGGCAAGCTCAACCAAATCATTATCAAGAAAAGGTACTCTAGTTTCTAAACTATTAGACATTGCAGCCCTATCAACTTTGCATAAGATATCATCGCTTAGATAATTTTTCGTATCAAAGAACATCATTGAATGTTGGCTGTCTCCTTTTAAAACAGAAGGAAGGTTTTCTTCAGAAAAACCTTTAAAAGATTCTTCAAAAAAACTATCATTGAACCCTTTAACAATTAATGATGGTTTTTTAAATTCTGAAATAATATTTTTAAATAGATCGTGGTTAGAATTAATATTTTCAATTGATTTGGCTAATTTGTGAATTTTTTGCCCCGATCTTTTTACATGAATAATTGCATCTAACTTACTCAATGATGATTCAGAAATCTTTAATGCGCTTTTACTTAAAAAATTTCTTAAGGGGTAGGGAATTACAGACAAGTTATTCCATATTTTTTGAGTCCAAATATATCTGTTGTACCCACCAAAAATCTCATCACCGGCATCACCTGACAAAGCAACTGTAACTTCTTTTTTAGCTGCTTTACAAAGTAGATATGTAGGCACCTGCGAGGAATCTGCAAAAGGTTCATCATAAATGTTACATAGATTAGGGATAACTTGCTGAGCTTCTCTTTCTGAGACAAACATCTCAGTATGATCAGAGCCTATGTGACTTGCAACACTCCTAGCATGTGAAGATTCGTCATAATCTTTATTTTCAAAACCAACGGTAAAAGTTTTTATTTTCTTCATTGAATTTTTCTGCATTAAAGCAGAAATTAAAGAAGAATCGACACCTCCTGATAAAAAAGATCCCAGCGGTACATCTGAGATTGATTGATTTAGAACTGAACTATTTAAAGCTATTTCAGTTTTTCTTATTGCCTCCTCTCTATCATTGATTTTATTTGAGACACTTCTTTCAACGATTTTTTTAAAGTTCCACCACTTTTCAATTTTAAAATTATCACAATTAACTGGTGTATTATCTCCGTTTTTAATGAGCTTATAATCTTTTTTTATTGATAATCTAGAACCAGCTTCAAGTTTAAAAATATTTTCATAAATACTCAATGGTGCTGGCACATAGCTGTATTTAATAAAAAGACCAATAGCATATCTGCTAATATTATTTTTAAAATTGCTATTTTCTTTTATTGCTTTGAGTTCACTTGCAAATGCGAAATGATTTTTTTGAGAGTTACTTGACCAGCCGTAATATAGGGGTTTCTCACCAAAGCGATCTCTTATTAAATGAAGTATTTCTTCCTTAGAGTCCCATAAGGCTATGGCGAACATGCCTTTTAACTTATTTAAAGATTTTTCAATGCCCCAAATTTCAAAACATGCCAATAGAGTCTCTGTATCAGATGAACCGTTCCATTTAATATTTTTACCGGCTTCTGATAATTTCATCTCTTGACGCAGTTGGATATGATTGTAGATTTCTCCATTATATGAAATAACGTATCTGCCTGTCTGAGATAGCATTGGCTGATGGCCTGCAGAGGACAAATCTAGAATAGATAATCTACGATGCCCGAAATAGACTATATTATTAGCATTAACCCATTCACCTTTAGCATCAGGTCCCCTATGCTCAAGAGCCTGTGTCATTTTATTGATTAATTTTATATCTTTGGATGGATTGGGATCAGATGGAATAAAGCCTGCTATGCCACACATTATCAGATACTATTTTTTTTATATCCAATTACACACCAAAATGGTGCGGAATCAGAGAATTCAATATTCTCAAGTCCCTCATTCTCCATCATTTTAGTGATTTCCAGCTTTGTAAATCTTTGCTCTAATGGAGTTCCAAGTCTATCTCTAGCATCAGTTCTCATGGTAAAGAAACTAGTGTCTTTATAATATGATAGTGGTATCGAATTAGATGATATTTTTAATTTCTCAAGAACCTTAGAAAGCATTGCAAAGGGTAGATATATAAATAAAGCGATAAAATCAGTAAAAATAAATTTTAGTTTATTTGGTAGTCTTGAAATAATTGCTCTTAAGATATTAGACATTCTCCATATAAATTTAAACCATAGAGGCCTTCCATCAAGAGCATAGTATAGGTATAGCAATAGTGGAGATCCATTCTTTAGGATTTTAACACATGATCCTATTGCAGCTTTTGTATCAGGGATATGATGTAAAACCCCTAGGGAGTAACCAAAATCCTGAGAATTATCTTCTAAATAATTATTATCTACCGATGCCTTAATATAATTAATATTAGTAAATTTGTTTAGATGTATTTTAGCTATATCAATTGCATCAGAAGGATCAATACAATTAAGAGTTCCGACTTTTGGAGCAACGTGTTCAGCCCACCTACCACCACCACAGCCCATATCAAAACCAACTGAGTCTTTAGGCAAGCTATCCCAAGGAAAAATATTAAAGTAATCATCAAATATTAACGACGCTTCATTCGATGTCATATTATCTTGATTATATCTGGTCCATTCATCACCAAAGCTTTCTACAGTTTTTTTATCGATATTGCTCATAGTATTTTATTTATAAATAGTCAGAATAATAATTCTCAACATACTCTTTTAGACAAATCTTCCAATCTCTCATTATATTGGCACCTCTTAAATCTAGCTTTTTATTTATCAATCTTTCAGATGCGGGCCTATCTGCAAAATATTCTTCTTTAAAGTAATCAGATTTAACAGCGGTAACTTTTATATCTTTCTCAAGATTTAATACGCTCACAAGCTCTGTAGCAACTTCAAACCTACCGGTAATTCCACCGCACACCATATTATATAAACCCCAGTATTCTTTATCTAAAAGTAACTTAACATTTGAAGCAAAGTCATGGGTGTAAGTAGGCGTGCCTAACTTATCATCAACGACTAAAAGCTCCTTGCTGCCATCTTTAATTTGCTTCATTATTTTCTGTATAAATTTCTTATCTTTATTAGGTCCCCCACCCATCATCCAGCCAGCTCTACATATTAAATGTTTATCTGTATTTTTTTCTACATAAACTTCTGCAGCATATTTACTTCGAGCGTAGTGCCCCAAAGGATTAGGAAGATCCCAATCGTCATAACAATCCTGACCACCATCATATATACCAGCAGTACTGATATATAAAAGCGGAATATTTAAAGAGTTTGCTATAAAGGTTGCGTTTTCAACGGACAAAGTATTTGTTAGATATGTATCATCTTGATTTGATTCACAAAACTCTAGATCAGTATATGCACCAAGATGAAACAAATAGTCGGGTGAAAAGCTTGCAACATCTTTCTTATATTTTTCTAAATCACGAAAATCTAGAAGAGTTAACCAAGGAGAATTTACATCCTTATCAGTGCATTTAAGATCAAAGTCTTCTTTAAAAACATGATGAAATGCTTCACCAAGCATGCCGCCTGCACCAGCTATGTATATCTTTTTTTTCATGTTTAAGCCTTTTTTTTAAAAATTAGTGTGAATTTGATTACATTATATCAGTCATTATAAATATTGTAATAAGTGTTGCGATTGTGTTTTATTTATTTCAGAGTTAAATTTTAACTACATGAATAGTAATTAATTTGAATCTATATTATTTTTTAAAGTAATTCTTGAAATATATTTAAATACTCTTGATTAATTGTATCTGTAGAGAATTTTTTTAATGCCTTTTCCCTTCCTGATATGCCCAATTCCTTTCTTAACTTAGCATCACTTATCAAAGTTTTTAACGCTAATAGCCATTCTTCATTAGTTTTTACAAGCCAGCCATCTTTCATATGCTCAATAACTTCAAGCGTATTCCCAACTCCTGTTGCAACAGTGGGAATGCCAAGAGCCATATATTGAATTGCTTTTAACCCGCTTTTACCTCCAACCCAGTCACTAATATCCAATGGATATAAACCAATATCAATTTGTTGAAGATCTTCTATTTCGCTTGCCCTATTCCACTGAACCACTTCTAAGTCTATGCCCGGTAGATAATATTCAAAATTACCAATAATCCTTAGTTTAAAATCACAAATTTTGTTCAGATCATAAAATACATCTTTTAGTAGATTTAAATACTGTATAGAGCTAAATGTTCCTGTCCAACCTATTACTATTTTTTTATTGTTAGAGTATTGATTGCAAGGTATATACCTTGCAGGATTAAAAGAGGCTGAAATATATGTAGCTTTTGAAAGTAAGTTTATACTTTGACATTTTGAATTGAGTTCTGGAGAACTGGAAATGACATGATTAGATTCTTTTATTAAAAATTTTATTTTATTAGGGTTTTTAAGAAATCTAGTAATTGGATTAGCGGAGCTATTAGCAACTTCCAAGATGTTATCTTCAATATCATAGATGAATTTTTTTGATAGCATTCTATAAATTTTTTCAAAGCCAAATGATCCAAAAGGCGTAACCCACATAAATATATATACTATGTCATAGTTTTTTAAGCGAATTATATCAAATACTCTTCTTAGGTATCCCTTAATAACTCCCAGTATTTTTTTTTGATGATAGCCATTTTTATAAACAATGTTCCATAAATTATTATCCATGAAAGGCGATATATCTATATCATAACCATCTTCTTCCCATTTCTTGATATATTGTTCATATTTTAATCTTTGGCCTGCCGCAACATCTCTTGGAAAAGGGCAAATTATTAATATTTTAGTATTCTTATTTTCTGTAATCATTCTATTATTTAAATAGGTTTTGAACCAAGGACTCCCATTCATTAACAAAGGCATTTTTAGTATATTTTACAGACAATTTTTTTGACCCTCTAGAGTAGATTTCCCAATTATTTTTATCAATATTATTGATCTTATTCAAAGCATCAGTCCATGCAGATACTGATGATTTTATATTAACATCTGGGATTGGAAGGATCATGCCTGCTTCTGTTTCTTTGATTAAGGTATTTTCTTCATTGATTTCATTGGCTATAAACATATCCTTAACCCCTCCAGACCTAGTATCTGAAGCAATAATTGGAATTCCTAGAAACATTGCAATTAATAATACTGTAGGAGTACCCTCATCTATTGATGGTAAAATAAAACAATGAGAATTTGAAATATATTCTTCAGGTTTTTTTACCATACCAAGCATAATAACTGAGACAGAAGAATCTGAGATATTGTTTGAAAACGAGATATTATTATTTTTCAAGAATAATTCAACTTCCTTACGTAGGGGGCCATCACCTAAAACAACTAGCTGGCAATCTTTATTATTTTTTACAAAAGCAACCCAGCTATATAGAAAGTTTATAAGATTTTTTTCAGGTGAAAGCCTTCCACAAAAAATATATTTCTTTTTTTTTGAGTTATCGAAGATTGATAAAGATGGGATATCTTCTATAAAATTATTAAAGCTAGAAATCTTTGATGGATTGATTTGAAACAGTTCTTTTAATTCCTCTTTTAAAGCATTATTAATAGCAAGGACTCTATCGAATCTTTTATATAAAAATCTAATGATTTTCTTGTACTTAACTAAGGGAAGATTTACTGGATTATCCTTATAATTAATTACGCTAAGTGATACTCTTTTAGTTCTTGCAAAAGTAATTGAGTTAATTAAATCAGCTTTCCATAATATACTTACAGTAATATCTATTTGTAATTTTTTTATTAAGCAGGATAGCTTGATAAAATAATAAATATAATTTAACGGTTTTAAGAAGATAGGTAAGTTTATGCTACTAAGTTTATTTCCTAAATAAAAATATCTAACTTGATCCGTTTTATTTAATTGTCTGGGCATCGGGTCTTTGTCAAAAGTTGCGATAAAAATATTATTTTTTTTTTCTGCTAATGCTTTTCCGATTCTTAGTGCCAGATTTTCTGCCCCACCCGTCTCAGAAAGTGATGGAATTACAAGTAGTATCCTTTTTGACATTTATTAGATAGCTTTTAGATCAGCTATAAAGACTTAACCCAAGATACCAAACTTGAGCTTAAATTATAATCTAAAATTGAATGGATTTTAGAAGAATCAAAAATAGTACTACCGGATTCAATTTTTAGAGCTTTTTGAGGCCAGTCTACATGATTAATCTGGCCACCAAATCTATCTATTAGCAAAGATGCTACTTCTAATAAACTAAAGTCCTCCCCTTCGATATTAAAAATATTATTTTTAGATTCTTCAGTTTCTATAGTTAACATAATCTGATCGATGATATCGTTCACATGGGTGAAAGTTCTTCTGAGCCTTCCATTGCCATACAAAGGTATTGAATTACTATTTTTTAAGCTATCTAATTGTGATCCAATAGTTCCATATGAATAACTATCTCCTATTGTATTTCCGTAAGGAACACATATCCTAAAAATAGTATATGGCACATCAAATATTTGCTCATATATATCTAGATAATTTTCACAAGCGATCTTATTCATTGCATATATCGTTTTTGGTTTTTTAGGAGAATCTTCTTTTAAAGCTTCTTCAGACCCTTCATAAACTAGGCGTGTTGAAGGAAAAACCAATCTAGGATTAAAATTAGAATCTTTAATACAGTCTAAGACATTCAACAAGGCTATTTCATTTGAATTGATGAAATTTAAATAATTAGAAAATCCAACGTCTGTCCCAGTCAAGCCCGCAAAAAGGAAAATAAATTCAACATCCCAGGATATTAAATTTAGCTCTTCTTTATTTAGTAAGTCCATTCTTGTGAAATTGCAATCAATCTTCAAGAGCGGTTCTGTAATATCATAAGCTTCTACTTCAAATTCTTGAGAAATTAATTCTTTTACAAGATGTCTTCCAATATAGCCATTAGATCCAAAAACTATGGCTTTTTTATTATTTTTCATGACTTAATTACCTTATGATTTGATAATTCTTTTATCAAGTCTAATGAGCATGATTGGAGTGCAATTTCTTCAAAATGCTTATCTCTCATTGGCTTATTAATAATAATTTTATGAAACTCCTTTAATGATTTGACAAAATGATTATCTGCCTCAAGTGTCATAACCTCAGATTGATTATCTTTTTCTATTATTATTAGTGGTTCGAACTCTTCCCCAGGTGTAAAAGCTTTATTTACTATAATCTTTCCAAGTGATCCCCATATCTCATATCTGCATTGATAGTAATTATCGAAGCCAAAGCTTATTGCTGCACCTAGACCAGAGTCATTAGAAAGAAAGGCGCTGCCCCACATTGAAGTATTATATTTTTTAGAGAAAGATAAGGTTGAAGACTTTACAGACATACTCTTACCAAAAAAATCATGAATGGCTCTCAGCGGATAACCAGCAGCATCCATAACAACACCTCCTCCAATTTCATTATCATACCTGAAGTTGGCTTCTTTAAATTCTGGAAATCCGAAAGAGCTATTTATAAACCTTGGAGAACCTATTAATTTTGAGGCTATTAAATCTTTAATATACTTGTGTTGAGAATGGTATTGAAACATGTAGCCTTCCATTAAAGCCACAGAATTTTTTTTTGCATTTTTAATCATTAGTGAAGACTCTGAGCTATTCATTGCGATTGATTTTTCAGCATAGACATGGATTTTAGATTCAAGACATTTGTTAACCCACTCCGCATGAAGTCCGGTAGGAAGTGGTATATATATTGCATCTAGATCTTTGAAATTAATAAGATCTTCATAAGAGTATAGAGGCTTGCAAGCAAATTCATTAGCAAATAGGTTGGCCTTGTGCTTATCTCTACTTGCTACTGCAGCTAGTTCAAAATATTTATCTAATTTTAAAATAGATGGAATAAAAGATTTTTTGGCAATATTTGCACAGCCCATAACACCGATTTTAATTTTTCTTTCAATTTTCATCTAAATCTATAGGAGATATTGCTGAGATTAGACTTCTTGCTGCGATATTAAAATAATTATTAAATTGAATGAACTGCAATACTTGTCCAAAGGACATCCAGCAATAGTTATCTGGTAATTTAGGATTGAAGCTGTCATCCTCAAGAATTAAAATATTTTTATTTTGCTCAAAGTAAAATCTTCCACCCTCTTCGCTTTGCAATGAAGAGTATATTATCTTATTTGAAGAGGCATTTAAAACTTCATTGATAAATGGAACTGAGTATTCACTTGAGCCCTTTCTATAATTTCCAGTTAAGCATTGAACGGTTGGTGCAAATTCAATAATATCAAAATTGCCAACTTCTAATTTTGCTTGAACAAGAAAATGAAGCAGACCATTAATTGGTTTTATTATAAAAGCCATTAGCCCCTCTTGAGCTGGTTTTATCATTGGCTGATCCCAGCTAACAACTTCTCTGTTAAGAATGGTTGATCTAACACCTATGACGCTAAAATATTTTCTAGTCTCATGATATATTTCTTCATTCGTGTATACCCAGTCTCTTGCATATCTTAATGGTATTTTTTCTATAGATAGTTCATATATTGATTTTAAGTTTGTTGTCCACGAAATAATTGAATTAAAACTTAATGCTGAACTTTCTGTTTCTAAGGCTGACAAAAGTACCATGTTGTCCTTAAAGGAACTATCATCTAATAATTGAGGATCATAGTCATATGAAATACCTGAAATTACAGTCCTAGTATCCATGTTTACAATATTATCTTCTCTCATCAAATCTTTTATTTGCTTCAATGTTAGCCAAATAAAATCTTTTGAGAATTCTATATCTTCTGAATCTTTAATCTTGATTATTATATTTCTATTTCTTTTCTTTAAAAACCTTCCCCCTTGCTCAGATTGAAGCTGGTCTAGTAAAACTTCTACTTTATTTGTGCCATTAAAGTAGTCCAAGAAAAGTGGCTTGTTGCCTTTATGAACCTGAGTATAATTACTTTTAGTTGCCTGGAGAGTTGGTGAAATTTGAACGGTATTAATATTTCCAGGTTCTATCTTTGCTTGCATTAAAAAGTGCAATACTCCATTAATTTTCTTTGAAAGAATTCCTAAGATGCCAACCTCAGGTTGATTGATTATTGGTTGCTCCCATTCGCTTACGTTGCCCCAGTCAGTCTTGATACCAAGGCCCTCTATGGAAAAAAATTTCCCACTCGTATGAACTATGTCACCAGTTTTTTCATCTAAATTCCAATTATCAAGTTCCGTAAGTGGTACTTGCTCTATAGTAACTTTAATTGAATCTCTTCTGTCATGAATCCAGCTCATAATATCTTCATACTGATTAATTTGACCATCTTCAGATAAAGCGGACATTAGAATTTCAGTATTATTATTTTTAAATTTCATTAGAGGACATTATCACTTATATAAGAATGAGTTAATAGGGTAAGAATTAATGATAGTGGGAGTTAAAGAATTTATCGAAGAGATTTTTAATTGGATTTTGCATTATTTTTTTAAGCTTTGACCTATTTAAAATTACAAGAAATAATCCACTAATAATTTTATTTGGGGCATCTAATAATCTATTTACTAAGATATATTTAAAATCAGATTTTATTTCGTACTTAGTGTCATTTCGAACCATAGACCCTCCATGAAAAGTATGTCTATCGACATATTTAGGCTTTTCACCAAAATTTTTGAAAGCGAAAGCGAACTCGCATGCATGTATATTTCTCTCTTCTGGTGATGGAAAATTAGAACAATCGTCTTTAAATGCGTTTTGAATACTATTTATTAATTCCTCATCAGTCTGTATATTAATATCTGCTCCAAATTCTGTATACCATGAAGCTCCAACGGTTATCACCGGCTTCTTTAAATAGGCTGACTCTATACCAACTGTCGATCCAAATGACAATACTAAGTCTGCCATTCTCATTAACTCATATGAGTCTATAGAAGACTTGCTTGAAATTAAATTAACATTTTTTAAGGTATCGAGATTGCTCATTTCCTTAACAAATTTCTTTTCAACGCCTTCTAAATTGGGGTGCATTCGTACATGTATATTTATATCAGGAAATCTTGAACTTATTCTCTCTACTATTTTTTTTTGAGAATAAGGATGGGTACTTTTAACTTCTTTAATGTCAGCAACTTCATATTCAGAGCTTACAAAAAAAACTAAGTTAAAATTTTTTCTATCCCAATTTTTGGGCATGGACTTAGTTTTCATTCTCTCATTAAATTTAGGAAGGAGAATATCTTTAACTTGATTCGAACTATCAACTCTGTCTATAAACCATTCCGCACCAAGACTAACTTTTTTTCTGTAAGGCAGATTCGAAGAGTTAAAATATTTATAAAGCTCTTTAGAAATATTGTTAAAATCATGTGGGTATTGGTTATCAATCATAATGTAATTCATAAACCCTAAAAGCGGGTATTCATAAACTTTAATATCTATATTATTTATTTGCGCAATTCTGAGTAAAGGACGAAACCTAGCCATTCTGCCATTATATAAAAAAATTTTATCGATATTATGTTCTTTTAAATGGTTTATAACTGAGTAATAACTTTTAATTCCTATTTCAATATACTTTAGTATTTGCTCTTTAAAATCAACTTCACCAGGGTTTGAAATAGCTTCATTTGTAGCAACTGTAGATACGGCAGAATCATAAATATCTACTTTTTTAAGAAAATCAATTTTATTAAGAGTATTTTTTAAATTATCAGAATTTTTTAGTTTATTTAAAATATTTTTTAATTCTTCCTCTTGCTTTGAGTTGATTAAGTCGTATTCTAAAACTTTGAATTTTCCAGGCCCACTTTTTACCCAGCTGATACCATTCTTTGTTCTGGAATGGCTTTCCATACAATATCGTTTTTTCTTGCATTCACATAAAATTTGATCATGTTTGTTTATTAAGAAAAGTACATTATTGCCTTTATCAATTTCTTTTTGTGCCATATCCAGCTCATACTCTAGCATTGGCCATGAGCCGAACGCGGTATGAATTAATGTGAACGATTCTTGCATTATTATTTAAATCTTATTTAAAAATCTTTTTAGAGCTCTTTATAATCAAGGATTCTATTAATGCCTTTATCTGCCAACTCAACTATAAAATCACAATTTTTAAGAGTTGAAGTTCTATGGGCAATCATGAAGAGTGTTATATCTGATGAAGTTTTTGAAATTTCATCAATAACTTTTCTCTCAGTAATTTCATCAAGAGCACTCGTGGCTTCGTCTAAAATCATTATCTTTGAATTGCTATACAAAGATCTTGCAATTCCTATCCTTTGCTTTTGTCCGCCGCTCAAACGAACACCTCTTTCTCCTACCAATGTATCATATTTTTTTGGTAGGTCATTAATCACATCACTTAATTGAGCAATGGAAACCGCCTCATGAACCCTATCAATATCTATTTGATCAAATGGAATTCCGAAAGCGATATTTTCTATAATTGTGTTATCTGATAAAAATATATCTTGAGGCACGTGAGAGATATTTTTTTGCCAAGATCTTAAATTATCTGGCAACACTGTTTTTCCATCTACAATTAATTCTCCTGACGTTGGCAAAAGAAGTCCCATTAAAATATCTGACATTGTACTTTTTCCACTTCCTGTTTTTCCAATAAAACCTACACAAGATCCCTTTGGGATATCAATATTAATATTTTCTAGGATATTCATTTGATCTTCTTGATATCTAAATGTAATATCTTTAAAAGAAATTTCATGATCGAAATTAATTTCCACCTCATCATTTGATTGAGGAATCTTTTGATCTAAAAATTCTAAAATATCTACCAATGATGCTTTGCCTCCAAGAATAGTTGACCATCCTGCATAGGCCATCTGAAGCATAGGAAGCATTCTTTGAGCTCCCAAAGCAAGAGCACCTAGAAGGGGAATAATAGACTCTACAGTTGTATCAATTACAGTAAAATAAAAGGCTACCGAAGCTATTAAAACCATTCCCAAGGCCTCCATAGCATATCTTGGACTAAGACTAATAAAAGCATTATTTGCCTGAGCCCTTCTTAAAGGACGATCTGCCTCTTTATAGAGATTGCAATATATTTCTTGGGTTCCTGATAATAGAATATCTCTTATTCCTCCTATACCCTCCTGAAGAGATTTAATTCTTACTGTAGATTTATCTGCAATTTTTTGACTGTTTCCTAGTAATTTAAATGTTGTGAGCTTTATTAACAGTAAGTAAATACAGCCTATTCCACCTATTACTGAAAGAGCTACTAATGGATTTAACACAATTAAAGCCACGGTTATTAAAAAGACCATCACCATCGAGCTTAAGAAATTTAAAAATGGTAATATTATATTAAAGATTACTAAATCGGTTTTAGTTGCAACACCATTTACAATCTCGCTACTATTTCTGTCTATATGAACGTGGAAAGGTTGATATAAGGTCCTATTATAAACATCTATGCTTAAGTCATGTCCTGTTGCAAAAGAGAGTTTCGTGCTAACAAAAACGAGAAAAAGTCTTATTCCACCAGCAAAAATAGTTGCAGATATAAATAATAATGTTAAAGGCCAAATAACCTCATCTGCAGACTTAAAATTAAAAAAGTTTATTGCTGGTTGAAGCGAATCATTGTTAAAAAATTGTTCTGGAGAGGTTAGGATTCCTAAAAAGGGGATTACTGATCCAATACTTACAATTTCTGCAATTGAAGAAAAAACCATTAAAATAAAAAGTATACTAAGTTGAGTATGCCTTTTTTTACTAATATGTAGCCATAGTCTTTTTAGTAAAAATATTATATTTTCTTTATCTTTACTCATAATCCTTAATTATTTTTTGTATACCATTCAAGATACTCTTTCATACCCTTGGTTATATTATATGCAGGCTTGTATCCTAATAAATTCCTTGCCTTGGTTATGTCAGCTTGACTGTGCTTTACATCACCAGATCTAAAGCTTCTGTAAGTTATAACTGGGTCTTTGATGTCCTTGAGAGACGCAAGGTTATTTACAATATTTTTATATAATTCATTTAGTGATGTTTTTTCTCCATAAGCAATATTATATATATTATTTAACGCATTTCCGCTTGCGGTTGCAGCAAGGATGTTGGCCTGAACAATATTTTCAATATAGCTAAAATCTCTTGAAGTTTCTCCATCACCGTTGATAAAAACCTCTTCATTATTGAGAATAGCATTAACCCATTTTGGTATTACTGCAGCATAAGCTCCTTTAGGATCTTGTCTTTTACCAAATACATTGAAATACCTTAAGCCAATGGAATTAAACTCATAACTTTGAAAAAAAACTTTTGCATATATTTCATTTGCTAGCTTTGTCACGGCATATGGAGAAAGCGGATTTCCTATTTTATCCTCAACTTTTGGCAAGTCAGGATGATCTCCATATGTCGAGCTACTTGCTGCGTATGTGAAACTTTTAACTTTTGCTTCTCTGGATGCTACTAAGATATTCAAAAATCCACCAATATTAACTTCATTTGAAGTTAATGGGTCTGCAATACTTCTAGGCACAGAACCCAATGCTGCTTGATGGAGAACATAATCTACATTGCTAATAGTATTATCATCATCCCAAATCATTGCTCTTTTGCAATCTTCAAGCCGTCTAATATCGCCATTAATATAAACAAAATTCTTCCATTCATTTTCTGAAACTTCTGATTTTACATTTAAGAGATTATTTTTATGGCCAGTACTCAGATTATCTAAGCCAATAATTTTTTGATTTAGCTTTAGTAAGTTTTCAAGGAGATTGCTACCTATAAAACCAGCAACTCCTGTAATTAGCCAAACCTTTGGATTTTTAATTAGCCTATCTTGAACTTCCTGAATCATAGCCTAATATCAGTTAGATCCTTCTGAAAAGAATATTTTAAGTCCATCAGAACATGGATTTCTTTTCCTAGAGCTCTAATATTTTTTATTCCAATTTGGATAATTTCATTATGAGGAACAGCTAAGATAATTCCGTCATAAGTATTATTTAAAATGTTTTCTTTTATTTTAATGCCTGATTCTTTTAGAACTTCATCAGAATCTACCAAGGGGTCAAAAACATCTACCTCACATCCAGAGGATTCAAGCTCAAAAAATAAATCTTTGATTTTTGTATTTCTAAAATCTGTACAATTTTCTTTAAATGCATACCCAAGAATTAAAACTGATGATTTTTGTATATTAATCCTCTTATCAATCATAGAATCAAGAAGAAGATTAGCAGTATATTTGGACATATTATCATTAAGCCTTCTCCCTGAAAGAATGATTTCAGGATCATATCCAAGAACATTTGCTTTATATGTTAGGTAGTATGGGTCAACGCCTATGCAATGTCCTCCGACTAGTCCAGGTCTCATTGATATAAAGTTCCATTTGCTTTCAGCTGCCTCAAGAACTTCTTCTGTATCAATATTCATTTTTTTAAAAATAATTGATAGTTCATTAATTAGAGCTATGTTTAAATCTCTTTGAGTATTTTCAATAACCTTTGCTGCCTCAGCTACTTTTATAGATGTAGCCTTGAAAGTTCCAGCTTTTATTATTGATGAATATAAATCGTCAACTAAGTCAGCTATATAGGGTGTAGAGCCTGAAGTAACTTTCTTAATATTTGTAAGTGTATATACCTTATCTCCTGGGTTAATTCTTTCTGGGCTATAGCCACAGAAAAAACCATCTTCAGGTTTTATAGAATTTATTGATTCAGATTCTATATACTTAAGTGATGAGAATTTCTCAAGTATTGGTACACAAACTTCTTCCGTTGCTCCTGGATAGACTGTTGACTCATATATAACCAAGTCACCAGGCTTCATAATACCCCCTACCATCTCACTAGCACTCTCAAGATACTTAAAATCTGGAATATTATTTTTATCTACGGGTGTAGGAACGCTAATTATAAAACAGTTACATTTTTGCAGGACATCTATATTTGATGAGAAATTTAAAAAAACTGCTTCATCAAATTCTTCTTTTGATATCTGCTCAGATGAATCAACCTTTGCATTTAGCTCATTAATTCTTTTTGATGAAATGTCAAATCCAATAACATCTCTAATTTTTCCAAATTCTATTGCAAGGGGAAGGCCAACATAACCCAGGCCAATTACTGCAATTTTAATATCATTGAGTTTCATATAAGATAATTTTTTACTTTAAAAGAGTTAAATTGGATTAGATCGTAAAATAGATTTAAGAAAAATATAGATAAGTCCTAGTAAAAAGCCAAAAAAAACAAAAAATATAACAACTAATGACCTTGGTGGATATGATTTTTTATCTGGTATGAAGGAGCTATCAAGAATTTTAATGAAGTAACCCTCACTTATGTTTGCCATAAGTTGTGTTTGGAGTTGACTATATATTAATTGGTTTAATGATTTTCTAATTTCTGATAAAGAGGTTTGTAAAATTTGCTCTGATAAATAATTCAAAGCTCTATCTGCCTCATCTAAATCTCTTTTCTTGATAAGTGAATCAAGCTCTGTAATTACCAGATCAAGAATATGCTCAGAGAATATTGGGGAAAGGTGCTGAGCTCTTATTGTAATGTAGCCAGTTTTTTTATCCTGATCCAAACTAATAATATCTTTAAGGAACACTCTATGTGCTTCAAGATAGGTAGGTTTAGTCTCAACCCAGTTATTTTTTGTGTTGTATATATTACTATCTAATTCAATTAATTTATTTTCATTGTTATAACTTTTTGCAGCCATAATATTTATTAAGAGTGTTTCATCAACTTCTATAAGATGTTTAAAGAAATCTCTGGATGTTATAAACTTCATGGCCAAATCAGATTTGTTTTCTCCTCCCGGGCCTGTCATGTCTAGACCCGCAGCACTTGCCAATGAGCCATATGTTGATTGCAATTGACTAAATTGGGTATTACTTGAATCAGAAGTAGAAATAACTGTGCTGGAAGTATAAAGAGGTGTGATATTTAAGGCTACGATTAGGCCTATAAAGGTAAATATAGAGACTGCTGCTGATAAAAAATATTTTCCATCCCAGATTATAGAAAAAAATTGACTCCAATTTATTTCATCTGGATAGGCCTGGCTGTCTAAATTTTCTATATTTGCATTAGTCTTCATATTACAACTATTTATTTAAGTGGTACCCGGAGCCGGACTTGAACCGGCACGCCATTGCTGGCGAGGGATTTTAAGTCCCTTGTGTCTACCAATTC
>MDTF01001888.1_pt1 | contig 17210 bp, 13 predicted proteins | sample 811191 | NCBI WGS metagenome assembly MDTF01 (sample SAMN05326649, study PRJNA326480) | marine metagenome | isolation source: seawater | place: Southern Ocean | collected 2011 | reverse complement strand
CCTTGAGTAAGTAATAAGGTGTCTGCTAAGCTTGAGGTAAATAGTATACTAGGGCCAACAGTGCTTGAGGAGATAATACTGCCAGAAATTGTTCCAGTTGAACCTATGACTTGCCTTTCTAAAGATTGACAAAATAATAGGCTGGGCAGACAAATGAGACATGCTAAAAGAGCCTTCATTTATTGCGGATTGGTATTGTATGAAAGAATGTACCAGTTAGAGCCATTGCTTATGATAGTCAATTGTTCCCATGTATTACTATCTAGCTCTACAATTGTCTTATTATCAATGCTCTGGCCAGGCATAGGTGCTACCGTTAAAGTGCCTCCTGGAGAGAAACCATAATTGTTGTTGCTAGAGTCAAACCTTTTTATGAAATAGGTTCTGCCAGTACAAATTTCTGCATCAGGTAGGTTGGCTATAATTGATCCTGAGACTACGTCACAAAGAACGACACTGTCATCTCTCCCGAGATCAGCTTCTATAGTTTCGTTTAGGTCGCTAAGAACTGTCACAGTATTCAGTCCAAACGATCCGTTTACCTCAAAAGTGCTTTGAGGGTTAGTGTTGTTAACCCCCACACTAAATCCTTCTGTAGTCAATGATGAATTTCCAGTATTAATGTTCCAATCTCCATCATCAGATATATCAATCAGAGGAATAGACCAAGTTTCACCATTTTCAGTAAGTACCAGTTCGGTTCCGTTAGTAGAGAAGTTTTGTATTAGCTCATTGTTCGGATCGGCATCTGCATCATTCACATTGTCTGCAGAAGCTGCTCTAGCGCTGTAAAGGCTGTATGGGACAGATAAGAATTGGGTAGTGGAAACATCTATAAATCCATCCCCTAAGTCCAGTTCTACATTTAGAAAATGATTCTGGGCTCCCCATGAAATAGTAGAAAACTCACCAAACTCCACATCTCCTGCACCTATAAATAATTCGAATAATCCGAAAGAATCTGTAGTAGGGCTATGAAGTTCTGTATAAACTAGATTGTCCTCATCTTCTAAACTTATCCTCACGACTAAACTAGTTTCGATGAGTTCAGTTCCCGATTCTCCTCTCGCTACAGCTTGGTAATAAATTCCTTGTGGGACTTCTTGGCTAAGAAGAATATTTGTTGGAAAAAGTAACACTATCACTAGAACAGTCTTTGCTATCCGATTCATATATTCTATAATTTAATCTAGGAAGATAAATTATATTACAAGCATCTTTTTGTTCGGTTAAGGAATCTATTAACACAAGGCCTCGGAAAAGGAAAAGACTATTTAGAAGTGTCTAAAATATCAGCAGCTCTCACTATTTCAGCGTAAAATTCCTCACCGAATTTCCTGATAAGCGGCTCCTTTAAAAATTTATATACAGGCACATCTAAACGAGCCCCGCAGTCACAGGCAGGAGCACAGATTCCCCATTTATGGTAGTTTAGAGCTGTATGAGTTTTAAGTTCGGTTATACGAATAGGATATAAATGACAACTGATCGGCTTCATCCATTCTGACTCACCGTTTCTGTATGCAGTATCATAGCTGCACTTAGCTGTTCCGCTCATGTCGTAGTGCACATAGGCACATTCTTCAGTTCCTTTTAAAGGTGTCTCTAGTTCTCCGTCTTCTCCTATAGAAAAAAAGCCCTTTTCTTCAATGACTTTTATGTTTTCAGCCGACATGTATTTTTTAGCAGCACCGAAGTTTTTTTCAAGTAACTCTAGCTCATCCTCTTCTAACGGAGCACCACCGCTGCCCTCTACACAGCAAGCGCCTTTGCATGCCGTTAAATCGCAAACGAATTTTTTATCGAATACATCCATAGAGATGAGCTTGTCGTCTATTTCTACCATTTCTTTTTTTTCTGTTTTAAAAACGCTAAAAACTCACTTAACCTTCTCTCTGAAATTTCACACTCCACTTTGTTTTTCAAGGTCACTATTCTGTTTTTCTCATTAATAGATAGGATGTGATTCAAATTAATAATTTGACTTCTATGAATTCTGAAAAATTTTGAGGAGTTTAGCAACTCTAGAATACGTTTTAAATTTCTAGAGATAAGAACCTCTTTTTTGTTTTCTAAGAACAGCCTTGAATAAGACCCTTCTGCAGAGACATATAAAATGGAATCAGACAATATGGACTCAGGGCCTATATTTAGTCTAGCGCTGGACAGAGACTCGGGGGCTTCTTTTAGAGCTACGAATTTTTCAAAAGCGATTAACAAATCCTCAGGATCTACAGGCTTCATTAAATAGCTCAATGCCTTAGTTCTCCATGCTTCTAAAGCATATTCGGAATAGGCCGTAGTAACTATGAAGCTCGTTGTAGTAGCTTTCATGTTGTTGATCAACTCTAGCCCACTAGTACTCCCTATTCGAATGTCTACGAAAGCCAAGTCTGGAGAGTGCGTTGCAATATGTTTTTGTGCTTTCTCAGGATGCTGGAAAGTGGCGCCAATAACAATTTGTGGACAGTACTTTTGAATCAAATAGATAAGAACCTCCAAAGCAGGCTTTTCATCATCGATTAATACCGCACTATACTTCCTTTTTTTCATTTCAGTTTCTACGGAACAAAGTTAGATATTCTGAACTGATTATAATTTATCGGAGTACTTTTACTTTTATAAATGAGCAAGAAAGAGGCCATAGAATATCTTAGAAAGCTAACTTTTCACAAGCTGGTAAATATGATTAAGCTTTGGCTTAGTTTTTATTACTCTAAGCTAATGTCTCAACCAGCTATATGGGGTATGCCGACTTCGTTAACCATAGAGCCGACTACAGCTTGTAATTTGGGCTGTCCTGAGTGCCCGTCTGGATTAAAAATATTTTCTAGGCCTACGGGAAGCTTAAAGCAGAATACGCTAGAAACTACCTTGAGGGATTTAGACAAGTACTTAACCTACATAAATTTTTATTTTCAAGGTGAGCCATACATTCATAAAGATTTCTTAAACCTAGTTAAATTGGCGAGTGAAAAAGGGATTTTCACATCTACCAGTACTAATGGTCATTTTTTGTCAGAAGATAATGCCCGCAAAACTGTGGAGTCAGGCTTGGATAAGCTAATAATCTCATTAGATGGGACCACCCAAGAGACATACGAGTCATATAGAATAAACGGGAAATTGGATAAAGTTCTAGAAGGGACAAGAAATATTATCAAGGCCAAAAAAGACTTAAACTCTAAATCGCCACTAGTCGTTTTTCAGTTTTTAGTAGTTAAGCCTAACGAACACCAGATAGATGACGCTAAAAGCCTTGCCGAAAAAGAAAGTGTAGACTTTATTACCTTTAAAACAGCTCAGCTCTATGATTTTAAAAACGGAAATGAACTAATGCCTACGAATGGGGAGTATTCTAGATACAGAAAGAAAAAAGACGGCACTTATGAAATTAAAAATAAGCTAGAAAACCAGTGCTGGAGAATGTGGAGAGGAAGCGTGGTAACTTGGGATGGAAAGATTGTCCCATGCTGTTTTGATAAAGACGCTACTCATGCCATGGGTAATGTGAACGAATTATCGTTTAAAGATGTGTGGTTAGGAAGTCAGTATAACGCGTTCAGAAAAGGGGTGTTAAAAGGAAGAAGTACTATAGAGATTTGTCAGAATTGTTCCGAAGGAACTAAAGTTTGGGGTTGATAATTAGATATTTAACCTACTTTCTATATCTTGACCCAAGATTTTGGATGTGAGGTTCGTATTTATAGCAAGACATTTCAAATCACTTAAAAAAATTATGAATACAATAAAATATTGTGCCATCATCGCCATTAGTTTTCTCTTTCTAAATAAAGCAAGCGCTAATGTGGATTTAACGATTGAATCTCTCACTACTCAAAATGAGTACTTTACTACTATATCTGGTGTTGAGTACTTATTAGGGACATTGGAAATAGGGATTACAACTGATGAAGATATTAGTTATGTAGGGATGGGTATTACTCATTATTATAATATGGGCTTAAATGTGCCATATGGTGGTTTAGTGGAGCAATATGACTTTTCCATGGCAGCACTTTCAGGGGCAACTTTATATGGCTATCATAATATGTTCCCAGCCCAATACTATATACCTGCTGGTACCACTGATGAAACTCTTATGTATATTCCTATTCTAATTTCTGTAAATAACGATGAAGAGTTTTGTATACAGTATCCCGATTTTAGAGACCCTGAAGGAAATTCATTAATTGTAAATCTAGGCGATGAATCTTGCGTTTCAATTGATGAGCTTACCGGTTTTGATTCTATTGAAGAAGTTTTTGGATGCACTGATTCCTTAGCCTCTAATTATAATCCCGCGGCCACTGCTGACGACAGTACGTGTGAATACACGAATGTCATTGACTGCGATTGTGTTTCGGATGAAATGGTTTGCGTCTTGACCGACTTTGGACAGACAATCACGGTGCCATGGTGTTTGGTCGAGTGTGGAACATTTACGACTTGGGATCCAATCACTTTTGAAATTATAGAACCCATAATTGTCGACTGTGAAGAGTTAGTATTTGGTTGCACAGACTCAAACGCACTTAATTATGACGAAACTGCTACAGATAATGATGGTTCATGTGAATATGATGATTGTGATTGTGATTGGGAATCTGAAGAATTCTTATGCATAAGTTGGTATGATGCAGTTTTTGAAATTCATGCTTGTGAATTAGAGTGTGGATTGTGGGATTTAGATGCTGAGGGAAAAGCAATAGTGGATTGTGATGAAGTAGCTTTTGGTTGTACGGACTCAAACGCACTCAACTATGACGATACCGCTACAGTTAATGATGGTTCATGTATGTATAGTGAGGATGAGGAAGGTGACGATTCTACTTGTGCTCTTAATGAGGTTATTATCCAGTTTGAGCTTGGTTCATGGCAAAGTGAAGTGTCATGGTCTATTACTGACAATGAGGTAGAATACGCTACAGGAACTGCTAACGATGAGCCGTCTTATGTATGTCTTCCAGATGGATGCTATACTCTATTTATGAACGACTCATTTGGTGATGGATGGTCTGGAAATATAATTTCACTTAGTAATTCTAATGGAGTTTTTCTTGAAGCGACCTTATCAGATGGGGGTTCTGGTTTTGAGTCCTTCGCATTAAATTCAGAGTGTGAAGGGTTGATTTATGGATGTTCAGATTTATATGCAATAAATTATAATCCTGAGGCAAATATGAATGACGGTTCTTGTGAATACGGAAATGCAAACGGAGCGTTTGATTCTGTTTTTGCAGATGAGTTATTTAATCTATTTGAAGAATTCTCAGGTGGGGGACAATTCAATGAAGATAACTTCCAGGATATTTTTGATGTCTTAATTAATCTTGTCTGTTTCCCTAATCCAGTTGAGGAAGGAGGCATGATTGAAGTGGTTGTTGATAGCAATACTGAGGCTAACTCTCTCATACAGATTTTTAATAGCCTTGGACAAGTTGTCTACAGTAAAGATGAAAATCTTCTCTCGGGAAAAAACAGATTCCAAGTAGATGTTGAAAATTTAGAGGCGGGAATATATATTACCACAATAAGCTCATCCGGTTCAACAGTTTCAGAGAGATTCGTTAAGAATTAGTACCATTAGATTATTAATGAAAAGCGGAAGCATAAGTTTCCGCTTTTTTTGAATTTATTTTAAGTTTTTCACCGCGATTTGTAAATTTGTGAAGGCTGCTTTTCATCCTTGACTTTTAGTATTAAAAATTGATTCAATACGATAAAGAGCTTATAAAGAAGTGTCTTAAAAAAGACAGAAAAGCACAAAACGAGCTTTACCAGTCATGCTACAATTTCATGATGGCCATTTGCTGGAGGTATGCTAAAAACAACGAAGAGGCCATAGAATTTTTGAATGCAGGTTTTTTAAAAGCGTTAATTAACTTGAAAAAATATAAAACTAAAGTACCTTTTGAGCTCTGGTTAAGGAAAGTTGTTATTAATGAAGTAATTGATCAAATCAGGAAGGAAAAAAATTATAAGGCAAAGATTGAAATTAGAGAAGTCGAAGAATTGCCAAATTACCAACTTGCCCCTGTATTAAATTCCATGCAACAGGATAAAATTGATTGGATAAAAGACAAAGCCAAAGATTTACCAAACGTAACAGGAAGAGTATTTAATATGTACGCGTTTGATGGATATAAACACCAAGAAATAGCGAGGATGCTAAATATTTCTGAAGGTACAAGCCAGTGGCATTACTCCATTGCAAAGCAGAAACTTAGAGAATGGGCAGTAAAAAAAGAAGCATAAGAGTTGAATTTTGAAGATTTACATAACGATTTAAACAGTTTCCCTGAAGAACTGAATTTCTCCGATGCTAGATGGGAAGAAGCACTGAGTGTAATAAAAGCTCATGAAGCTAAGCGAAGAAGAGTAGCTTGGGGAGGGGCTTTTTCTGCATTGGCAGTGCTTATTGTCATCTCCTTTTTGGCGGTGCAACAGAATAGTGAAGTTACAAGTGAATTCACTCCTAGGAAAGAAGTTCAGAGTTTAGATTCTCGTGTGAAAACAGAGGTAAAAACAACTTCAACATCAAAAGAATTAATTCGAAATCCAGAAAACGAAGATTTCAAGTTGCATTCTAATAAATTGTCAGAGAAGAACAACATTAAAATTGAAAATTCTAATAGCAGAACTTCTACCCTTGATGTGTTAGAAGAGAATTTGGAAACAGTATTAACCAAGAAAATTACTTTAAACAATCCTGTTTATCCAGTTCAGAATAGAAAAATCGATGCCGCTGGTGAGACAGAAAAACGTGATTTTTACGATCCAAATGCGTTAAAAGTTAAAGGACTGAGTCGAGATTTGTCAAACATTTTATGCTTAGCGCCCCTTACAAAAACATTTTCATTATTAAAAATGAGCCATGGACAAGCGATTTTGAAAGGAAATAGGATCTCCATTGGAAAAAAGGGCTTTAAAATGCAGTCTAAATTTTTAGCATTGAAGGCTCTTGTAAGTCCTTGGGCAGAGTTCGGAAGAAGTAATAAGCTTGGAAAATTGAGTCCTACGTATGGAATAGATTACCAATACCCTTTAACCCGAAATGTTTCTGTAAGCGCATCAGTTGAGTATTCGTCAATTGAAAATATAGATTTACCTGTCAGCTCCGCACAAACAGTTTATGGACTGGGATTTGAGTCAAACGTTACAACGGTTCACACCAAAAAAATCCACTTGATTAATGTGCCACTTAATCTTGTTTTTAGACCTATTCCTAGAGTACAATTGAGCAGTGGTTTAGGTCTTTCATATCTTCTAACAGCGAGCAACAATCTAGAAGAGCATCTGGTGAAAAACAATTCTAGTACTATACTCAGCTCTAGCGGGGGAAAAGGATATATTACCTCCTTTAACAGGCTAATGGTGTATTCGAGAGTAGGAATAAATTATTGGTTTTCTGAACGAAACAGTTTGCAAGTTGGTTTGCAATATGGCTTGTCTGATTTCAGTTCAGATGATGCTTTCAAATCCAATGAAAAGGATAAGAACAGTAAAATTAATATAGGATTATCTAGAGCAATAAAATGAGGATACGATTAGCACATATATTTCTTGGAAGTTTGATTTTGGCTTCTTGTCAGGTGAATGAATTACCAGAGGATGAGTTTTCCGAAGTTGCTTTCTACATGAATGGGAGTATGGATGGGGAAGAATTTGATTTATCAGCAGGGCCGGATGGGATAGTTGTAAATCCTGAGTCCAATGTAATAATAGATGAGTTACCTGAGTTTTCTGCTGAGTTTGCGTCTTTCGGGTGTGATACTTGCTTAGAGAACTTTACGCTCAACATAACAGGGGCAGAGATTTATTCACCCGAAGCTTTGTTGTCTGATTTGCTCCCCCTTGATTTATATCAAGTCATTTCTTTAAATCCTCAAGAGGCAAACACTGCAAATTTTACTTTAAATAGTACTGATTCTCCTCAAGGAAATTTGAACATTGTGAATTACGAAACGAACGAACCTGTAGAACTGTTGAATCAATCAAACTTTTATGCAGATGAAGGGAATTATCGTTTGCAATGGGAATATATTCCTGACGACCCTGATGAGCCTAGCTATTGTTTTTATCATAGTACTTTTTATGTTAACGAATTCCAAGAAATCTGCCATGAGCCCGCTATAATATCTTTTTTAAACAATACGATAACCGTACAATTGTCTGAAGGCTTTGGTGCGCGAAATGTTTCGATAAATAATGATGGTGTAATGTTTCCTGTCTCTCCGGGAAGTGAATTGACGATTGATGTCGCTAACTATGTCCAGACAGGTTTCTCCACTTTTTCACTTACCATTGAAAGTGTCAATCCTTCAGAATGTACTCATTTTGAAAATTACATATGGTTGTATCCACCAAACCCTGAATGGGTATGGGTGCCAGTATTTGATTTTGAAGAATTCAATTCTCCGAATCTTGTTTACCCACAAAGCGTATCATTGAGTTATACAAGTCCAAGTGGAGTGGAATTTTTCTCCACTTTTGATGAGGATTCCGATTGGTTTTCTGTCGATCAAATTGAAGAATCTAACATTAATAACGTTTATATTTCGAGCATTAGCTGTAATGTCAAATTACAAAGCACAGACGAACCAAATGAGATAATCTTTTTTGAATCTTCTGATTCGTCAATCCCATTACATTTTGAGTAAATAGACGTTCTTAAACAGTTCCAAAATAGGGAATACCTATATTCGCCATTCATGGAGCGTAAAGAAGCAGACATACGAAAATCACTTTCATGGAGGAAGATGATTCTGCCTCTGGTTTTAGGGTTAAGCGCAGCTATGTATCTTTTAATTAGCTCACTAGGAGAGCAGCGATTTTTTAAAGTAACACAGGGAGAGGGAAAGTATGAGTGGCATGACTCTAATGATAATGGAGTAGTAGATGCCACGGTCCCAGCAGAATTTGTAGTTTCTGAGTCTGGAGATTATGTGTTCGACTCAGTACAAAGTATGATTCTCCAAATTGACTGGAACTCATCCGTTTTTTTCTGCCTTTTTCTGGCACTTTTTACTGTTTTTCTTAGAGACTTTGGATATATGTATAGGATTAGGGTTCTTACTGATAAATTTTTCAGTTGGAAAGAAGCCTTCCAGGTTATTATGCTATGGGAATTCTCTTCTGCCTTAACACCAAGCGTAGTAGGCGGTAGCGGAGTCGCTATATTTATCATGAATAGAGAAGGACTTTCTCTAGGGAAAAGTACAGCTACCATGTTTGTAACAGCGCTTATGGATGAGCTTTTCTACATAATTATGGTGCCGTTAGTGCTCGTGCTGGCAGGAAGCACCAGTTTATTTCCTACTAGTGTTTTCGGGTATGAAGGAGTTTATATTACTAATGTATTTTGGCTAGGTTATGGCTTTTTATGCCTCCTCACCTTGGGGATTACACTTTCATTATTTTTCTTTCCCCAAGGCTTTAAACAAATTTTGATAAACATCTTTTCTTGGAAACCTCTAAGAAGATGGATAAGGCATGTAGTGCGGCTAGGTAACGATGTTATAATCAGCTCTGCTGAATTAAAACGAAAAAAGTTTAGCTTTTGGTTCAAGGCGTTTAGCTCTACAATCATTAGCTGGACAGCTCGGTTCCTTACCTTGAATTTTGTCATCATGGCGTTTATGGGGAATATAGACCAGTTGTTTGTTTACGGGCGTCAGTTGATTATGTGGGTATATATGTTAGTCTCTCCAACGCCTGGCTCGGCTGGTATAGCTGAAATTGCTCTGGCAGGCTTTTTCGAAAATATTGTAATTAGTGCGCAGTATGTAGCCTTAGTGGCTATAATCTGGCGTTTTCTTACTTATTTCCCTTACCTGTTTATAGGAGCAGCAGTTCTTCCTAAGTGGTTAGCCAGGACATCATTAAAACAAGCTAAGCTTAAAAGTGAATAAGAAAAGTGGCTATATTATTCTCTCACCGCGTTGCAATAATTCCCCGCCCGCTTAGTTATAGTCACACAACTAATAGTATTTACATTTGCACACATGCGATTTTCATTAATCTTTATTCTATCAATAGCGGTTTCCTTTTCTTCTCTGGCACAAGTAGGGGGAATTTCAGGGGCAGGCTCTACAGATGATGCTACACCTAAATACAGTAATGAATTCTTAAACATCGGAGTAGGAGCCAGAGCTTTAGGAATGTCTAACTCCTTCATCGCATCTGCCGATGATGTTTATGCAGGGTACTGGAACCCAGCAGGTCTTGTCGATATTGAAGATGAATTTCAAGGAGCTGTAATGCACTCAGAGTATTTCGCAGGAATAGCTAAATACGATTATTTAGGATTAGCTAAATCAATAGACGATAAATCCTCAGTCGGGTTTTCTGTTATCAGGTTCGGAGTGGATGACATCCCTAATACCACACAATTAATAGACGCACAGGGGAACTTAGATTACGATAGAGTCACGACATTCTCTGCAGCCGATTATGGATTTATCTTTTCTTATGCTCGAAGACTAAAGAAAACAGGAGTCTCATTTGGCACGAACGCCAAAATAATATACCGTAGAATAGGAGATTTTTCTAATGCGTTTGGTTTTGGAATAGATGCTGCCATCAACTACGATTATAAGAAATATAGATTCTCAGCAGTAGGAAGAGATATTACTACTACAGTAAATTCATGGAATACCGACTTAGGAGAAGAAGTAGAAGAAATTTTCACACTTACAGGGAATGAAATTCCAGGGAAATCATTAGAAGTAACACTGCCTAGACTAATTTTAGCAGCCAAAAGACATACGGCCATTTCTAAAAAACTAAATCTGGTTACAGAAATAGATTTGAACTTTACTACTGATGGCAGAAGAAATACCGTGATTCAGTCAGATAACTTTAGTGTAGACCCTACGTTTGGGCTAGACTTAGGCTATAAGGATAAGCTGTTTATCAGAGGCGGTATAGGAAATATACAAGAGGCCTCTAGTTTGGTTCCTATAGACTTAAGTGCAGAAGAACCGAGTAATGAAGAGGTAATTACTTCTGAGTGGACGTTTCAGCCAAACTTTGGGCTTGGGTTGAAATTAAAAAACATCACTCTAGATTACGCCTTAACTGATATAGGGAATGCTTCTGATGCCCTATATTCCAATGTCTTCTCAATTCGTCTTTCTCTATAAAATTGGCAAACCAACCGTATTAAAATTCAATTTTATTTGTGGGGTCTTGTTAAAATAAAACCTCACAGAATAGAGGGCTTAATTTCACCAGCCTTGTTTTATTTGGTTTCTGCTTATTAGATAATGTTACTGTCCGCGTCAGTGCTTCGGGTGCTGGAATTTTTGACTTTGTTCTTTTTTCGGTGTTATTGAAGGATGCGCATTCATTGAAATGGCTATGTTGGAAAACGCTGTGAGTTGAACGGGCACAGGATTCTCATCTAGGACTGCTGTAGAGATTTATAACTTTACAGGAAGCTTGGGCTCTAAGGAAGTGGCTGACACCATCCGTGTAACCTAATGATTTAAAGATTAATAGAGAAAGAGCTGGGGTGTGTGTAATCAGAGTGTTTGAGCATGACCAGTCGGTATAGAAAACAGTAATATTTAATATATGGAGGGAAAGAAAAATTAAAATAAAAGGTCTGTGCGGAAATTCAGACCCTTCACTATCTTCACGAATGAAACTTAAGTGACAGTCGGGTGTATTTACCTACCACTATTACTGAGCAACCTTATGCCGAACTCTCTTTTCTATATCAATCTACTGCTTGGCCTTTTTATTGGGGTTTTGTTCGCTTTTCCAGCGAATGGTCAAACTGAATTATGTGAAATATTTCCTGGTCTCAATGACGAGTATGGTCTCCCTAGCCCTGTTAACCTAAGAATGTTTGACGCAGGAAATACGAATGCCTTAGTAGAATCTGGATCGTTCTATAAATGCACAGGAGAATCTGGAGCCAGGATTAAAGTACACTTAGTTAGTATAGATGATCCAGACTCTGGTTGGGATTTAGAGTTAATACTAGACTCAGGAACAGATTGGACTAACTGGTCTAATCAGGATTTTCCTACCTCTTACGTAGATGACTTTGGGATAGTTATAGACGAGTATTTAGACTGGACTTACTACGTCATAACCAGCGGGACATTAAACGGGTGGGGAGCTTGGGAAGAGTCCCAGTTATCTGTAAATCACGCGCCAGCTAATTATTATTATGCTATGGAAGTAGGTGTAAAGGCTAATGGCCATAATTCAGGATTTGGCGCTAGGGTATGGATGACACATGAAGGAACGGTATACAATCCCGATTTTCAGATGGTGACAGAAAATGCATCTGTTGGGTCAAGTTTATACCTAGATTTAGCTGAATCTATTATTGTGGATGAGCATTTCGTTCTTCCCAGTACCACAGATGTTATGATTCCGTTTTGTGTCTTGGAAGATTTTGAATACGATGAGATTATCCCGTCTGAAAACAATAACATATCTATAGAACAAATTGGAGGTTGCGATGCCAGTCTCTACTTGGAGATGAATGAACCAATGGTTATTTCAGACTTGTCCATAGGCACGAATGTCTTCGTTATTTCTAACGAGGATTTATGTGGGAATTATGAAGAACAGACCGTTACTATTACAGTTATTGCTTGTCCGGGAGAAGAGATAGAATGCAGTCCGTTTACAGCAGGTTTGGACAAGCTTCTGTTAGATTGTGGAGGAATCAATGAAACACTTCTTCAAGCTGATTTATCATGTGCTTTAACTGGAGCGTGGCAGATTTTCTCGGGTGGAGGTAGCCTTTCAGATGCCACGAATCCCTATGCTATTTATACTCCGAGTGTAGGAATAAATACCCTTGTGTGGAATACCTTCTGTAATGGCATATTATTATCAGATACAGTAGAAATAGAATTAGTAGAAAGTGAGCTTTACCCTATGTCTACAGGAGCCAATACCTCTATTTATTTATGTAGCAATTTGTCATTTGGTTTAAACGGAAACCCATTGCCTGAGATTGCTTCTCCTTTTTGGGTGCAGGATTCTGGACCTCCTATTTCCTTTTCCAGTAGCTTCGACCCCAATGCTCAAGTGGTGTTTACAGAGCCAGGCGAGTATGTGTTTAGATGGCAGTATGTAGATCCATGTGGTAATTACATGTTTAGCACACAAACTATTGAAGTAATAGAAGATTTACTGGCAGAGCCACTTTTGTGTAATTCGATTACAGAGTTAGACGAAATCCCACTCTTTTATGAAATTTCCGGATTATACTTAGGAGAAGCTTATCTTGGAGAATGGACTATAGAATCAGAGTCTATTTTAATTATAGAAAACCCTGACACTCCTGAAACCTCAGTATTGGCACTAACTTATGGAACCCATGTTTTTAATTGGGAGATTTTCAATCCATTCTGCTTAACTTCTGTAGTGTGCTCAGATTCATTGGTTATTACTAATCCCAGTTTGTCTGGATGCACGGTCACATCAGCGCTAAATTATAGCGCTCTAGCTATTGAAGATGACGGTTCTTGTGAGTTCGATTTTGAGATTTGTGATTGTAATGGAGTGAGCAGTTCACCTTATGCGGTGTTACAATTAGGAGATGGAATTCCTAACCAAGGATTAGCGCTTGATTTTAATTGTGAAACTTGGGGTTATGATTGCGGAGATATTGAGGGAAGCCCAACCTCGGATCCGTACGGAGTTTGCGTAGGGAATATTCCGCCAGAGGACGGGTGTATTTGTAGCTCAGAGGATTTAAGTCTTTCTCTAGGTGAAAGCTACGTTCTCTCGGATACTACACTGGTAGGCTCTGAGGTGTGTTACAATACTGTAAATGTACTCCCCGTTTTTTCTGGAGGATGTTATTTAGAAGACCTCTGCTTTAAGTTGGAGGGGAGTGATTTTGTTTGCTTAAACCTTCCTTCCGTGAGCTCTTTTTACTTTAGTGGAGAGGAAATCCCGTTTGAAACTACCGCAGATGCTCAATGGATGACGTTTTACTTCACCACAGAATTCATGGCGAGTGATACTTTAGCTATTTATGTGCCACCGTGTACCACGGATATCTCAGAACTCAAGACTAATTTCTTTCTTGTTTTCCCCAACCCGGCAAATAATCAGTTGACCATCCAGTCTGAGGCGTACACTAATACCGAAGTGGGAGTCGTTATTTCAGATCCACTCGGGAGAATAGTCTATGAGGAATTAGTAGTCTTTGGAGAAGATCTAACCATCTCTCTTTTGAATCTTCCGAATGGAATTTATACGGTAAGTATTTTAGATAAGAAGCACCTATTGCAACGCCAAAAATTAATTATCCAGCACTAAAACTACTGCGAAATTAACGCAGGACGTTGAGTGATTTCATGATAACAAATGGCCTCCTTAGCGTAATAGTGAAATACCATGCTCTTGCGAGATAAGCTTTTATCTAAGTGTTCTTCTCCTCCGTGGAGTAGGTTTGCATGCCAGATGAGGACATCCCCTTTTTTGGCGCGGAAGACTTCTTTTTTCAGGTTCTTAGATTTTACTAATTCCGCTATACTGTTTTCATAAAAATCATACGGGCGTTTTCCTAAAAGCATTCCCTTACCGCCATGCTTAAAGTCCTCATTCATAAAATAAGGGAACTGATGACTTCCGGAATAATAGTGAAGTGGCCCCTGGTTGAGGTCTATATCCTCTAACGCCACCCAGGCAGCGATGAGGTTTCCTTTAGGATAAGTGCTCATATGGATAGAATCAGAATGAGTCTTCTGCTCACTTCCTTCTAAGAAATTAATGGACTGAAATAACTCTATTTCTTGTCCTAAGAGCATTTGCATAACTTGTTTTAAAGGCCCGTTTTGGGCGAGGTCTTTGATGGATTCAGCTTGCTTGTGAGCAAACATTATTTTTTTTCCATATCTCCAGTCTGCACTTTTATTTTCTATCAGCGTTTCTATGTCCTTGTTTACTCTGTCTAACTGGTCTTCATTAAAAAATGTTCTTAGTATAGCGAATCCATTATCAGACCATTTTAGGAGTTCGTTTTTATGTTCTTCTGAGAAAAGTTCGAAGATTCCATCTCCAGAAAGCAAGTCTCTCGAGTTTTTTTCGTCTAACCAATTCTTTTTTTCAGGGAGCCCTTCAAAATCACTAGCTGTCACTGAATTATAATACTTTTTATTTAGTCCTATAGATTTGTATTTCTCATTCAGACCTTTTAAGCTACTCTTCTGAAAGTAGTTATAGGCTGAATAAGCAGGTTTGAATCTTCTGAGCCATGACTTTAACATGGTGTAAACGTACTGCGCATTTTGTAGAGATACAAGAGGTTAGCCAAATTTTTAAACCGTAATGAATGAACTACTTTCATGAAGTATATTTGCCCAAAATCTGCACTCATGGATAAGTTTAAAGCACTAGATGAAAAATTAGCTGAATCTAAGCTAGGAGGAGGCGAAAAGAGAATAGCTGCACAACATGCTAAAGGGAAGTTAACTGCTAGAGAAAGAGTTGATTACTTGCTTGATGACGGCTCGTTTGAAGAGATGGGAGCGTTAGTTAAGCACCGTAGTACCAATTTCGGGTTAGATAAAAAAGTATTCTTAGGTGATGGAGTAGTTACTGGTTATGGAACAGTAAATGGAAGATTAGTATACGTGTTTTCTCAGGATTTTACGGTTTTAGGAGGTTCTTTAGCAGAAGCTCATGCTGAAAAAATCTGTAAAGTGATGGATTTAGCCATGAAGAATGGTGCCCCGCTAATAGGAATTAACGATAGTGGAGGTGCTAGAATTCAAGAAGGCGTAGTCTCTTTGGGTGGGTATGCAGATATCTTTTATAAAAATGTCCAAGCCAGTGGAGTGATTCCACAGATAAGTGCCATCATGGGACCATGCGCTGGAGGAGCAGTTTATTCTCCTGCATTGACTGATTTTATCTTTATGGTTGAAGGTTCTTCTTACATGTTCGTAACTGGACCTAACGTAGTGAAAACAGTCACTCATGAAGTGGTGAGTTCAGAGGACTTAGGCGGGGCATCTGCACATAGTACTAAAAGCGGTGTTACTCATTTCACCCATGAAAATGAAATAGAGACGCTTAACGGAGTTAAGAATATATTGAGCTATCTGCCGCAGAACTGTGAGGATAAAGTGCCACAGATGGCTTATGAATTGTCTAATGAGAAACGTGAAAAGTTAGATGACATTATCCCAGATAATCCTAACCAACCGTATGATATTAAGGAAGTAATAAATGAGCTGATAGATTCAGATTCGTTTATGGAAGTGCATAAAGATTATGCAGAAAACATAGTAATAGGTTTAGCTAGGTTAGGAGGGAAAAGTGTAGGAATAGTGGCTAACCAGCCAGCTTACTTAGCTGGTGTGTTAGACATTAAAGGATCGAATAAAGCTGCACGATTCGTGAGGTTTTGTGATGCATTCAATATTCCACTTTTAGTGTTAGAAGATGTGCCAGGGTTCTTGCCAGGAACTGATCAGGAGTGGAACGGGATTATCTCTAACGGAGCTAAATTACTGTATGCCTTCTGTGAAGCTACAGTTCCTAGAATTACGGTAATTACTAGAAAAGCCTACGGTGGTGCTTATGATGTAATGAACTCTAAGCATATAGGAGCAGATATGAACTATGCATGGCCTACGGCTGAAATTGCTGTCATGGGAGCTAAAGGAGCGGCAGAAATAATATTTAAAGGAGAGATAAAAGCAGCATCAGATCCAGACGCTAAATGGAAGGAGAAAGAGCAAGAATATGCAGATCTCTTCGCTAATCCATATAATGCAGCTGCTAGAGGATATGTAGACGCGGTAATAAAACCACACGAGACTAGAGAAAAGCTTATTAAAGCGTTTAAAATGCTGGAGAATAAGGTAGTGAATATGCCGAGAAAAAAGCATGGGAATATTCCTCTATAACCGATGATCTTAAAATACCATCATTCGACTAATCCAGAAGTTTGGACTGGGAGGATAGACCATCCAACTGATCCAGATGCTGCTCGATTTCATCAGGCAGTTCGCTTGGTGAGTATTGAGGATATTCCAGGGGAGTCTGAGAAATCCAGGAAAACGCTGTTTTGTATTCTAGGGTTCAGTTGTGATGAAGGTGTAAGAAGAAATATGGGCAGAGTGGGAGCAGCAGAAGGCCCATTCAAAATAAGAGCAGAGCTCGCTAAGCTTCCCGCTAATTTCAATAGAACTTCCGAGTTACTAGATGTAGGAAATATT
>MDTF01016668.1_pt1 | contig 17216 bp, 10 predicted proteins | sample 811191 | NCBI WGS metagenome assembly MDTF01 (sample SAMN05326649, study PRJNA326480) | marine metagenome | isolation source: seawater | place: Southern Ocean | collected 2011 | reverse complement strand
CGGTTTTCCTTTTTAAAGAACATTGATTTCATAATATTTTTAGTGATTTTAGCGGGCGGTAGATCCCTATTTTTCTGTTATCCTCTAGAGTGCTAGCACGTCTTGCAACAGCTGGGAGGCGTGGTAAACTCGCTAGAAAGAGCCCCTTTTTGGGACGTCTGTACATCACTGATTTGAGCAATCCATATGCCTGCGAATCCCATTTCACGCCGATCATTTCTACAATCTTCTAGTACTTTAGTTAAAGGTTCCTTCATTGCCCTAACGGCCCCGGCCATACTTGCGGCTTGCCAACGGGCGGAAGAAAACATTGGGTCAACTGAACCAAGTTTTAACACGCTTACTGAGATCGAAGGAAAAGAGCTGCGTGCTATTGCCGCTCGTATTATTCCAACCGATGAAACCCCTGGTGCAGAAGAGGCTGGTGTTATTTATTTTATTGACGCGGTGCTCGGAGACAACGCAGAAAAAGAATATGGGCAAGTCAGATTAGCACTGCGAGAAATACAAGCGGTGAGTGTTGTGAAGTTTGGTGCGTCGTACTTTTTTGAATTAACAGCCGAGCAACAAGACCAGGTACTAACGGATATGGAGACTACCCCTTTTTTCGCTACCATTCGTTACCTAACCATAGCGGGGATGTTCTCACTGCCTGAGTACGGCGGCAATAAGAACAAGATCGGTTATAAACTAATAGGTTTTAATGATGCTCATGCTTGGTCCGCGCCTTACGGTTTTTATGATGCTGACTACGCACTCAAGGGAGAGTAACAATGGCACAGGCACCGTTTTCAACTAGAGATACCGTAGATTTTGTTGTTGTGGGTTCCGGCGCGGCCGGTGGAATTATGGCCAAGGAATTATCAGCGGCAGGTTTTAGTGTTGTTGTATTAGAGCAAGGGCCCTATCTTAAGGCTGGCGATTTCAAGCATGATGAGTGGGGTTATGACCACAATGAAGATCTGACATGGGGGGCTCGTCAAGGCCATCCCCAAACCTTCCGTAAATCTGAGTCAGATGTTGCTGAGCTTAGTACCAAGGCTTCACTTGGCTATGCTCACAATGTAGGCGGGAGCAGTGTTCATTTCTCAGGTAATTTTTGGCGCTTACGAGAAATAGATTTTATCGAAGCGAGTGTTAAAGGCAGTATCGCAGGAACAAACTTTGTCGATTGGCCGATTACTTACGCAGAGCTTGAGCCTTATTATACCAAGGTGGATTGGGAAATCGGTGTATCTGGTCTTCAAGGGCCCTGGGATCCACCACGCTCACTTGAATATCCCTGTCCGCCAATGCCGATAAAATCTCCCGGCGTGCTGTTGGAGAGAGCTGGCAAGCAATTGGGTTTAAATCCTTATCCGGCCCCTGTCGCTATTTTATCTCAGCCACATAATGGCAGGCCTGGCTGTATTCACTGTGGGTTTTGCAATGGTTTTGGCTGTGAAGTAAACGCGAAGTCATCGTCGATGGCAGCGATGATGCCAATTGCTCTGGGCACTGGCAACTGCGAACTTAGAACAGGCTGCACGGTGCATCGAGTTAATACTGATGAGGCTGGCAAAGCCTCTGAGGTGGTTTACTGGGATGAGGGCGGCGTTGAACATGCGCAAAAAACTCGCGCCGTGGTGTTAAGTGCAAATGGTGCAGAGACCCCAAGGTTATTGCTTTTATCTGAGTCTGCACAGCACCCTGATGGACTGGCTAACTCTAGTGGATACGTTGGTAAAAACCTTATGTTTAATGGCTATTCTAGTGTGGCTGGGCTGTTTGATGAGCCGGTTAATGGCCATAAAAGCATTCCTGCAACGAGGGTGATACATGACTTCTATGAGTTAAGCGGTGAGTTAGGATTTTATGGTGGCGGCGGAATAGACTCTCGCCACCTCTCAAGAGGGACCCCTATGGGGTTCGCTCTTGGTGGCAGCCATTTTGGCGGTCCCAAGTGGGGAAGCGAATACAAGCGAAATTTAGAACGAGAGTTTACTCATTCGGCAGCTTTTGATGGGCACACAACTTCATTGCCACTGTCGAGTAACAGTGTCAGCTTGGATCCTGATGTTGCTGATAAATGGGGGCGGCCTGCGCTGCGCTGCACCTATATGGATCACCCGGATGATATCGCGACAATGAAGTTTTTTTATGAGAAGTCGCTAGAGTTGATGGAAGCCGCGGGAGCAAAAAGCACGACAGGCTACTATCCGGAAAACGGCCAAGAGGGGAATGTACACTTATTGGGAACTTGTCGCATGGGAAACGATTCAGCTAGCTCTGTAGTGAACAAATTCAACCGCGCTCATGATGTGTCGAATTTGTTTATGGTTGATGGCAGCAGCTTGGTGACCTCAGGGCGAGGCCAGCCGACCATGACTATAATGGCGCTGGCATTTCGTGCAGCCGACAACATAATTCAAGCGGCAAACCGCGGCGAGATATAATCTTGCCAAGGCTATGATTTTCTTTACAAGAAAGGTAATCCGCCGCTATTGATCAGCAGCGCTTCTGATGCTCGCAAAGATGGATGAAGATCCATCTTTGTTCATTAGTAAAACGTCATAGGGTGTGAATCGATTTCCCATTTCCATGCCAGGCCCACCTATAGGCATGCCCGGAACAGTTAACCCCAGTGCGTTCTCTGGTGGATTGGCTAGAAATAGGTCCACGAATTTTGCCGGTATATGGCCTTCGAACAGAAAACCTTTGTCAGTCACTGCCGTATGGCAAGATGCCCATTCTGGTTTGATACCGAGCTCTTCTTTCACTTTGTTTAGATCAGTGGGGTGAAACACCGTCGAGTGATAATTGTTTTCGTCCATGTGCTTTATCCATCCTACACAGCACCCACAGCTTTCGCTTTTGTAAACGTTAAGTACGACATCATCAATAGATTGGGCGTGTAGCGTTGGTGCGATCAACATGGGTATAAAACCTAATAGGGCAGCGAAAAAGCGCTGTTTTAAAATGCTGTGAACTCTAAAATAGGTATTCATAGATCCTCCGGTAACTTTTTTGGTGAGTATTCTCAAGCTCTTGCTGCGATTGTCCAAGTTTTAGTTTCTATTGTCCAATGGCTGCGGACTCTGTCTGGCGAATACCAAACCGAAGCCAGCCACTCTCATTTGAGTTGTCAGAATTTTCCAACAGCTTATTCAGAGCTGCTAATCTTGCATTAAGTGCTGTTTCATTAGTTGGGTCAGCTTTTAAGGCAATATCTGCTGCATGGAGCGCCAGCTCGAATGCGTCCGATTCAAAGTATGTCATCGCCAATTTCCCTACTGCATCGGCGCCACCGGCGAGGGCAACTATGTCTGGGTATACATCTGATGGAGGTGTCGAAAACATGGTCGAGGGATTGCCATCAAACCAGCCAATATAGTTCTCAAAAATCCCTCTTACCGACCACGCGATCGAGCCATACCCCTCCCCTATATCTAAATCTGCCGGCAGTTTTATCTCTTCCATCAGGGTGTAAACATCTTTGCCTTGATTCATCCCTAGTACAGTTTGATCATGAACGTAAACAATAGCGTCTCGATAGCGACCTGCTGCTGCCTCGATGTTGGTGTTGCCGAAAATCGCATCGCCATGGCTTGGGATGAGTATTTCAGGCTCTAATGCTAATATTTTGTCAATAGAGTTGGCGTAGTCAAGCGCCCAGCGGGGCTTGGTGCCTCGAAGAGTGTACATATTTGGAAAGGATTCGTAATAGTTGTCGCCAACAAATACTGCAGAGTATTGAGGCAGCCATACGCTAAGGTGGTCGTACGTTTCGCCAGGTGAGTGCATAATAACGAATTCAATGCCCCCTAGTTCAAAACGGTATTCGTCATCAAACAATATGGTAGGTTTTATTTCTGCGCCATAATTATCATCTTGATTGGCGGGTTCAGGAATGCTCGATCTAACTTGGACAATGTTGCCGGCAAGTGCCGGAAACTGGGCGGCATTGCGTTGACCGAAAAGACTTCTCAATCTGTACTGATAATTTACAAATTCAAAGTGTTCTTCTTGGGCGATGATTTCGGTGTCTTCTTGGCGCCATAAATCAACGCCACCGGTGTGATCGGGATGGGCATGAGTCAATATAATATATTTAATCGGGCCGTCGTCTATCTCCGATAAGAGTTTTTTGTGGCGAGGAGCATTTACCGATAGTGAAGTGTCAACGATGACATTGCCTTCAGATGTTTTTATGAGGAAGCTGTTGCCAAAGCCTGTGGCTTGGAAAATCACCTCATTAATTTTTATAGCTTCGGTTTGGGTGGCGCCGGCGAGCAAAGGATTGCCTCCTGTTACCTGAGCGGTTGATGCTATGGGATGTAACAGTAAAACGGAAAAGAGGAATACAATTTTCGTTTTAATATTCGCTTGAAGTTGCAAGAGCGGATTCCTTTTGGTTGGTTAATTTAGTCCAGTAGTCGACTACGATTTTGATAGAGAACTTTAAGCTGCTCAGGGTTTAATGATAAAAGTCGGGCGATATTTTTTGCATTGGTATTGATGAATTCATCATCCAGTAGTGCGGAGTTATCAGTTGGCCAACCCGTTGCAAAAAGGACTTGCTGGGGGTCCAGTTGTATTATTCTATTAGATAACTGCTTATTCTGATTCATTAGGGTTTTTTGAGATTGAGAGCTTAGTGCGGAATTAGGCGCCACAATAACGCCGGCCAGATCGAACTGGAAATTACTGGGCTCTAAACGCCCGTCTATAAAAGCCTCGGTGAACTGTGCCATTGCTCTGTCTGCCCCGTCGTCATAGCCGCCGGAACCCGCTAAGTGAGCAATTTGCATAACAATGGAAGGGGCCTCAGATAAGACCTTGTCGATAAACAGCTTTATATCGATTGAACCGTAATCGGGTTCGCGGGTGCGTGTGTGTATCAGTACAGGAAACTGCAGGGCCTCAAGAAATCCAAAGACAGTGGCTAATTTGCGAATTTGAGCGCTGCTGCGAAGATCAATGTCAGAATTTTCAAAATGTAGATGCAGTCCTTTAAGGCCTAGGCGCTGAGCGCAACGTTGGATTTCATCGAGGGCATACTCGGCAAGCGGATTGACTGAGCACAATCCACTAAGTCTGTCGGGTGCAATTGCAACTTGCTCAGCGGTGTAGTCATTTTCCCTCATTACCAGGCTATATTCTCCGCTTGGATTCAAATCAGGCATGCTAAATAAGTAGGCACTTGAGATCACCAGGGCTTCAGGAACTGCAGCAGCATCCAGAGCCGCTAAAATATCTTGGCCTGTAATTGGCTTTAAATTGGGTAGGGACTCTAAGGACTCTTTATTTTGCTGAATCTGAGAAAGTAAGTCCGCTGCGGCTTCAGATCTCAAGTGTAAATGGTGTTCAGCAACCACCCGGGGAGACTCCGCTGCCCAAGCCGGCTGACAAAGGACTAGTAAAGTGAGTAGTTTGAGGAGAGGCTTATTCACTGGGATTTAACATTAACAGGCACTTACTCTAATTTTAGCACGCTAGCTTAAATAGCCGCGAGCCTGAAGTCGAGGATTAGTGGCGGTTTTGTTGCGATTTTGTCTAAAATTGCGGGCCAGTAAAGTGTCTGTGTCTCCCGAATTTAAGCGTTTGCCGTAACTTTAAATTGGCACTAGTTTTGTGCCATGACTACTACCGCCCAGCCCTTTCCCAAGAGTGAGATGGCACGCGTACCCTTCATCGATAGCTTGCGTGGGTTTGCGTTGCTGGGTAGCTTGCTGATGAATATTATTGGCTTCCCTTTTCCTTTTCCTTTTCCTTTTCCTTTCCCGTTCCCTCGTATTTTAATCCAACGTTTGATAATTCTACCGAGGGAATAAATTTCTTCGTTTATGGTGTTATGGACATATTCGCTGAGGATGCTATGCGAGCAAGACTTTCGATGTTGTTCAACGCTGGGCTGCTCCGTTTTATGGCTAAAGATAATGCCCCGGATGAGCAGATAAAGTGCTTGTACTTCCGCTGAATGTCCCTACTTGCGGGGTTTGGGGTGGTTGATGCTTATCTTTTTCTCTGGCTGGGAGATAGATTGTTTTTTTACGGTGTGGCTGGATTGATATTGTACTTTCCTTCACAACTTTCCCCACAACTTATCACCAGCCAAGCTGGTCGCCTCAGGACTGCTCTTGCTTTGCGGTTTGACAGTGTTCCATAGCGTTAGCCATATCGAGGCGAGGCGATTGACCGAGCAGGTAAGGTTAGTTCAGGCGCTTCTCCCAGAAGTGATCAAGACTGCTGATCAGTTAGAAGGACTGGCGCGGCGGAATACCTTTCTTAGCGATCAATTTCTTACTCAAGCATAAGTTGATGAGGAAATTTCGCAGCGGCAGTTCGGCTATACAGAACTGCTGATCGGCCAAGCACCCATAACCCTGATATTACAAACCTGAGGCTTAGTGTTTGGCTCCTTGTGGGACGCGCTAGCGACGATGCTGTTGGGGGATAGCTTTGATGAAATGGCGGGTTTTCACGCGGAACTCTCGTTTCGCTTTTATGGCTTGCTCTGCGGTATTGGTCTAGCCGTTGGCATCGCAGTGACCTATGTGAGGTTGTGCAGTTAAAGGCGAGTGGCTTTGAAATTTACTGGGTTGGATCATTTCGTCCTAGCTATAAAGTAGGGCGATTAGCCATGGCTTTGGGTCGCATCGGGGCAATTATGTTGATATGTAAGCTCCAGCTGTTACGCTTTACTCGCTTAGCTTTAGCTGCTGTTGGCAGGACGGCCTTATCAAATTACTTGTCTCATTTTGTAATCTGCAATACGATTTTCATGAGATTCGGCTGGGGTTTAGTCGCTGAACTGGAACGCTCTGAAATTTACGTTATCGTTGTTGGGATTTGGATTTTTCAGTTAATTTTGAGCTCACTTGTGTTGCGTAGATTTAGTCCGGTTGAGTGGCCCTGGCGCAGGTTCACCTGCGGTAAAAAAAGCCTTTTAGAGTGTGAGTGCTGGGGAGAAATAATCACGTTAATAGCTTGGTGGCTGAGCCGCATATTCATTTGAGTTCACCGAGCCAATCACCTATCATGCGGCGTCAAGCTCTGGCTACTGCATTTTACAGCTAACGCCTTATGTGGGGTTCTTGGCAGTTGTACCCTTCTGTGAATTGGCGGCTCGCTCAATTGAAGGCTCTCTCAATAGATTTTAAAAGGCTCAAAGGCGTTTGTTAGTCCCCTGAAGTCCTCAGTCTACTTAATGATACTCCTCGGAGTGCCTATTTTTTTCAGGCTTGGAAAATTCACTGTGCTACTTGCTCGACTACATTTCAATAAAGCGACTTTGCTGGAACTCATGCGAATAGCCTTGCCGATGGTTGTATCGCAGGGAACTTTCGCAGTGATGATTTTTACTGATCGCTACTTCATGTCCCAAATTGATGCAATTCACATGGCGGCAGCATTAGGCGGTGGTGTGGCAGCCTTTTTCTCGTTTTGTTTTTTCTCAGGGGTTTTATCTTACTCCAACGCAATGGCAGCTCAGTATTTGGGTGCCGGGGAGCATGCAAAGTGTCCGAAGGTTGTTACTCAAGGCATGATCATGATTGCTCTGAGCACACCCTTACTTGCGTTGGTGACCTACCTTGTCGCTGGCATTTTTTCAATAATGGGTCATCAGGCTGAACAGGTTGAGCTAGAGCGGACTTATTACATCCTGCTGATGCTGGGTGCGGTTGTAACGCTCGCGAAGATTTGCATATCTTCCTATTTTGCCGGCATTGGTCGTTCAAAGGTAGTGATGATATGCGATGTCTGCGGTTTGATAGTGAACGTGCCTCTTTGCTATGCGATGGTGTTTGGAAAGTTCGGCTTTCCTGAAATGGGTATCGCCGGCGCTGCTGTGTCGACGATAGTAGCTACGCTATTCGCTTTTTTATTGTTTGTGTTTTATTACTTTCGTAAGGAGCATCGACTCTCATTCAACGTGAATGATTCGTTTGCATTGGATTGGAGTATTTTGCGGCGCTTCACCCGATTGGGTTTTCCTTCCGGCTTAGAGCTGTTTTTAAATGTTGCTGCCTTCAACCTCTTTCTTTTGATGTTTCAGTCCTACGGAGTCGTGCAAGGCGCCGCCGCGGCGATCGTGTTTAACTGGGATGTGTTGTCTTTTATTCCTATGATGGGCTTAAATATTGGAGTTATAAGTCTGATTGGGCGGTTTGTTGGTGCCCGTGACATGGAGCGGACCAACGAAGTGATTTCGGCGGGTTTCATACTTGGCCTGTCCTATAGCGCGATACTTGCGATTTTGTATGTGACATTTCGTTACGCTCTAGTTGATGTGTTTGAACCACCAATTGGAGATTTTTCTGAGATTCGTGAGTTGTCAGCATTTATGATGATAGGGCTATCGAGCTACGCGATGGCCGATGCAATTATTCTTGTTTCAGGTGGTGTGTTAAGAGGGGCAGGGGATACTCGTTGGTTGATGATCGCATCGGTGTCTTTACATTGGGCCATGCTTGTTGCGCAGTATTTCATTATCAACGTTTTTGAATATGGCCCTAGGGCGTCGTGGATGGCTTTTGTCGTCATGCTGTTAGCTATTGCCCTCGTCTATGGTTTGAGGCTTTGGGGCGGCAAATGGCGGGATCAGGAAGCCCTCGATAGGGTAATGGCTGAATAGGCGAGCTGGCTTATATCAGCCGGCAAAATACTTGATTTTTTACTGATTACTGTCGCTTATTATTGTTGACTATTAATTTCGGAGTATTTACTTTGAGACTCCAAAGCTCAAAGATGAAGCCCCAAGATATAACGCTTAAGAATAACGGTTAAGAATAACCCTTAAGAATAACGCCTAAGAATAACCCTTAAGAATAACGCTTAAGAATAACCGTTAAGATAAAACCTCTTAGATAGAGCTTGAAACCCCTCAGGATAGAATCAAACTTCGGAGCCGACCAAAAGCCCGCTCGTAGCCCAAGCAACAGCTTGCAGGCCCATCGTTATGCAGGTAGCCTCAAAGGTATCTTTTGTTTATCGTTTTCGGCGCAATCGCTGCCATTATCAAAGAACTCGCTAGACAATTTTCTAAGGCTCCTAAGAGGGTTAGCTATGTCGAACTATTTATCCCGTGTCTGTATTTATCCAGCTATTATTGCATCTATCATTTTAAGTTTTACTCAGGTCTTCGCCCAAACTGAGTATTCTAATAGTCTTCTGAATACAAAAAGAATTTTCTCTCAAGGGTTAGCCGAGTCTCTTGCCCAGCCTTTTGTTGGTGTAGCTACAAGCGCTGGGAAGACCCAAGGGTTATTTCCTGTTGTCTCAACTGGGATCTCTACTGAGCCTCTTGCGAAAGCTGCTGCTGCCTTTTTAGAAAGCCTCTCTAGTCTTCATCTAGCCAAAGTGCAGTTTGCAATTGATGACCCTGAATGGAGAAACTGGTCCAACGTGGATGTTGGGATATTTCCTCGCTATGGCCTTAGCTTAGAAGAAATGAACGCTGTCCAAAAACGGGCGGCTTGGGATTTAATTACTAAATCGCTTAGTGCTAAGGGTGTTGAAAACGTTCGCGGTATTATGAAGACTGAGCAAAGACTACTTGAAATAAACAATGAGCCTATTCGCTATGGCGAAGAGAAATACTATTTGACGATAATGGGTATCCCGGATACTGAAGAGCCCTGGGGCTGGCAGCTTGACGGCCATCATCTAGTTATTAATTTTTTTGTATTAGGTGATCAGATCGTCATGACTCCGGCTTTTTGGGGTGGCGAGCCGGTATCTATCGAAGCCGGGCTTTATGCTGGAAGCAGCATAATGCAAGAAGAAGAGTCTCTCGGCTTGGCATTTATGCAAAGCCTTGACGTTCAGCAGCAAGAGCAGGCGACGCTTCAGTCTGAAAAGACGCAAAACAATCAGTTAGCCGCAGCCAATCAAGATAATTTGGTGCTTGATTACGCTGGCGTAAAGGGCAGCGGTTTTACCTCTGCCCAGCGAATTGGCTTGCTGAAGTTGATTGAGGTTTATATTGGCAACATGGCAAACAGCCATGCTCAGATTACCCTCAAACAAATAGCGCAGTATATGGATGAAACTTATTTTTCATGGGTGGGTTCTACCGCTGCTGACTCAGTGTTTTATTATCGGATTCACAGTCCTGTGATTTTGATTGAATTTGATCACCAGAACCCGGTGGGTACTACGGTAAAAAATCAAGCGGGTAGGCCGAGTCGAGACCATATTCATAGTGTTGTGCGTACGCCAAACGGCAATGACTATGGTAAGGATTTATTAGCTGCGCACCTGCGCCTGCATCCTCACTAAACCGATCAGAAAATCACGGCCTGCATATCAAATTTATGTCCGTTCGTAACTCAATAGCCAGAAAAGTATTAAGGAGTCTACCATTAAAAACAAGTCCAGTAATAAACTGATTAGTCATTTACTTGTCGTCTTAAATTCAGTCGGACGAGATGTTCGAAGAGTCTGTTTCTTTGTCGGTCCTTGTGCAGCTTTTTGTGCTGTTGCGATAGTTCCGTTTCAGAGCAGCGCACAGTCCGATAATGCCTTTGGGATCCCTACCGATGGAACCTCTAACCCTGCAGCAGGCATTGTCGCTGTTTCCGGTAGTCGGGGCCAAGGCTGGGCCGGTCAAGGTCGAAGCGAAGTACTTGCTCGGCATGGCATAGTAGCGACAAGTGATCCGTTGGCCGCGCAGGCAGGATTAGAAATCCTGCGCAAGGGCGGCAATGCGATTGATGCGGCGGTTGCAGCCGCGGCTGTCTTGGACGTTACTTCTCAGAATGATACAGGCCTGGCAGGTGACCTCTTTGCCTTGGTTTGGAGTGCTGAGGACCAAAAACTCTATGGCCTTAACTCGGCCGGGTTTGCCCCAGCGGGGTGGACTCCTGAGTTCTTCGAAGACACGCTTGGAATGTCGCGAGTGCCGGGGACCGGGGTAAACGCGGCGACTGTCCCAGGGGCGGTGTCTGGTTATGACGCCCTGCTGTCTCGGTTTGGCACCATGGATTTCGAAGAAACTTTCGCTCGAGCTGTCCAAGTGGCTGAAGAAGGCTGGGGGCAATCGGAGAGACGGCACCGAGATCTGGTGTCTGTGGAGGAGAAATTACGCGAAGATCAAGACTCTATCGATACATTTTTCAAAAATGGCGAGGTGCCGCCGCTTTACAGCATTATCCGGAATCCAGATCTAGCCGATGCGCTTAGGTTGATTCAGAAGCAGGGCAGAGAGGCATTCTATTCAGGGGATATCGCTGATGCCTTGGTTGCTAAAATAAAAAGTGAAGGGGGTGTTATGACACATGCCGACCTTGCCGCATTTGAGTCGGAATGGATTGAGCCCATTAGTACCAATTATCACGGCTATGATGTTTATCAATTGCCGCCTCCTGGTCAGGGCTTCGCTGCTTTGGAAATGCTTAATATTTTGGAAGTCTGCGCACCGGTGCACGGTCTTAATCTTGCTGAACTTGGTCCGTCTAATGTCGATTACTGGCATTTTATGGTTGAGGCCAAAAAGCTAGCATATTCTGATTTGCAGGCCTATAACGGTGACCCTTTATTTAGTGAAATCCCCATCGATGAGCTGCTGTCTAAAGACTATGCTGCCTCTTTATGTGAGCGAATCGATATGAAAAAAGCCTCTGAGCCTTCGGTAATCGGCGGTTTGGGTGGTGGCACAATTTATCTGACTACAGCCGATCGCTGGGGCAATATGGTGTCGTTGATCCACAGTATTTTTTCGGTCTACGGCAGCGGGGTTACCATTCCTCCCTATGGCATGATGCTGCACAACCGCGGTGTTGCCTTTAGATTGGAAACTGATCACCCCAATGTTGTAGCCCCCAGGAAAAGACCTTTTCATTCTATTATCGCCGGCTTCGTTATGCGGGGCAACGAGCCGCTTATGACTTTTGGCAATATGGGCGGTTCAGTACAGCCGGAAACTCATGCCCAGCATATGGTTAATGTGATAGACCACGGTATGAATGTTCAGATGACCACCGATGCAGCGCGTTTCACTCATGGTCAAAATAACAATGTGCTTTCTCTGGAAGACAACCTGTATGTGCTGGTTGGGCAGGCTCTTCGCAGCAAGGGCCACGAAGTGAGGGCGGTGGATGGAAGTCGTGTGGGGGGCTATCAAGGAATTTTGTTCACCAAGGACTCTAACTTGCTACGCCCGGTTTTTAGCCCTGAGAGCATTAGACAGGACCAACCGGTTAACGGGCTCTATCGTGCAGGTTCTGATCACCGTAAAGATGGTCAAGCAGTGGGCTGGTAGATTCGTCGCTGGGTTGAACTCTTATCCAGACCTTCATGCAAAATCAGCTACCTGAGTTTAGGTTTGGGGCAGAAACGGACTGAGCTGTATCGGAAAGACGTGATTGCTGCGGGAAAATTTCTGGCAGGCGTCGGCTTCAGTTTTCAAGCGCCACTCATCCTCTTTGCTACTGACTTTTGCATGCCTTTAAAATGTACCGACATTTTTTGAATGGAATTTAAGGCTGCAGTTCAGCAGAATAAAAAAAGGGCTCCCGAGGGAGCCCTTTTTGTTGTGCGGTGATATCTAATTAGCTTGCACTAGAGATCAAATACCAAGCGACCGTAAAGGATTCGGCCGCGTGGATCTTGCAAGCCACCGATTATGCCAGCGAATTCTGGTGAATTCTGTGCTTGTCTATCGAACACATTACGTGCGCCGAGTGAGAACGCCATTTCGCCGCCAAATAACTGCATGCCGCGATAGGTGTAAACCATGTCCATATCAGTCCATGCTTTAACACCGGTTTCTCTGATGTTGCCTGGGCGATTGATGCCTCCAAAGTAATCCATATGGGTGAACAGCGGGCCGTCATAGTTTTCAATAGCATCAATATAGCGAACGATTGATGTTATTGAATGTCCAGCGCGGCTCCAACCTAATTGCAGGTTTGCCTTGATTGATGGCAATTCTGGTGCAGCACTTGTGCGGTCGTTGTATTCACCGGCGCCATCACGAACTGGTTCACTCGGATCGCTCTGATAAAGAAACTCATCAATGTAAGTTGCCTGCAAGTTGACTCTGAAGTCACCTATGTTATCAAAGCTAAAGCGATAGGTTGCATTAATGTCGTAGGCTGAAACTTCTACGGTCTCTGCATTGATCGTGCTGGTGTTGTTCACCTGCAGAATCGTATAGACATCATTCGGATCACGAATGATGTCTTGGTCAGATGAGGGGCTAGCTACCCACGCTCTTAGCTGATCTTCAGAAGGCTGACTGCCACCAAGTCCGGTCCCGGCAAAGCCAGTCGCGTCAACGAAATTAGAGAAGTCTAATTCCATTTTGTCTTGACCGTTAATGTTGATGATTCGATTTTGGAAGTCAGTGTTGTTCCATGTGAATGCCAAATCGAAATTATTGAAGCTAAGGTCAAAACCAAACTGCTGAGACTCTGAAGTCTCATTAGTTAAGCCAGGATTACCACCGCCACAGGCTGTAGTAAAAGCCGAGAATGGGCCAAAGCGATCAGTTACTGTAGACAAGCCACAAGTGGTTGGGTCCAGAAGATCTTGTAGTGATGGAGCGATAAACGCTTCACCTTTAGTAGCTCGCAGAGTCAACCAATCAGTAGGCGCGTAAGTTACGCCAAATTTCGGGTCTGTAGATTTCTGATCGGTACTGAAATCTTCATGGCGAACCGCTAAAGAGGCTTCTAGGTTAGAAAGAATAGGCAATGAAACTTCCATGAAGTAGGAATTAACTTCACGTGAGCCGGAAGTGATTGATTCCTTATCGGCGCTACCAATCCACGTGTCACCGGCAAGTTCTACCGCTGAAGGCGTGTTGGTGTATTTTTCATCACGAAGCTGATACCCAACTGCTGCGGCAATAGGGCCGCCCGGTAGTTCGAAGCCACCAGGGGATATAGTGCCGTTCAAGACGATGTCGATAGTGCTCAGCTTGTCCTCGACAATTTCTTTGTCGCGGGCAGCAATCGCATCCATAACCTGCACTGATACCTGATTTGCCTGATCAACAACAAAGAATGGGTTGTAGCAAGAATCTCTGTCATTAACCACGTCGCAGTTAAGGCCTTGCTTCATCGCTGTAATGTCGTAGTTCTGACTAGACATGAATTTGAGTTCACGGTAGTTGTAGGTGTAAGCGGCCATGCCTTTCCAATCTTCCAAGAATGGAACATTGAAATCAGCTTGAAAGCTTAGCCGGCTTAGATGATCGACGCCATCCGCGACATTGTCCATGTCACGGCTGTGCCCTCCCGAAGCTCTGTGGGTCTTATTGATTGGACGAAGAGTTCGCGCTCGAACGTCTTCATAAAGAGGAACGCCGTTATTGGCGATGCCGGAGACGAAAGAATCGTCCAAGCCATCATTGTTTATATCCACACCGCTTTGTCGATCTGGAACGCCGTCGCCGTTAGCATCTACACCAAAAAGCACATTGCCGCCGGCATCCACAGCACGGAAAGGGTTGCCAGGGAGTTCTCCGCGAACGGTAGGTAGTTCGCCGATGCGGGAGTTGCCAGGGTTAGATGTTGATTCGTAACGAGTCTCATATAGACGTGTATGAACGCCTTGGAATGAAAGGGTTAGATCATCACTGTAATCCCAAGTGGCATTACCGAATAGCTTAGTATCCTGTTCCGGTTCAAAGTAGCTTCGCGTATCACCGAAGTCGAAATAGCAAGTGCCGCCGAGATTCATCCCTAAAGGGTTGTTAGCAACACCTGGAGTGTAGTCTGTTCGATCTGCCGCGGGTGCGCAGTTTGGATCTGGCTGACGAGCAGCCTTAGCCCCGGTGTAGGCGCCATTTGCGTCACGTCCGGGTACAAAATAGTTACCCGGCGCATTAGATGAAAACACCAAGCCTGAGTTGGCAAGGTCGCTGCGCTCATCCCAGCCCAATCGAGTTTGAGAGCGGAATTGACCTGCTAAAACAACGTCCAGTACGCCAACCTCACCACCCCATAAGGCTTGTATTGAATGGTGATCCCAGTCGCCGCGCGAGTCGCCTTCGGCAAAAGTTTCTAGCTTAAGGCCGTCGTATGTTTTGTATGGAACAAAGTTAACAACACCGGCAACAGCCTCACTACCGTAAAGAGCAGCGGCGCCATCAGCAACGATATCCAAACGCTGAATAGCAATTGAGGGAAGAAGTGCGTTTACGTTTTGGTTAACAAGACGTTTACCATCCAATAGTGTCAGCGTGGAGCTGGCTCCTAATCCTCGGAGGTCGATGCTGCTAGACCGAGAATCTTGCCCTTGAATAGTATTGGTAATAGCTGAGGCAGAGCCATTTACGAACGCAAGGTTTTGAATGACCTCGCCCATGTTCAGTGTGCCTTGAGCTTCTAGGTCTTCAGCGGTTAGCTGAACTACTGAAGAGGCTTGCGTGAAACCTTCGCTTTTGCGAATAAATGAACCGGTAACAACGACTTCTTCAATCTGATCATCCTGCGCTAAGGATGTCCCTGAGAGGGGCAATAGCGCTAACGCGATTGCTGTGCACAGCAAATTTCTATCGTGTGGAATCGTAAACTGCATATTTGTCTCCTAATTATTGCTTTTCTAAATTCTATTAAGATTAAGCTTTATTTTTTTATAGGCGCTCTTGCAGACATGCAGACCTCAGAGCCTAGAAGGAGAATAGAGGGTTCTTGATTGCCTGACAAGACTTCCGTAGCTGTTAATTGCATTTGTATAAGTGTCACATTCTGTGACTGTTGAGAGAATAAAAAAATGCTAATTTAAGAGGTTATTTAATTTAATTTTAATTTCCAGGAATGTTTGGTAGATAAAGCGCTTTGAAAAAACTCTAAGGGTTTGTTGTTAGTCACCTTTGCTTGCAAGCTTTTATTTAAGGCCTGCTGTTTTGAAATGCCTGATAAAAAATTAGAACTCGGCGATGAGGAGTTGATAGCAAGGGGGTTTATTTTGTGAATTCTTAGTTGAAAGAATGTCCGACTTAATCCAGCTGCAGGTATTATCAAGCAATAGTGCTGACCTACGAGCCTTTCTTTTGTCCTTATCCTTATGCGTTGGAAGGAATTAGGGTGTTATTTGGTGCGGCAGATTTAGTATGCGTCCTGACGCTTTAGTGCGGTTTAATCCAGAAAAAATTGCTCGCAAGTAGGGCCAAGGGCATTGATGCAGGTATTATTCGTAGTGCTTGGGCCGACAAAGACAGGACCTTATTAATTCACCAAAGCAGTTTTAGGCGAGCAGGTTTTTTTCAATTAGAAAACAGAAACGGCTGGACTCCGAGAGATTTTCTTCTGCTTTTGTTGCTGAACGTTTTTTAGAGACAGTGGTCTCGCCAGTTTAACGTTGCCTGCAAAAAATACTGGCCCAACCGTAATGAATAAGCACGGTTAATCTGCGGGGTATGAAGGTTTTTCGCAAGATCTGCAGGTAAAAAAAACCCCAGCCTAGGCCGGGGTTTTTTGTCAGACTCTACATTCTAGTAATTAGAATGTATGTCTAAGTCTTGCGTAAAAAGTACGCAATCTTGGATCATACAAAGATGTTTCCAGGCCGCCTAGAGTTACTAAAGGCTGTGGCTCGCGATCACCAGCATTGATCACCCCCAGCTGAACACTTGTTTCACCATCAAAGAACGATTCGAGAGAAACGCTGTATTGAAGGTCCCAAGTTGTATAGCTTGCGATTCTGTCTGGAGTTGGGTTAGTTACACCTAGTAGTGAGAAGAAACCGCGAGTTCCTGGTGATGTGCTCGAGAACGGATCGCCATCACGAACATTGTTCAGGCCATGAAGGTAGCGGCCATAAAGAACAACAGAGTGGTTGTTCATGCTCCAAGCTAGACGCGCGTTAGCCTTAATACGTGGCGTTGGTGGCACAGCTGCTACGCGATAGTTACGGTTACCAGCACCTTTGATTTCCTTGCCAGTAAAGCTAGTGTAATCATACGCGTCGATATACGTAGCATCTAAGCCAATATTAAACTGGCCATAGTCGCCGCCAATGTAAGGGATCTCATCAGCATCAAAAGCATAGTTGATTGATGTATCAAAACCTTTCCATTCCATGCTTTGCGCATTGATCTGATCTGTCGTCACAAGTTCTAACAATCGGCCAGGGTTTTTGCTTCGAGAAATGAGTGGATTGTTAAGTCCAGCCGCTTCGAAAGCTGCCAAGCCAGTTTCACTTAGAGCAAAGCCACTAGCAACAGCAAGTGCTGCTTCCGCATCCAATACTTCCTGAGACGCCGGTCTAATGATTCTGTCAGT
>MDTF01015813.1_pt1 | contig 17225 bp, 15 predicted proteins | sample 811191 | NCBI WGS metagenome assembly MDTF01 (sample SAMN05326649, study PRJNA326480) | marine metagenome | isolation source: seawater | place: Southern Ocean | collected 2011 | reverse complement strand
TGGTATTGTTAAGGGTAAGTACCTTATGAAGGCAGGGGTTGTTAGTACGAGCCCATACACTCAATCCAGACCTCCTTTTTATTCAATTATAACAATTAGAGTAAGAGATAACATGTCAAGAATTGAAATAGGCGCACCCTCTGGAATGTATTCTCAAAAAGACATGGGTGTTGAGTATGGTTTTACTAAAGAATCGTTTCTTACTCGAGCAAAGGTATTAATTGAGGAGTTTGAGACTTATATGAAGAAAAAATCAACTAATGATAATTGGTAAAAGTAAATTAACATATTGAAATATAAGAAATGTAAGTGTTAATCATACTTCTCAAAGTATTGTATAATGACAATGTCGTCTGAACAACCATTTGGATTTTCAGGACTTTCTTCCTCACATAGAGATTTAATAACTAACTCTGTATTATTAATGGTCATAATCTCCAAATCAAAAGTATCAGAAGAACGATATAGTGTAACAATATTATCATTTAATTCCCAATTCCCACTTTCAAAAAGAGAATCATCACAATTTCCTTCAGCAATTTCTGAAGAATCATAACTCTGATTTGTTTTAAATTCTACGTAACTTCTACACCCATTTACTTCAGTAGAAAGATAATTTTCTGTTGCAACTAAAGAATCATCTATAAAAAAGTCAGCTGTATTCAAGTACCACTTACCAATTAGTGATGGGTCATTTGTAGAATCAGAATCATCACTTGAGCAAGCAACGATTATTAAAGCTAAAAATAAATAGATAAGTTTTTTCATTATGTTTAGATTTAAACCAAAAGTAGTGAATTAAAATAAAGCATAAAAAAAGCCCTGAATTTCTGTTAGCTTATTAAATTATTTTAAGCGTAGTTTAGTCAAAACACAATGTAGCATATGACTTTATATAAAATTTAATATCTGCAGAATAACCTAACTTTTACTAGGTTTAACTAGAATACTCACGTTTCCTTCGGAATAAGTTTCATAAATCTCTTGAGCACTTGCAATACTAAATGCTAATAATAATGCTAAAAATAATACGAATTTTATCATAATAGTTTTTTTTTCAAAACTAATAAATTTAATTCAGTCAAGAAGTATATCAAGACTGTGTCTTTCCCCAGTTTGCTGAGGTAACCTTGACTGTTTAGGAATAACTGAATTAATAGAGTAGGAAATGCCTATTGTTTTGGCTATTTATTTTGAATTCTATGAAGAGAAAAACCTCCCTGAATGACAGAAAGGTTTTTTATTTTAATCTCTTATTTACTAATAACGTTAGTCCTTTTGTTTGTAATTAGTGTTTTCAAGGAGTATTTTGTACACATTAGCACCACTAGTAGTAACTGTGTATTGAGATAAATAATTAAAACCTTTTTTATTTAACATGTTTAAAGCACCCATAACACCATTAAAAATCATTGGTTTTCCATCCTCTCCTATAATGTGACCTTTTTTAACTTCTTTCATCTTTCCTATTTGACCGTAATCCAAATAAATAGTTACTTGGAAAAATTTAAACATCTTTGATGTTGCCACAATCTCAACATATTTCGCAGGAATATCTTCAACTGGAACCCCATTAACAGTTTGTGCATTTAAATGTGTTAATGAAGATAATAAGAATACAAATACAATGATTTTTTTCATTTTTTTTTATAAAATTAATAAATTTAATTTATTCAATAAGTATGCCAAGACGTTGTCTTTCCTCAGTTTTCTGAGTTAACCCTTAAGGTTTAGAACTATTTGAATCAATAGAGAAAGAGATGCTTATGGTTTAACCAATAGATTAAACTTTATTATAAGACATTTTAAAACAGTATATTTGGATATGAATTTTAACCAAAAGGCTTCAATTTCTGAGCATTACTCACTTCTTAATTGAAGTGAGTTTTTATTTTTTAATCAGTTTGTACTATTTTAAAATCAATAGAAATATACTACTAATCTTTTAACGTGCGAAAAAATAATGTAAGAAATTGAAGGAAATATTATTTAATTTATCCGAGAATAAGAGTTTATCTTATTGAATCAAATAATCACTAATTTATACACACTTTATTTGTTATGCACTTACCCCATCTTCGTCAGTCACTCTCTTTACCTTTGCTTCTTTTTAAGGTTTAGGTTTATTAAAAATATCTTACTCACATATTCCTGCAGATATTATTCCATTCTGCTTAATTACTAAATCTCTATTAATAGTTTAGCCATTTCCTATTGTTGCATTAAGAGTAAAAAACTATCAGCAGAATTCTTTTAAATTATTAAAAAATAGACCATTTTAAAAACAGGTGAAGATTAGTTGCCATTTTTTTGAACTAAAATTGAAACAAAAAATAGCTTTTAATTTATAGGTATTTAATAATATCTATTATTGTATTTATATCCTGCAATCAAATAACGAAAAAGCAGCTTCCAGTCTACAACCCTACTGAATTTAAAACTAAACTAGTAGATAAAAGTGTACGGCATATAAGTAGTAATCACAGGGTAGCTGATTTTAAACTTCAGAATCAAAATGGTAAAACCGTTACCCAAAAAGATTATAAAAATAAAGTGTACGTGGTAGATTTCTTTTTTACAAGTTGTACTAGTATCTGTTCAATTATGACAAGAAACATGGCAAAAGTCCAAGAAGAATTTATAAATAATGAGAATTTTATGTTGCTTTCGATGTCTGTAACTCCCGAAATTGATACAATTGAAATATTGAAAACCTACGCAAAACAAAAAGGGGTAAAAGACTCTAAATGGAATATTACTACGGGGCCAAAAAAGCATATTTATGAATTGGCTCGGAAAAGTTATTTTGCAGTTGCTGAACAAGGAGATGGCGGCCTTCAAGACTTTATCCATACTCCTAATTTTATTTTAGTCGATTCAGAAAAACAAATTCGTGAAATATATGACGGTACTGACGAAAATGAGCTTTACCGATTAATCGAAGATATTAAAGTTCTAGTCAACTAACCAATCTATAAATTAAAATAAACCCTATAAAAACTATTACAACGAATATATCTGTATTTACATCAATAGTAGTAACACTTAATGTATCTCTTTTAATCTAAATACTATCTAGATTTACTTAGGAATAACTTGTAAAACTGATGGCTAAAAGTAGAATAATAAGTGCTTTTTATTTGCTCGACTCGAGTATTTATAATCTGTATTAGCATTTAAAGACTACTGTTATCTTTAATGATTAAATTACTTTCTATTATTTCAATCTAATCTATAATTTTATTGCTACTATTTCTAAAATAACAACAAAATTATAAATTTTTTATTTTCTTGTCTTAACAGTCTTAGTTTATCAATTTTATCTTCCAAGTTAAAGAATAAGAAGCATTCGGTTCTAAGACTTGCAATCCTATTTTATTATTAAAACTATTAGAAATACCGGTCATTGGTTCTATTGCAATTAAAGAAAAACCAGGTGGTGTATACATTTGTAAATAATTATCTTCTAAATCAGTCGTGATTTCTATCTGGTAAGATGGTGTTGTAAATCCTATATTATTCGCATTCAAAATAAAACAATCATCTAATTGTTTATCTTCAATTTTAAAGATTTCTGGCGATTTAGAATAAACAATTTCTTTTGTTATTAGGTTTTCATCAAAAGTAATTTTTTTATCACTTTTAAAACTTAAAGAACTTTTACTTAAATTATCACTTATAAAATATGGATGCCAACCTAAAGTAAATGGATAGGACTTCGTGTCTGTGTTTTTTATTTGCACAGATAAACTAATCTGTTTTTTTGTAAGAATATAGGTTATATAGATTTCAAACATAAAAGGAAAACCTTTACTTTTTTTAGTCTCTTTATACCCTATCGTTACTGAACAATTATGTGTATTTTCTTGTTTCTCAATCAACTTAAAATTTTTATTATAAACTAGACCATGTAATGCATTTTCATCCGCTTGATTGCAATCTAATTGATAATCTTTTCCTTGAAATGAATATTTTCCAGCTTGAACTCTGCTTACAAAAGGAAATAAAATTGACGAGGCATAAGAAACTTTATAGTCCAAATTTGGTGGTTCTTTGATTAAAAAAATATTCTTGAATTTTAATTCTTGAAGTCTACCTCCTTCCTCTAAACATATTCTAGCTAAAGAAGTTTTATCCTTATTTCTCAATTCTAAAAAACTGAATTCATTTTTAGTTACTAGTTCTACTGTGTACATTTTTAAATAGATTTTCTTATAAGAAAGTTTTTAAAAAATGTTTAATCATTTGGTAAGATAATTCTTATCATTTTTTTCCAATTCTAATTGGCTAATGGATTTTATAATTTTCTAAAAATAAATTTAAAAGCAACTAATATGAAGAAAAGTGGATAAAAAACGGAATTCATACGTACGCTTTTTAATTTTAGCTCTTCTTTATATAAAGACCAATTATAATCTTTAGAAATTCCGTTTTTATCACAGTTAGATATAATAGCATCAATCTTTTCTGCTTTTATATTTTTACAATAAAGGTTTAAATTAAAGTCATAATCAGCCAAAACTTTATAACTGATTTCATAATTTATTTTGATAAATAATTTTTTATTGTAAAAGACAGATTGATGATGTAAGGTATTTTTTATCCAAAGAAGGCTAGAAAATTTTGATGTAAATTTAGTGGTATCGTATCTTATGTTACCATATAAAATATCTAAATTCAAATTTAATTTATTGGAAACTAAATTCAAAATATTTTCATTTTCTAAAAGATCTCCAGCTCCTAAAAAATAGAACCATTCCCCTTTAGATAATGAAATTCCTTTATTCATAGCGTCATAAATTCCTTTATCGCTTTCCGATTGATAAAAAAAAGGTGCTTTTAATTCACTTAAATATTCTTGAGTTTCTTGTGATGAATCTCCATCTATAATCCAGACTTCAAAATCTTTAAAAGTTTGATTTTTAATACTATCAATAGTTTTTTGCAACCCTTTAAGATTGTTTAAAACCGGAATTATTATGGATAATTTTGGATTGATACGTTTCTATTATTTAAAATAATTATCTAATTTTTTGCTCTCTTTTTCCCAACATAAAACTTCCTTAGCTTTCTGTTGATTTTCTTTTATTTCTGATAACAATGCAGCATCATTTAAAAGATTTTTTATGGCTAAAGCGATTTTTTCTGGCGAATAGTCATCTACAATTACACCTACTTTATATTCTTTTATAATTCTTGTAATCTCTGGTAAATTCCCTGCTACAATTGGAATTTCGGCATGGATATAATCAAACAACTTATTTGGTAAAGAATATTGAAAACTCAAGCCTAAAGGTTCCTCTAAAACCATTCCTAAAGTTGCTTTCTTTGTATAATTAGATAATTCATCTCTAGAAATTCTTCCTAAGAAATGAACTCTTTTATTCATGTTTTCTTTCAAAACAAAAGCTTTTAACTCTTCGGCTACTTTTCCATAACCAATAATTATCAAATCTAAATCTTTAATAAATTTCAGTGCTTTAATCATGGGTTTTAATCCTCTACCAGGATTTAAAACCCCCTGATATAAAATAGTTCTTTTCGTTGTTGGAAAAACAACTTCATCCGCTTTTAGAATATCATTTTTTAAAGGAACATTTCTGATAAGACCCATTTTATTTTCATATTTCTCATCATAAAAATTAACAATAGATTGACTTACTGTGAAAGCTTTTTTTACTTTGGGTAAAAAGAAATCTTCTAATTTCCTCCAAAAACCTTGCACAAATTTTCTTCCCTGTAACTCTGGACCTTCAGAAAAAAGCTCGTGACTATCGTAAACCAAATCCGTGCTTTTTATTGTGCTCGCAAAAAAACAAGCAGGCAATGTATCTAAATCGTTTGAAAGAACATAATCAAATTTTCTAAAAATTAAATAAAAAAAGAGTCTAATATTAAACTCTGCATAGAATAAAAAATTATTATTAAAAATATGTTTTTTTCTAACAATTTTATAATCTCTTTTTACGGTAATTGTATTTGACAAAACTCTTCCATAAACAACAACGTCATACTTTTTACTGATTAAATAATTGCATATTTTATGCACTCTATAATCAGTAGAAATGTCATTCGTTACAGCTACAAATATCTTTTTATTTTTCAAAAACTAATTATTTATAAGCTAAACAGTTGCTTGTTGGGCTATTTCGAACAACTCGCCTGCCTCTAACTTTAAAGTCTTATGTTTAAATTTTACAATTAACTGATAATCATGAGTTGCCATTAAGATGGTTTTACCACTTTTATGGATTTCATTTAAAAGCTCCATGACTTCTAAAGACGTTTTTGGATCTAAATTCCCTGTAGGTTCATCAGCCAAAATTAATTCTGGGTCATTTAATAAAGCTCTTGCAATTGCTACTCTTTGTTGTTCTCCACCAGAAAGTTCAAAGGTTTTTTTATAATATTGAGATTGCATCCCAACTTTATCTAGAACCTCATTTATTTTTGTTTTAATTTCTTCTTTATTTTTCCAGCCAGTTGCTTTTAAAACAAATTCTAAATTATCAAAAACAGATCGATCACTTAACAATTTAAAATCTTGAAAAACAATTCCAATTTTTCTTCTTAAAAAAGGGATTTCTTTATCCTTCAACTTTTTTAAATCAAAATCTACAATCGTTCCTGTTCCTCTTTGCAGGTACAAATCTCCGTAGAGTGTTTTCATTAAACTACTTTTACCACTTCCTGTTTTACCTATTAAATAATAAAAGTCGCCTTTATGTAAAGTTAAATTCACTTTAGATAAAACCAAATTATCTCTTTGATAAATGTCTGCGTTTTCTAGATGTAAAACTGGTTTTCCCATAAAAATAGTAGTTTATACAAACTTATAAGTTTCTAATGATTTTATCACAATAAAACAGAACAATTCTTACTTTTGGCAAAGAATGTTAAGAATATTTTTTACTTTTTCATCAAACATATTTAAAAAATGTTCGTTAATTAGATTATAACAAAAACAATTGTATGAAATTTCGTTTTGCAAGAAAACATCTTTTATCAGTATTCTTTTTTTTAACAGTTTTTGCTGTATTTTCTCAGCAGTCGATTGTTGATGCTAATGTGATTACAAATTTTAATAATGCATTAAAATTATATAACAGCAAAACTTACGCTGCTGCACAAAAAACATTTGAAAGGGTTTATAAAAAAGCGAAGAAAAATTCAGCTTTAAAAGCTGATGCTTCTTATTATAATGCCATGTGTGCTATTAAACTAAATCAGACAAATGCAGATAAAAAAGTATTAACTTTTGTTGAAGAAAACCCAACAAGCAATAAAAAAAATAAAGTCTTTTTTAATGTTGGAAACTATTATTTTGCAAACAAAAAAGCTTCGCATGCCTTAAAATGGTACAAAAAAGTGAACAAAGATTTACTTTCTATAGAAAACCTAAAGGAACTCAACTTTAAAATGGGCTATGGTTTGTTGGTTACCAATAATTTAGCATTGGCAAAAGATAAGTTCTCACCATTAATAAATGATGCAAAATATGGCAATGATGCTAGATATTATTTTGGATATATTGCTTATAAACTAGAAGATTATGGGATTGCAGAATCTACTTTAAAAGAAATTGCTGATAATGAATCTTACAAGGCAGAGATTACCTACTATTTGTTAGACATTAGTTTTAAAGCAGGAAAATTTGAACGCTGTATAACAGTTGGAAAAGAACTTTTAAAATCTGCTAGAAAAAAAGATATTTCAGAAATTTCTAAAATTGTTGGCGAAAGTTATTTCAATCAAAAAAAATATAAAGAAGCGGTTTCATATTTAAAAGCATATACAGGTAAAAGAGGGAAATGGAATAATTATGATTATTACCAATTAGGGTATGTGTATTATAAACAAAATGATTTTGAAAATGCTATTAATTATTTTAACAAAATAATCGAGCAAAAAAATGCTGTTTCACAAAATGCTTATTATCATTTAGCAGAATGCTACTTAAATATTGATAAAAAAACAGAAGCTTTAAATGCTTTTAGAACTGCCAGTGAAATGACTTTTAATCTTGAAGTTCAAGAAGATGCTTCCTTAAATTACGCAAAATTAAGTTACGAAGCCGGCAACCCTTTTCAAAATGTTTCTGATGTTTTACAGAACTTTTTAAAGAAATACCCAAACTCCCCTTTTTATAAAGAAATTAATAAATTAGTGGTTACATCTTTTATACATCAGCAAAATTATCAAGGTGCTTTAGATTATTTAAAAAAGAAAAAAACTATTGATAATTTAGCTTTAACACTAGAGGTTTCTTTGTACAGAGGTATTCAATTATTTAATGACAAAAAGCTTAAAATAGCCCTCCCTTACTTTGAAAAGAGCAAGATGTCTTCAGATATGAAAATCAATAAAAAAGCTAGATATTGGGAGGCTGAGACATTTTACAGAATAGGAAAATTTACGAAAGCACTTTCTAAATTTAAATCTGTAAAAAGAGTTTTAGGATCTAATATCGAAGAGTTTCCTTTGATTGATTACAACATTGGATACAGCCATTTTAAGCTAAAGGAATATGACAAAGCAATTTATGCTTTTACGTTTTTTTTAAAAGAAGATCTTATTGAAGATGAAGTAAAAAATGATGCTTTTATAAGACTAGGAGATAGTTATTTTGCAACAAGAAATTATGCTGATGCTATAAAATCTTATCAGTTTGTAGTTACAAATCTTGAATCTGGGGCAGATTATGCTCAATATCAAATTGGAATGAGTCATGGTTTTAGAGATGAAAACAATGATAAAATAAATGCCTTAACTAAAGTTGTCAACGATTTTCAAATTTCTTCATTAAAAGATGATGCTCTTTACCAATTGGCAAATACATATACAAAAACAAAAAATCACAAAAGAGCACATGAGGCTTATGAACGATTGTTAGATAAACATCCTAAAAGTTCTTTTATACCAAGGGCATTAGTAAGGCAAGGTTTGTTATATTATATTGATAATCAAAATCAAGAAGCCATCGAAAGGTTTAAACTTATTGCGAATAAATTTCCAAATACTCCAGATGCAATTGAAGCTGTAAATAATGCGAAAAATATTTATTTGGATGAAGATAATTTTGATGAATATGTTGCTTGGGTTAAAAAACTAAAGTTTATAAATGTATCGAACTCTGATGTCGATAACTCAACTTTTACAATTGCCGAAAGAAAATATTTTGAAGGCAAAAACAATTACGGAATTATTTTTACACTCAATAAATACTTAACTAAGTTTCCAGAAGGCACACACATCTTAAAAGCTAATTATTATTTAGCTGACATCTTGTTTAAAGAGAAACAATTTGACAAAGCAATTGTAAGTTACGGTGAAGTTTTAAAAGCAGGAACAACACAATTTAGTGAAGATGCTTTAGCAAAATTATCGCAAATTTATTTAGAAAAACAAAACTTTCAGGAAGCACTTCCTTTATTAGAAAGACTAGAAAATGAAGCCTATATAACTGATAACGTTCAGTTTGCGCAAAGCAACCTAATGAAAGGTTATTATGAAACCAAAGCTTACAAGGAAGCTATTTCTTACGCAAAAAAAGTACTTTCCGAAAGCAACGTTAAAAATACTTTAGAGCAAGATGCAATAACGATTATTGCAAGGGCTGCTTTTAAAAATGAAGATTTTGTTACTGCGGAAGAATATTATACGGAGCTAGAAAAAAATGCAATTGGTGTCTTAAAAGCAGAAACGTTATACTACAATGCCTTCTTTAAAAGTCAACAAAAAGAATATGAAGCGTCAAATAAAGTTGTACAAAAATTAATTGCAGATTATTCTGCTTATAAATATTGGGGAGTAAAAAGCTATGTAATAATGGCTAAAAATTATTACAGTTTAAAAGATGCTTATCAAGCAACTTTTATTTTGGAAAACGTAATTAAAAACTTCGCACAATTTGAAGACATATTAAAAGAAGCTCAATTAGAGCTAACTACTATAAAAGAAAACGAAGCCAAGACTAATAATTCTATAACTCCTAAAAATTAAATTAATGAAAAAAGGCTTTCTAATATTTTTATTTTTTTCTGTTATTTTAAATACTTTTGCACAAAAAAAGACTACAAAAAAAACACTACCAGTTAAGATAGACACCGTTAAAACTGAAGTTGTAGAAGTAGTTACAAAATACAATCCTAAGATTGCAGATGCTTCAAAAATTAAAAAAAATCCAATCATAAAATTATTAGACAATAGTCGAAAGAAAAAATTAACCTATTCAATTTCTTCTGCTCCTGTAGCCTCTAATTTTATTCCTAAAAGTGGAACTGTAAAAGGCATTGATGTTGGTGTAAAAGAACGCATTTACAACAATTATATAGCTGCAGGTTTTGGTAATTATACATCTCCTTTTGTAGAATTTTACATAAATAATAGCACTCGTTTTGAAAGTGAATTTGGAATACATACAAAATATTTTGCTTCTTTTGAGGACATAAAAAACACAACCTTGGATAGTGATTTTTCAAAATTTTCAACCAATATCTTTTATAAAAAAGAAGAACGTTATTTCGATTGGAACGTGAGTCTAAATTCAGAAAGGAATCAATACAACTGGTATGGTTTGCCAAACAATAATTTTACACAAAGTACTATAAATTCAATTGATGAAAATCAAACATATAATTATTTTAATCTTACGGGCGAAATTGACTTTTCAGATTTTTATATAAATAAAAGTAACGTTTCAATTTCTTATTTTTCTGATATTTTTAATAGCAAAGAATTTTTACTCAATTTTGACACTTACATAGATTTGCCTATTGATTTTATTTACAGTAAGTTAAATAATCTTTCTGTAATAACCAGTTTAGAATTTTTAAAAGGTGAATTTAATACTAATTATGCAAATCAAAATGGGTTAAATTATTCCATTTTTACTCTAAAAATAAACCCTGAATACAAAACCGTTATTAGTGGATTTTCTTTAAAATTAGGTGCAAAAATAGTTAGCTCTTTTGATACAGAAAATAGTGTGAATAATTTTTTAGTGTATCCAGATGTTCTCATTAAGAAAACAATATTTAAAGAATATTTAAATATTTATGGGGGTATTTTCGGAGGTTTAAAGACAAATACTTACAAAGATTTTACGGAAGATAATCCATACATTTCACCTACTTTGTTTATGACGCAAACTTCAGAGAAATACAATATTTTTGTTGGGTTAAATGGATTGATAAGTAATGATATTAGTTTTAATATTTCTGCAAGTATAAATGACGAAGAAGACAAACCTTTCTTTATAAGAAACAATTCAAAATCAGATGGAATAAATAATACTTCAAATGGAGTTTCTTTAAAAGGTTATGAATATGGGAACTCTTTTAACGTGGTATACGATGATGTTAAAACCACGACTATCTTTGCAGAATTAGAATACGATTTCACAAAAAGAATTACATTTTCATCCAACATTAAATTTGATGATTTTAAATTAACTAATCAAACAGAAGCTTGGAACTTACCTACTATACAAACAACATTTACAGGGAAGTATAAGACTAATAAATGGTATGCAACAACTAGCATCTTTTATCTAAATGAAAGAAAAGACCTTTTATATAACACTTCATTTCCATCAAGTACAAATGGGTTTCAAAACATAAAAGCTTTTGTAGATATAAACGTAAATGGAGGCTATCATTTTAATGATAATTTTTCTGCATTCTTAAAATTAAACAATATTTTAAATAATAATTATCAACGTTTCGCAAACTTTAATGTACAAGGTTTTCAGGCTTTAGCTGGCATCACATATAAGTTTGATTTCTGATCGTTTTCACCACACTTGTTTTAGTATATTTGCAAAATGTTACTATATTATTTAACGATTGCCTTACAGGTTTTCTGCATCTACCATGCCTTTAAAAATAAGAGTGCTTATTATTGGTACTTTATCCTCTTTTTCATCCCTTTAATTGGCACTATTATATATTTATTTACTCATGTTTTCAATAGAAGAGATGCAGCTATTATTACCCAAGAAATTACGACAATTATAAATCCTACAAAGAAAATTAAAGATTTAGAAAAGGAACTAGAGTTTTCAAATACTTTTCTGAATAAAATAAATTTAGGGGATGCTCATCTTGAAAATAAAGATTACAAACCTGCAATTTTATTTTATGAAAAAGCTTTAGAAGCTAATTTTAAAAACGACTCTCACACTTTAAATAAATTGATTAATTGTTATTATAAAACAAGTAATTTCGATAAAGTAATTGAATATGCTAGGAAAATAAATTTAGATAAAAACTTTAAAGAATCTCTATATTTTTATGGGTTAGCATTAGAGCAAAAGGAAAAATTTAACGAAGCTGAAATTCAACTAAGAAAAATTGATGATAGATACTCTAACTATCCTGAAAGGTTGGAATTGTCAAAGTTTTTAATTCGGAGAAATAAAAAGAAGGATGCGAAAGAAATCTTAACCGAAATTATTTCTGAAATAGCGTCAATGACAAAAGCTAATTCTAAAAAACATCGAAATATATTTTTTGAAACTGAAAAAACATTAAATCAATTATAACAAGTTAAAATTTCTCATTTCATTTTTGTAGTTTTATGAAATCTAAAAACGAATTACAAAATGAAAAATATTTTACTCTTTATATCTGTTTTTTTCCTTATAATTTCATGTAATCAAAAACAAGAAACAATTATAAATTCTAAGAAATTATCTTTAGAAGAAGAAAAAGATTCCACGAATATCAAAACACTCTTTAATAGCGCATTAACTGACGGGAAATCTTACGAATGGTTGCGCGATTTAACCCAAAACATTGGAGGTCGCTTATCAGGTTCACCAGAAGCTGCAAAAAGTGTTGTTTGGGGAGAAAAAATAATGAAAGAAGTAGGTTTAGATTCAGTTTGGCTACAACCAGTAATGGTTCCTCATTGGGTTCGTGGGGAGAAGGAAGCAGCATCGTATACTATAAATGGAGTTGAAAGAAATGTACCCATTTGTGCGTTAGGCTTTTCTATAGCAACTCCAAAATCAGGGGTTTTAGCAGAAGTTATTGAAGTAAAAACATTAGAAGAAGCGAAGACTTTAGGAAATAAAATGACAGGAAAGATTGTTTTTTTTAATCGCCCTTTTGATGACCAGTTAATCAATACTTTTAGTGCATATGGAGGTTGTGTAGATCAACGTGTAAATGGAGCTGCCGTTTGTGGTGAGTTTGGTGCAAAAGGAGTAATTGTTCGTTCTATGACAAATTCTGTGGATGATTTTCCTCACACCGGAACCATGAGTTATGGCGATTTACCAAAAGAAAAATACATTCCAACTGCTGCAATTAGTAGTAGAGCTGCCAATATTTTAAGTGCAGATTTAAAACAAAATCCAAATTTAAAACTTTACTTTAAACAAAGTTGTAAAACATTATCAGATGCACCTTCTTTTAATGTTATTGGAGAAATTAGAGGAAGTGAAACTCCTGAAAACATTGTCGTTGTTGGTGGCCATTTAGATTCTTGGGATTTAGGTGAAGGCGCTCATGATGATGGTACAGGAATCGTTCAATCTTTAGAAGTTGCTTATTTGTTCAAAAAAAACAATATAAAACCAAAAAACACACTGAGAGTGGTCTTTTTTATGAATGAAGAAAACGGAACAAGAGGTGCGAAAAAATATGCTGAGTTATCAAAACTGAACAAAGAAAATCATATTGGTGGATTAGAATCTGACGCAGGTGGTCATACGCCAAGAGGTTTTTCTATCGATGCAAATACCGTAAATACAGAACTTTTACAGAGCTGGAAAAAATTATTATCTCCTTATGGATTACATGATTTAGATAAAGGTGGTTCAGGTGCAGATATCGGCCCTTTAAAAGGAGAAAATGTTACTTTAGTCGGCTATAGACCGGATTCTCAAAGATACTTTGATTATCATCACACAAGTACAGACACCTTTGATAAAGTAAACAAACGAGAGCTAGAATTAGGGAGCGCTTCTATGGCGAGCATTATTTATTTAATGGATAAATATTTATACAGCAACACACCTGTAAAACTTTAATTTTATGGATATTTTAATCATAATCCTTAGAATTATTTTTGGTCTATTTTTTGCCTATGCAGGATTTATGCATTTCAAAAAACCAAAATTTTTTAATGGATTTATTCCGAATTTCCTACCAAAATTGACCGTAAATTATGTTTTTGGTTTTATAGAAATTATTTTAGGAATAGGATTTTTTTTAAATCAAATTACAAAAAGTGCAGCATTAGGCGTTTTTGTTTTATTGCTTCTATTTTTACCAATTCATATTTGGGACCTTACTAAAAAAAGACCCGCAATTGGTTCCAAAAAACTAGCTATTATAAGAATTCCACTACAATTTTTATTAATGTATTGCACCTATTTAATCTATATAAATTCTTAAAATTACTTCATGAAAAAAACCTATATCCTTTTAATTTTCTCTTTGATTATATTTTCTTGTTCAAAACAAAAAGCAGACTTAATTGTATTCAATTCAAACACCTATACTGTTAACGAAAAGTTTGAAAAAGTGGAAGCATTTGCAATTAAAAACGGAAAGTTCATAGCAGTTGGAACTACTGAAGAGATACAGGCTAATTATAAGTCAAAAGAAACAATTAATGCAAAAGGACAAACAATTGTTCCTGGTTTAATTGATGCGCATTGTCATTTTTACAGAATGGGTTTACAGCAGCAAAAGGTATCTTTAGAAGGCACGAAAAGTTATGATGAAGTTCTAGCTAAAATTGTCGCTTTTCAAAAAGAAAAAAATGTTGCCTTTATTTCAGGTCGTGGTTGGGATCAAAATGACTGGGAAATAAAAGAATTTCCAACAAAAGAAAAATTAGACAAGTTATTCCCTAAAGTTCCTGTTGCAGTTAGCCGAGTTGATGGCCATGCATTATTGGTGAATCAAGCAGCGATTAACATATCGGGAATCACCAAAGACACCAAAGTTTCTGGAGGAGAAATTATACTAAAAAATGGAGAAATGACTGGTGTTTTAATTGATGCAGCTATGGATTTCATTAAATTTCCTGAAACATCAAAACAAGAAGCAACTAAAGGTTTGTTGGATGCACAAAAAATTTCATTTTCATACGGCTTAACAACCATAGATGATGCTGGTTTAAATAAGAATACAATAGAATTAATTGATGATTTACAAAAATCAAACGATTTAAAAATGCGTGTTTACGCAATGGTTTCTGCTGATAATCAAGAACAAATTGATTACTATATTAATAGAGGAATTACAAAAACTGATCGATTAAACGTGCGTTCTTTTAAAGTTTATGGTGATGGTGCTTTAGGCTCAAGAGGAGCTGCAATGCGTGAATCATATTCAGATAGAGAGAATCATTTTGGAGCCTTAATTTATCCTCCAGAAAGATACCAAGAAATTGCAAAACAAATTGCAGCATCTGAATTTCAAATGAATACACATGCTATTGGCGATTCTGCAAATACATGGATGTTACAAACGTATATAGAGGTTTTAAAAGACCAAGAAAATAGACGTTGGCGAATTGAACATGCTCAGATTATATCCTCTAAAGATTTTCAAGATTTTGATAATATTCTACCTTCTATTCAGCCAACTCATGCAACTTCAGATATGTATTGGGCAGAAGATCGAATTGGAAAAGACCGTATGAAAGGTGCTTACGCTTTTAGAAATTTATTGAATAGATATGGGAAAATTGCTTTAGGAACAGATTTCCCCGTAGAACAAGTAAATCCGTTTTTAACATTTTATGCAGCTACTTATAGAAAAGATTTGAATAATTATCCAGAAGATGGTTTTCAAATGGAAAATTCATTATCAAGAGAAGAAGCTTTAAGAGGAATGACAATTTGGGCAGCTTACTCTAATTTTGAAGAAGCAGAAAAAGGTAGTATTGAAATTGATAAGTTTGCTGATTTTGTCATATTAAATCAAGATATCATGAAAGTTAGAGGAAGTGAAATTCCTAAAACAAATGCTGTTTCAACTTATTTAAATGGAGAAAAAGTGTATTCCAAATAAAAAAAACATTCCCAATACCTAAGGAGTAAAAAAATTCTTGTATTTATGAGAACTATCACAATAAGGTCCATCTCCGAATCTTTTAGGTAATTCCATATTTTTTAATTTTATAATGTTGATATAAGTACTATTATGAATAGTTTCTATTCTTAAATCATAAAATGATTTCTATTTCTTTTATATTCGCTGAAAATTTAAAAACCTTAAAATGAAATCTTACTTATATCTATTTTTATCAATATTTATTTTTCTTGCTTGCTCCAATAATGAGACTAGTTTTGATCAACAAACAGAAGCAGACATAATTCAATATATCCAAGACAATAATTTAGATGCTACAAAAACTGATTCGGGTTTGTATTATGTAATGAACAATGAAGGCACAGGAGCGACGCCTTTAGGTAATTCTGATGTTACAATAGTATACAAAGGAACGTTTCTCGATGGAACTGTTTTTGGTGAAAGTGACTCAGATGGAATATCAATTTGGTTAAGTGAAGTAATTTTAGGTTTAAAAGAAGGTCTCCAACTTTTTAAGGAAGGCGGAGAAGGTATTTTAATGATTCCTTCTAATTTAGGCTATGGAGATAATGGACGAGGAACAATACCAGGAGGTACTGTTTTAGTTTTTGAAATAAAACTTGTAGAAATTATTGATTATGAAGCTAAAAATGAAGCAGATATTATTGAATACATAGAGGAAAATGATCTAGATGCAAGCAGAACTAATTCTGGATTGTATTACGTAATTAATGAGGAAGGCACAGGTACAACACCTACAAGTAGTTCTAATGTAACAGTGGCTTATAAAGGGTACTTTTTAGATGGAACCGTTTTTGATCAAAGTGATGCTAATGGTATTTCTTTTGGGTTAGATCAAGTAATAGAAGGCTGGACAGAAGGTATTCCTCTTTTTAAAGAAGGTGGAGAAGGAATTTTATTGATTCCCTCTAGTTTAGGATACGGACTAAATGGAGCAGGATCAATACCAAGAGGTGCTGTTTTAGTTTTCGATGTCAATCTAATTAGTGTAAATTAAATAGATTTTAAACTCATAAAAAAAGCGAAACTTACTAAGTTTCGCTTTTTTTTATTTAAGAAATAATTGGCTTTATAAAATCATCTATTTTCCCTACTCCATTAATTCCTAAGTGCTTTATAAAAGCGGAACCTACAATTGCTCCATTTGCA
>MDTF01013505.1_pt1 | contig 17225 bp, 14 predicted proteins | sample 811191 | NCBI WGS metagenome assembly MDTF01 (sample SAMN05326649, study PRJNA326480) | marine metagenome | isolation source: seawater | place: Southern Ocean | collected 2011 | reverse complement strand
TGGGCTCAATGATTACACAATCATTCAGGCTCGTTTTAACAATATTCACTTATACCCTCCAGCAACTTTAGAAAGGTATTCGCCATAACTTGTCTTTTTTAAAGCATCTGCCTGTTTTAACAGTAATTCTTTAGAGAGCCATCCATTGTGGAAAGCTATTTCCTCTAAACAAGCAACTTTTAAACCTTGACGATGCTCAACAGTCTGAACAAATTGACCAGCTTCCATTAGTGAATCATGAGTACCAGTATCTAGCCAAGCAAAACCTCGCCCAAGCAATTCAACTTTAAGATCACCTCTATTTTTATACACATTATTAATATCAGTAATCTCAAGCTCGCCACGAGGAGAGGGTTTGATGGACTTGGCAATCTCAACCACATCATTGTCATAAAAATATAGCCCTGTAACCGCATAATTTGATTTGGGGTTTGTTGGTTTCTCTTCTATAGATAAAACATTGTCCTCGTCATCAAATTCAACAACTCCAAATCTTTCTGGATCTTTGACATGATAACCAAATACAGTTGCTCCTTCATTTCTTTCAGAGGCAGTAAAAAGATTTTCTGAAAACCCTTGTCCATAAAAAATATTATCGCCCAAAACTAGAGCTACATTGCTATCATCTATAAACTCTTCTCCAATGATAAAAGCTTGAGCTATGCCTTTTGGCTTATGTTGAATCTGATATTTAAATGAAACGCCAAAACCTGAACCATCTCCAAGTAGCCTTTTGTAGCCATGTATATCTTCTTCAGTCGATATAATTAAAATATCTTTTATACCAGATAGCATTAAAACTGAAATTGGATAATAAATCATTGGCTTGTCATATACGGGCAATAATTGTTTAGACACACCTAGGGTGATCGGATGCAATCTAGATCCAGAGCCTCCAGCTAAAACTATTCCTTTATATTTATTACTCATGTGAATCTCCAATTCTTTCTAATTTATAGTCACCGGAAAGAATTCTTTCATACCAATCCTTGTTATCCAAATACCATTGAATGGTCTTTTTAATACCAGATTCAAAAGTTTCTTGAGGGGTCCATCCAAGGTCTTTTTCAATTTTTGATGCGTCAATTGCATATCTTTTATCATGTCCCGGACGATCTTTTACGAATATAATCAGCTCACTAAAACTATTAATATTATTTGGTTTGATATCTATATTATCATCCAAGTAGTCACATACCATATGAACAACCTCTATATTCTTCATTTCATTGTGTCCGCCTATATTATAAGTCTCCCCAACTGTTCCTTTAAATATTATATTTATTAAGGCTCTTGCATGATCTTCAACATAAAGCCAATCACGAATTTGGCTTCCGTCACCATAAATTGGAAGCGACTTTCCACTCAAGGCATTAATAATAATATGGGGTATCAACTTTTCAGGAAAATGAAATGGTCCATAATTATTAGAGCAATTTGAAACTATTATTGGTAAGTTGTAAGTCCTACCCCAAGCCCTTACGAGATGGTCAGAGCTAGCCTTACTTGCGGAATAAGGTGATGAGGGTGCATATGGTGTTTCTTCAGTAAATAAACCATCAGTACCAAGATCTCCATAAACCTCATCTGTAGAGACATGATGAAATCTAAATTTATTTTTATCACTTTTATTTAAATTTTTATAATAATCCAAGGAAACGTTTAATAAATTAAATGTTCCAATTATATTTGTTTTAATAAATTCATCTGGATTATCGATTGATCTGTCAACGTGGCTTTCAGCTGCAAGATGCATAATCATATTTGGTTTAAATTCTTCGAATATTTTTTTTAAGGCCCTTTCATCACAAATATCTATTTGTTTAAAATTATAATTATCTTTATTTGAAACTGATTCTAAGGAATCTAAGTTGCCTGCGTATGTTAATTTATCAATATTAGTAATAGAAATATTTTTATCTATTATAAGTTGGCGTATAACAGCACTTCCAATAAAGCCGGCTCCTCCTGTGACTAAAATATTCAATTAATTTTCTCCTGTGTTATTTACTTTAAAGTACCGCAGAAATCTAAAGCATTTAAATTTACTAGCTTTTCTTTAATATCATCAGAATTAAAATTACTATGGTTAACCAATATAGCTACTATGTTAGCCTCATTAATTGCCTCTTGAACTGGTTTAGTAACATATTTTTCATGTTTAGAAATATTTGGCTCCACGACCAAGACGTTAAACCCAGCTTCTTTTAGACCATCTATTACAGCTATAGCAGGAGATTCTCGAAGATCATCTATATCTGGTTTAAATGCAGCGCCGAGACATGCTATTGTTGTTGCGAGGCTAATCTCTAAGTTTTTTAATTTAACTTCTTTAATTATTTGTTCTATGACCCATGATGGTTTGCTATTATTAGTCAATCTAGCCGACTTTATAAGATTTGAGTTTTGAGGGTTACTTGAAACAAGAAACCATGGATCCACTGCTATACAGTGACCTCCAACTCCTGTTCCAGGTTGAAGAATATTTACTCTTGGATGTTTGTTTGCGATATCTATAAGCTCCCAAGTATTAATATTATGATCACTGGCTATCATAGAAACTTCATTAGCAAATGCTATATTTACGTCTCTATAACTATTTTCTATTAATTTGCACATCTCGGCAGTTTCACAATTAGTTTTGTATATATTCCCGTTAACAAAAGTTTTATAAAAATCAGCAACTTTGTCAGTTGAGTCATTATTTATACCTCCAATAACCCTATCATTCTCTACTATTTCTACCATAATCTTGCCTGGAAGAACTCTTTCTGGACAATAAGCAATAAAGATACTAGAAATATCTACCCCAAGGTCTTCAAAATCATTTTTAATAGTATTGGTTGTACCAATAGGAGATGTAGATTCAAGAATAATGGTGTCCCCTGTCTTTACAAGATGGTAAATTGATTTTACAGCTTGTTTAATATAGTCAATATTTGGATTTAGCTCACCCTGAGAATTTATTTCTAGAGGAGTTGGAACACAAATTATATAAATATCAGCCTCATGAGGTTTTATAAAAGCTTTTAATTTACCTGCATTAACTGCAGAGCTAACAAAAGTATCTAAATCAGGCTCAACAATATGTATTTTTCCATCATTGATTATGTCTACCGTCTCCTGGTTTATATCTACACCTTGAACCTCAAAACCATTGTTAGCTAAAAGTGAAGCTGTTGGGAGCCCAATATAACCCAATCCTAGAACGCATACCCTTTTCTTAGCAAAATCTAATTTGTTCATAACTTGGTCCTTAAAAAATCAGAAATTTTATCACATGCCGTTCCATCACCATAAGGATTATGAGCTTTTGACATTTTTTTAAATAACGATTTATCATCTATCAACATAGAGATGCTATCAATAATTTTACTTTTTTTAGCTCCTACAAGTACAACAGTTCCAGCTTCAACCGCTTCTGGCCTTTCTGTAACATCTCTCATCACTAAAACAGGTTTTCCTAAACTCGGGGCCTCTTCTTGAATGCCACCAGAATCAGTTAGTATCATTAAGCATTTTGATAATAGAAATATGAATTGTTCATACTCTAAGGGATTTATTAAGTGGACATTATTTAAATTACTTAATAATTCATTAACAGGGCCTTTAACATTTGGATTTAAATGGACAGGATATATAAAATGAATATCAGGGTATTTGTCTGAAAGCTCTTTAATTGCTTCACATATATTTAAAAAACCACTACCAAAATTTTCTCTTCTATGACCAGTAATTAAAATAAATTTAGTATCTTCCCAATTAAAACTTAAAGTACTATTAAAAAAATTAATAATTTTATGTTTCTTTTCTGAAGAGTTTTCAATTTCTTTTACAACCCACATCAAAGAATCAATAACCGTGTTTCCAGTAACAACTATCTCTTGGTCCAGAATGCCTTCATTTCTCAAATTCTCTGCACTTAATTCAGTTGGTGCAAAATGCCATTTTGCTATCTTGGTAATAATTTGTCTATTGAATTCTTCAGGAAAAGGAGCTGAAAGATCATTTGTTCTTAAACCAGCTTCAACGTGCCCTATTGGAATATTTGCATAGAAAGCTGCCATTGAAGCAGCCATAGCAGTGGTTGTATCTCCATGCACCAGAACCACGTCTGGATTATATTTTTTAAATACATTTCTCATAGAGAGAATCACTGCAGAAGTAATATCTGATAAATCTTGACCAGGGGACATTAAATTTAAATCAATATCTGGTTCAATTTTAAAAATATCTAATACTTGATCTAGCATCTGTCTATGCTGACCAGTAACGCATATAGTAGTACTAAAATTTACTTTATCTTCAAGAAATTTATGGCAAAGAGTCGCCATTTTAATAGCCTCAGGCCTAGTTCCAAAAACTAACATTATGTTAACCATGATTTATAATCCTTTCTTTATAATATTTATTATATCTTTAGACATATCGTCCATAATATGATTTCTAGAAAATTTATTAACAAAATTTTCTCTATTATAAAATTTATTTTTTAAAATAATTTTTTGGTATGCGTTATAAAAACCATCCTCATCACAAGGAGTAAATACTTCACTGCCATCAACCTCGTCTTCAAGAAAAGTCGCCGCATATCCTGCCAATCCTCCAATTATAGGCTTTCCAAGAGCCGCATATTCAAATATCTTAGAAGGTAAAACTTTTTTAAAAGCTTCAAAATCATTTAAATGTAGAAATAGTATATCAGCTTCAAGGTAATAATTAATCAAGTCCTTTCTAGGTATTGGATCTATAAGTTCAACATTAGATATTTTTTTTTGCAGAAGAGCATCTTGAAGAGAATCTTTCATACCTCCATTGCCTATTATTTTAAAGCTAGCTTTATTAAGTAGCTTAGATGCAATTTCTGGTATTATTTTATGCAAGCCCTGGCCTTCACCAATATTTCCAGCATAAACAATTAAGGGTTTTTTTTGAAAAAACTTATCAGCTGTAGCAATTGATTTATTTAAAAAAAAATCATCAACACCATTTGTATAAATCCTTATTTTGGCTTCAGGATTTACAGAGAGCACATAATCAGAAAAACCTTCAGAAACAATGTTTATGAAGTTAGTACGATTAAAGGTTATTTTCTCTAAAAGTTTTATTAAAGGGAAAATTAGGAAAAACACAGACTTAGAATATACACTTTTGAGTGTATCTGAGAAAAGATCTCTAATATCTAGATATAAAGGTATTTTTTTAGTGAATGAAAGAAAGGCTCCTAGAGATGCCGTCATAAGCTTTGAAGAAGTTGCAAAAATTAGGTGATAATCTTTGCCAAATGTAATTTTTAGAACTGAAAATGAGAAATAAAGAAAACCAATAGACTGATCTAGAATGCCCATCTTATGTGATGGTATCTTTACTCTATGTATTTTAAGGTTTTTATTTCTATTATCTTCAAACTTTCCTGGATCAAAGTTATTATATCTATTTGGGAAAGTTGTGATTAGCTCTATCTCTAAATCTTCATTCTTCTCTAAAAGTTTTGAAACCAATGATGAGGCCCTAAAGGAACCTGCGGAAAGATCAGGATAATAAAAAAAACTTAAAATTAAAATTTTCAAAGATATATTCCCTGTTTATTTTTTAGCATTATGTAATTTAAATTCATTTTTTAATCTAACTCCAGTCAACTGTAGTTATCGATTTAGATTTGTTAAAATCTAAAATCAAAACATTGGAGTATACTTTTTTTCCAAATTCTGGAAACCATTGAGAATCATTTAATGAAATTAGACCACCCTCAAAAGAAACTTTTAATTTTTGATCATTAGTTAAGGTAAGGTGGGCATTATTTTCTTTAATAACAACATTTATACTTGGATGGAGATAAAAATAGGCTTTTGCAGAATTATATTTTCCTCTTAGCCTATCACTTATAATCATTTTCTTATCTTGAAATTTCCATTGTCTTTCATGAGTAATTTTTCTAAAAGTATTATGGTATCCATTATGCTTGCAGCTAACACTCAGCTCATTTTGAGAGTATTTTTTATACTTAAAGTCGAAAGGCTTTGCTCTTCTAGCCACCCTAAAGCCAGACCAAACTTCAGATGAATTTTTTTGATTGACTTCAACTGTATTATGGAAAGCAGTTCCCCTCTCCCTAAGCCTTTGTTCACTTAATCCGTAACATGATGTTCCAGAGTTAATAAATACTCTAGAGTTAAATAAAGAGAATTCAAAGGATAAAGTATCTGCATGAGAGTGACCTAGAAGGTACTCAGGTCCCAATGGAGCGCAATCAAGAATTGCTGTCATTTCACTAGATTTTATAATTGAGTAGCCTGAAGATTCTAAATTAACAAATTCTAAATCATTTTTAGGATATTTTTTATTGGAACTTATGCCCAATGATTTAGCATAATCAATAATAATTAGTGGTTTGGGAGCAATATTAAAGGCAGCATCGTTAAAAAAAGCTATTTCATTATCTGGATGAAGCATTGATATCATCCAATCTATCATTTTTAAAGCATTTTCTTTCCATAAGTTGACATGACTACCCACCTCAATATGAAAGAAAGCATTAGATAGATTAATTAAATCAAGCAGGTCTTTACTAATAATTGAATGGTACATAGTACTTCGCTCGAAATGGCCACCATCAAATAAAATTTGTTCATCAATTTCTTCATCAAGAATTTTAAGACCTCTCATAAGGCACTTCTCTGGAAATGATCCCTGAAAATAAAGACCATAAAAAATTAAAGCTTTTGCATTTGCAAAAATATGATTTCCAAGAATATGGTATTCAATATCTTGCATAAGAATATGGGCTTGAGCATGAAGACTATCCATTATAGGTTGATCAATCTCATTTCCATTTAAGGACCATTGAATCCAATTTACTATTCTTAAGGAGCTTGGGTAAGGATCCCAGCCAACTCCTATAAGTGGTGGATTTTCAATGACCCATCTGTGCATTAAATCTAATGATTTATCGTGGCTTAGGTTATGAGTATTTGAATTTATATAATCAAAATAGTGAAGATTATATAACCATAGTTTTTCTTTTTTTTTATCATTCCAACTTGTATTATTTTTTAGAAAACCTTCCTCATTAAGAAAATTAAAGCTGCCATTATCTGCGATACAATTACTATTAATAATAGATTTTTTCCATATGCCTATTAATTTTCTTCGGTTTGGGGTTTTGGTCAAAAAAAATTTAGGTTTAAAAAAAAACTTTTTTAGTCTAAAAAAAATTTGCTTTATTTTTAGATGTCTAACTGTATGAAAATATTTTAATAATTTAGAAATCATTTTAACAAATGCATACGTTTGGTTAATTTTGAGAGCGAAGAAGTTCTGATACTTTTATTGATATATCTGAAACTTCTAAAATTTCATCTAAAGGTATTGGTGATTGCGTATCATTATTTATTGAATCTATAAATAATTTTATGCATTCTTTTTGGCCTTTATTTTGCGATAATGAGGTTAGCTTTTTAAATCCTGGCCATCCATAACCTCTAAGACTTTTAAAGTTATCTAACTGCAAGACAGAATCATTACAAAAAACTTCAATTCTTTCCTTTGGAAATACTTTTCCTCCATTGGCAAGATAATGAATGGTCCCAAATGACCCATCTTCAAACATCAAAGATATTGAAGATTTATCTTCTTGAATTTCAAAATGAGATGATTTTCCCATACTCAATCCAGAGTAATTAATGATTTTACTTCCGGCAAGAAATCTCATAAGATCTATATGATGACATGCCTCGCCAATGATCCTACCTCCACCAATATTAATGTCTTGTGTCCAGTGCTCCTTTGGAATAAATCCTGCATTCATTGTCATGATAAAAGATTTAGGCTCCTTTATTGGCACTAGAAGAGATTTCATCTTTTGAACAAGTGGTGCAAATCTTCTATTAAAACCCACCATTAATCTTAAATTATTACCAAAACCAGAACTTTCAATTACTTTTTTAATACTTTCAATTTCATTTTTAGTTATAGCTAAAGGTTTTTCAACAAAAATATTTTTACCTGCATTTATCCCATCGATTGATAGGCTTGCATGAGTATCATGCTGTGATGCAATAAATAAAGTATTTATTTTGCTATTTTTCATAATCTCTTCCGTGGAAGTTGATGAGTAGGTAAATCCATTTTTCTTACCCACCAAAGATCCATTAATTCCACCAGAGGAAACTATGGTATTCAGATTAGAATTCATTTTTTTTAACATAGGAATCAGAACTCTAGAAGCATAATTTCCTGCTCCAATAAAACCAATTTCAATATTTGAGACTTTATTTTGAAAATTTTTGTTATTTTGTTTGAGATAGGTGCTTTGAATAAATTTATTTTTATCATCTTGATCGTACTTTAAAAGAATTCCTAGAGCAGAAGGATCCATCATTAGCTCATCATACATTTGCGGGGCGTCTTCAAATAGAATGATTTTGGAGATTAATGGCTTAACATCTAATCTACCTTCCGACATTAGAGCAAGAACAGCTTCAAAATTCCTTTTTTCAGTCCACCTTACAAACCCGATAGGATAATCCTGGCCTAGCTCTTCATATGAGCTATCGTATCTCCCTGGACCATATGAGCAACTAACTTGAAAACTAAGTTCTTTTTCATAAAAATCAGCCCTATCTATATTAAGGCCCGCTACTCCAACTAAAATAATTCTTCCACGCTTTCTGGACATGTTAGCTGCCTCAGAAATTAATTTACTTGAATCAGTTGATGCAGCTATGATTACACCATCTACGCCATTATTATTAGAAAAAGCCAATCCAGCCTTGATTGGATCCTCTCCATTTAAAGGATTGCAAGTTTCTGCACCAAAATTTTTAGCTAATTCCAGCTTACTGTCATCAAAATCAATTGCAAGAACCTTACACCCATTAGCCTTCAGAAGCTGAACAATAATCAATCCTATTAAGCCAACTCCAAAAACAACAAAAGATTCTCCTATAGAGGGATTTGCAAGTCTCACGCCTTGCAAGCCTATGCTTGATACAACAGTAAATGCAGCTGATTCATCATCAACATTATCTGGAACTTTGGCACACAAATTCTTGCCAACTCTTACTACATCAGCATGACCTCCGTTACTCACGATCCTGTCACCTAATGAAATATTTTGAATTGAAGGGCAAATATTCTTAACAACTCCAATATTTGAATAACCAAGCGGGATGGGCTGATTAAGTTTGGAGCTAACTGCCTCTAGGGTAGGTACCAATCCATCTGATTGAATCTTTTCTAAGACCATTTTAACTTTTTCTGGTTGCTGTTTTACTTTGTTAAATAAAGAGGCCTTACCGAACCCAACAAGCATTTTTTCTGTACCGGCAGATACCAAGCTAAATTTAGTTTCTATTATTATTGATCCCTTTGTAAGCGCTGGGGAAGGGCTTTCTTCAATTAAGGTTTTCCCATTTTTTAAATTTTGAAGTATTTGTTTCATTTTTTTATCTAAAATAAATCCATAACATTATTAAGCAGACTCAGAAGTTTATCGGTTTCTTTTTTGCCACCTAGAGTTATTCTAACGCATGAGTCAATAATTTTTGATCTATCCCTTATGTAAACACCATTGCTTTTTAAATAAAGAAGAAGTTCTTGCGGTTTCTTAGTTTCAAAGAGGAGAAAGTTGCCATGACTGGGATAAAAAATAATATTATTTCTTTTGCACCATTCAGACAGGATATCTCTAGAACTTTTGACATCTTCTATCCAAATATTTATCTTGTTTATATTATCCAATGCACAAACACCCAGTCTCTGAGAGATCATACTTATATTCTTACCATTTCTAATTTTTTCAACAACATTAATTATGCTTAATGGTGCAATCATGAAGCCAAGCCTAATTCCTGCCAATCCAAAAGCTTTTGAAAAAGTTCTAAAGATAGCTATATTCTCATTTTCTCTAACAAGATCTTTTGATGAGCTGACATCTGAAAATTCAATATAAGCTTCATCAATGATAAAAATAGTATGAGGGTGTTGCTTAACTAAATCTTCAATTTCTTCTGTTTTTACTGAGTAACCACAGGGGTTATTGGGATTCACAAGATAAACCATTTTAGGTTTTATTAATAGGATTTCTTCTGAGATAACGCTTAAATCAACCTGAAATGGTTTTGGAATGTCAAGAAATTTGATGTGAGCGCCAGTTTGAAGAAAGAATACAAAGGCATTTTCATATGTTGGGGCTATAACAAGAACCTCATCATCGGGACTAAGATAGGCCCGTGAAAATGTTTCTAGAGCAACGTCCGATCCAGGAAAAATACTTAAATTAGTCTCAGGAATACTTAAATAATCAGAAATTTTTGAAGATAGTTTTGATGTCATATAGTCTGGATACCAGCTTAAAATACCTCGTTCTTTTGATATCTTTTGCAGCTCATCTTTATAAAAAGGAAAATCATAAGGAGCCTCATTCCAATCAAGTTTTAGGATATCCTTTGGAGCTTCATCCGCCCAAACATCTTGAGAGGTTATGTTGTAAGCATTCAATTTTTCTACGTATTTCGATGGTTTAATCATTTCTATAAATCATTTATATATTTAACATAATTTGGAAGCTTGCTTTCTCCGTCAGATGAGTTTTTATATTTGATAACTTTAATTAGTCTCCTTATAGAATAAGGAATAATGTTTATTATGAGTTGATAAATTAAAAGCTGTTGAATCGAATTTGCTTTTCTTGCACTTTTTTTTAAAAGAGATTTATCATATAGATTAGAGATTTGAACTTGCTGAACTGAATCAAGAATGCTCTTCGCATCACCAACCTTAAAGCTTTCAAAACCTTTTATTTCAGTGACGCATAGTCCAACTTGATTACCTTTATGAGAATCTGAACTAGAAATCATTCTTAGATTAAACTTATTAGACAGATTAATAATATTCTTATCATTCTCTGGCCTTATATAACCTCCATTTAATATCTCTATAAAATCGAACTCTTTAATTAATTCTGTCTCTCCATAAGTAGAAAGAAAGCCTGATCCTGGTTTAAAAGGATGAGGCATTACTAGAATACCTCCTTGGCTTTTCACATGATTTATGATTATTTGTGGATCTTTGAAGCTTACGTTTTTACTGTCAATAAATAAGCCTATTATATGTGCGCCCTCTGAGGTCGTATATTCACAACCATTAATTAACTCAATTCCATGATTAGCAAAAAGTAATTTATCTAAATTAGAAAATTTATCATGCTCAGTAATTGCTATAGCATCTATTTGTTTTTTTTTGCAAGCCGAGAGAAGCTCTTTACTGGAAGTAAATGCGTCGAAACTATTTATAGTATGATTATGGAGATCAATAATCATAGTTCACACTTTTGTATAAAGGACGAAAATTTACCCTCTAAAGATAGAATAAATTCATCGGTCATTTCTATATCAATTTTAAGTCTTGAGTGCTTTTCTAAGTCAAGCTTTATAGATTTAGAAAATATTTTTTCCTCTTCAAGATTCATTTTTTTCCATGGATTTATTTTAATTTGCAATTCTCCAGGTTTTTTTTGGGACATTTGAAAGCGTTGAATGTTTTCTTTATTTGAAAAATATGTATACAAATTTACTGTTGAAGCTTTTGAGCCATCATGCATTATAAGATATTGATCTTGTCTTCCAAAAATAGACTTGACTACAGGGCTCGTTCTTCCGCATGTACAAGTCTCTATTGGGCCTAGAACCATGTCGCCAGTATCATATCTTAGTAAAGGAGTGTAATAATTATGAAGATTTGTAGCTACTAATTTATATATATTAGGTTCACCTGTTTCTATAAAATCAACATGCCCATATTCCCAGTCAACATGCATTCCTTTGTGACTATCACACTCATGTAGCATACATGTAATTTCAGCTTGTCCGTAATGATCAAAAACCTCAATATTAAAGGCTAACTTAAGCTTTTCTCTTAACTCTTCAGTAACAACCTCTGAGGCTGTAAAAGCACCCTTTAATCCATCAAGGGTCCAGTTATTCTGAATGGCATGATCGCATATCAACAATAAAGCTGAAGGATATCCCCTTAAATATTTTGGGTTCCACTTAATGAGGTATTTTGCATACTCATCAATAGACTCCTTATCCATATCAAATACAGAAAAATATGACCAATTTCTTAAATAGTCTTTTTTAATTTTTGGCATACCCTTTGCTGGGGAGTAGCTTCTAAATATTGCAATTTTATCTCTAAATTTGTATCCAGCCCAAGACCAATGACGCCAAATAACTCCTTGCTCATTTATCCATTGTTTTGGAGAAGTGAATACAGAAAATGGCTCGCCTGTAGTCCCGGAGGTAGAGAATAATAATCCCTTACCTGCAGCACCCGTCAATGTAAAGTCAGATTGACTCTCTCTAACCTCGTTTTTTGTCAGCACTGGTAGTTTGTAAAATTCTTTAAAAATATCTTCATTATATGGATCTATATCATATTTTCTAAAAGCTTTTGTGTACCAAGAAATATTTTGTTTACAATGAATCATCAAATCTTGTAAAAGATTTTTTTGATGAGTATAAATATCTGTTTCTGAAAAAAATTGAGATTTTCTAAGGAAAGTATAATGAAATAAAATACCTTTAATGGTGAGTGATAAATCTTTAAATTTTGATATTTTCATTGAAATAATTTTTATAATTTTCAATAATTATAATATTAATAAGTATTATAACTTCCACAAACTGCTATTTTGCCTAAAGCTAGATAAGTAAACAAATAATCTAGAAAGGTTTGCGAACCTGACTGGACCAAATACCTTCAGAAGCATTCTCATTGTGAATATAATTAGATTATAGGTATGTTTATTTTTTTCAAGTTCATTAAAGCCTGCTGGTGAATATTTTTTATTCTTTCTAGGTAGAAGATTATTTTTTTTAGCAAATGAGCCCATGAGGCCATTGGAATCGAATAAATTAACTTCTCTAAAACTTTCTAATTTAGAGGCATAAGCAAGCCTTAAAACAGGAGTTATAAGCTTCCCATCCGACATGTACTCGTATTTATAGTCAGTATTTACTTCGCTTAAAGTTTTTTTATAATCATGATGTGTTTTTGCATAGTCATTTATTATAGATAAAAGTGGTTTTTTTAAAGAAATATCTATTTCAAAAGGTCTTGTTGATAATTTGCAAGGTTCTTCATGATCAAAAGAGCTGAAATGGAAAAAAGTTAAATCAAATTTATTATTAATGGAAAAGTTATTCGTTTTAGGGCATAAGGATACCTCTCTTTCATGGAGATTCCAAAAAGAAACATTTAAACCCAAGTTAAATGAAATGTGAAGATTGGGAAAAAAACAAGGAGCAATAGATATCCATTTTTGATCTGTTGATAATCCAAATTGTGTTTCAAAAAAGCATAAATCTCTGCACCTTTTATCCCACCATTCTAAAAATTGAAACCCTTCTTCATCATCAGAAATAGCAAAAAAACCTAGATTAAAAGAACCAAATCTCATCATTCCTATATCACTTTGACTGAGTGCAGTTCCTCTATCTTGCGGAGTTACATAATGAGGTGTGAGGACTATTGGGCTTACATCAAGCATTTCTATTATGCAATCTATACTATTCAGAATGTATGTATCTGGATCAAAAAAAATAACTTTTTTATTATTTTCTAGCAAGGACATAGCTAAATATGGCTTTATACTAGTAGTTAATTCCGTAACGTCATACTTAAAAGAAAGTGAATGGAAATCAGCAATATTTAAATCCTCAATCCAATGAATCTCTGCAATATCTGAGTAATCAGGTATCAACCTTTTGCCGTCACATAAAAATATATTTATCTTAAGATTGGAGATATTTTTATAAGATTGAGCTAAAGAAAGTGCTTTATGCAAATAAGCAATATTACAAATTGTAAAAGCGGTATAGTTATTCTTCATTTAGTTACTCTTATTTTCAAAAGAGATTCTTATAAATAGCTGTATCAATAAAAAACTTATAATGATTTTTAACAGCTTAAAGGCAAAAATAAATTCGCCATACATCAAGGAATAAGTAATCGTCTTAGTAGATGAAATTATAACATCTTTAATTCTAATAATATTATATTTACGACCGTGGATACTAAGACCAAAGTTATAAAAGTACGAGTATCCTTGTTCAGATATGTGATCAAATCCAGGAACTTTTTCACATATACCAATTTTATAACCAAGCTTTTTGGACCTTAAGGAGAATTCATAATCAACACCATCAACAAAATAACTAGGGTTAAACCAATTTAGAGCCATAAGATTTTTAAGAGAAAAGATACTACCGCTATTTCTAATAAATAGGTGATTATTTATAATATTTTGGGTTACGTCTTTTTGTTTTTTTTCATTTGTCATCGATATTGCAGAATATACCCCTTCATCAAAATAAGAGGATGATAACTCATCTGCAAAATTTATAGTTTCTTCTGAAAAGACTGTATCTTGATCTAAAAATAGAAGAAAATTATTTTTATCCTCATATGCTTTACTAAAAATATCGTTCATTGCAACAGCAAGTCCCATGTTTTTATGAGATTTGACATAATAAAAATTATTTTTATATTCCGATTCTAATATTGAATCAAAAAATTTAATTTTAGGAGAATTATCATAAAGGTAGACTTTATAATCACGCTCAAGGAGTTTGAATATTCTATTCCTTAGCTCTTCAGGAGGATCATAGCTTACAAAGCCTATAACAATTTTATTATTAAGATTCATTTCTATTTTCTTTAAATTTATCCAGGTAGATGAAATGATAAACGAACATGATGATAGAAAGTATTTGAAAATGTCCTCCAAAACCAAAAAAATAAAGATCTTTAAAGTTTAATGGCACTAAGATAGCTGAGATAAATAATAAAAATAAAAATAGAGTCTTATTGGCAAGTCTAAGCTTAAATGCATAGATAACAGGTATGTAGTATGGAGAGAATATAAATATAGTTCCTAGAATTCCGACTCCATTTACTAAATATACAAAGCCTATATCAGAAGCAATTCTAGAAGACCCCAAGCCAAAATTTGTAGTCCCAAATATTAAGCCTATAGAATCTGGGAATATTAGTTCATTTTTTAATAACTGATCTGTACTTACGCTACTAAATGATCCTGTATTTATATAGTTTATGAAAATCTCAAAACTTGAATTAATTTGATCTTCATAAATACTGAAATCAAAATAAAATATTGATGCAATAAAACTGATTGAAAAAAAGAAAAACAAATTATAAATCTTCTTATTTATAGTTAATTTATGAATTAGCTCTAAAGAAATGAGCAATAAAAAAGCAAGTAAGAAAATTAAAAAAATGATCAAACCCGTTCTTCCTATTAATAGAATGGAAACAAACATTACAAAAAAAGCTAATAAATAACCAAGGGTCATTACTTTGGAGCTTTTATTTTCATGTTTCCAATAAAATATAATTCCTGCAATTAAGAGCAAAGCATGAGTTACTGACAGAGCAGAAAATCCTGTTTCAAGTAAGCCTGAATATCTTTTAACTAAAACATCTCCAAGTGAAAATTTTTGCTGCTTATCAGTAATATTTACAAACTGATAAAGTAATTCTGCAAAACTCGGAAAGTATGCAGTTAAGATTATTAATAATGAGTGAAGAAACCCAACAAAAAATAAATTTCTTAAAATAAAATAAATAAAGTCAGAGCCATATATTTTTCTGTGGCTCTTCACAATGAAATAAGCAGAAAAAAAGCTCATGAAACCCATTATATATAACTTAGTGATTGAGTAATCCACAATATTGTAAATAATACCGATACATTCATAAACAAGAACCAAAATAAAGCCGAATATCATTGAAAGGAAAGTATGATTTATTAATTTAGAACCCTTATTTTCAGAAAAATAATCAAGAATTCCAAATATTGAAGGTATTAAAATAGATATTAAATAGATATTAAAATTAAAAATACCAAAAATATTTAACGAAGGAGGAAACATCCAAAAGAAAAAAATAATTATTAATATAAATCTAGAATTAAGTAGCTGATATACAAGATTCATTTAACTAGTAATCTAATATTTGAAGAACTTTTTTTGAGAAATCAAAATTTAAAGTAGAGAACTCATAACATGCAAGCGGATGTGGAATTATTCTTTTATCCATAGATGAAAGTATTTTTTTGAGTTCTTTATTATCCTCTCTAGCTTCCACGTATATTGCAAGTTCATTATTCTGCGCAAGATCAACATCCTTTGTTGAGTAAATAACTGGCAATCCTGATGCGAGGTATTCTCTTGTTTTAATTGGAGATGCGAGTTTGATATTTACCCTGTCCCAGCCAAGACTTCCTATGCCAAAATGTGCCTTCTTGTATTGCTCTTCTAGGAGCGAGCCACTCAGAAATCCTGGAAAATATACGAATTCTTGGATGCCTAGATTTTTGACTAGTTTTTCTAAAATTTTTAAGTCGGGGCCATCTCCTATTACTGATAAATGAATATTGTATGGAATAGTTTCATCTTTATTTATCTGAGATATTACTTTAATAATCTTATCCCAACCATGCCAAAAAGCCACTGTACCAACTGCAACTAATTTTAAAGTTTCAGCTGGCCATAATGGACTCTCTAATCTTGGTGAAATCGAATCACAATCAATCCCGTTTCCAATTAATAGAATTTTTTTTGAGCATAAAAATGAGAAGAAAGATGATTCGTTGGAATATTGAATGATTTTTGTGCAACTTAAGAACGGTATAGAGCCCATTAAGACAATAAATAGTATATTAACTATTTTTTGAAGACGTGGATTATGTCCATTAAAAATTTCAATTAAATGATTCGTCATCGGAGTTGGCACATCAATAAAAAATCTTTGATTTTTTAATTTTAAGCAAATCCCAAGAACAAAAATAATAAAACCTAGTTTTGGGATATATCTAATTATTATATTTTTTTCTTTTGCAAATAGTATTTGCCTAATAAATGCTATATTGCCTCTAATGCCATTAGGTTCTATTATTTTAGCTTGTGATTGAAACCCATTTTTTTTTGCACCGTTAATAAAACCTGTAACTTTTTTATAGATTCCTGGGGAGCTTTCTGCTGAACATATAGACACATACAAAACAGAATTGCTTTCATTCATAGATGTTTTATTACTTAATGCCAATATGGGTAAGAGCTTCCTTCACTTTAATTAAATCTTCTACATCTAAATGATCTCCAATTGGAAGGCTGAGTAAAGTATTGTCACTTTTCCAGGCA
>MDTF01000487.1_pt1 | contig 17226 bp, 18 predicted proteins | sample 811191 | NCBI WGS metagenome assembly MDTF01 (sample SAMN05326649, study PRJNA326480) | marine metagenome | isolation source: seawater | place: Southern Ocean | collected 2011 | reverse complement strand
TATCAAATCATTAAGAATTAACAAAAGGTTTCCACTAGTGATTAACCAATTAAATTTCAAAAACTATGTAATTGAATTTGAAACCATGTTTCTTCCAGAATTAAAAGTAGAATTAAAAAAACCTTCATTAAATTTTATAAATAAAATAAAAAAAATTAAAACTAATGTTTTAATAATTGGTGCTAGTTCTGGCTTAGGTTTTGATCTATTAAATCTTTACAAATATAATAAAAAAATTAAGATATTTTGCACTTATTACAAGAATAGGATTAAATTAAATAATAATAATATTTTTAAGATTAAATTTGATGTTAACGACAGCATAAAAAAATTGATAAATATTATTGATCAAAATAATCCAATTTCTATATATTATTTTGCATCACCAAAAATTAACTCTCAAACTAATGATAGCTATTTAAAAAAAGTTTATAAAAAAATATTTTTAGACGTTCCGTTAAGTTTAATTAAGAATATACATAAAAAAGAAATCAACTTTTTTTATCCATCTACGAAATTTATCGATTACGGTAATAAAAATTCTTATTCAAAAATAAAATTAAAGGCTGAAAATAGATTATCTAGGTATAATAATAATTTGTGCAAAGTTTCTATTGTTAGAATAGATAAAACTAACACGAAACAAAATATTAATATTTCAGGAACAGCTTTTCCTAACTTTAGGGATTATCTTTTTAAAGATAAAAGTATGTTAAAGGATACTTTTTTTGGTCTATTTTAAATATTCAGGAATCTTTAAAGATTTAACATTTTTGGACTGAAAACTGAATACAGTACTATCTTTATCTTTTTTACTTATCTCAAAACCGTTATCCAAGTAAAAAGCTTTAACTTGAGAGTTTTTTTCAGTTTGACTAAACTTTCCATAAAAAATATCAATGTTATTTTTTGCATTTACTTCAAGCATAATTTTTATTAAAAAAGCTTTTTCAACATCCCTTCCTATAACCCTACAGCTCATTAAAAATATATCGAAGTGAGCATTTTTAAGTTTTTTCGATATAATTGATAGTCCACATATACCATAATCACCAAATTTGTCGGTTAAAGACAAAATATGAATAGAATAATTTTTTTTATCTTTAATAATTTTTGATATCTCGTTTCTATTCTTTCTTATCGTTGTTAAATTAAATTGATTAGTTTTTTGTATCATTTGTTCCACTCTATCAAGATTTTCGTCTTTACAAATTTGTATTTTCATTTTCATTTTTAGGGACTTCAGATATGTCTTAATATCTGTAACCTTTTCTAACAAATCTTTTCGTTTTTTTTCATCAACATACATTTTACCTTTTTGCTTATCTTCCGTAGTTATTTTCATTTTATCAAAAAACCCACATGCAATTAATTTATCCTTGTTGTACTCAGATTCGTATGTTGGAAGGTGCAAAGTTTTAACTATAGGTATTTCTTTTTTAATTAAATCTATTTCAAAATCACTATCATCTGCAAAAACTAAACTATTAAGACCTATATTTAAATCTTTAGCAATTTCTCTTAAATTGCTAGCTTTGTCATTCCAATTAGCCTTGATAGATGCAAAATGATTTTCTTTAAGAATCATTTTTTTATTTTTCTTAAAAACCTCTATTACATCTTTTAAATTGTTTTTACTGTTTATCGCAAGAATTGTTCCTGTATTATAGAGATTTAAAACTTCTTTTTGGAAATCAATAAATTCATTTTCTCCATTATTATTTATTAAGTTTATTTTATCATAACCAGTCTCACCTAATATTCCTCCCCAAAGAACATTATCACAATCCAAGACTAGACATTTACTTTTTGGTAAAAAAATAGTTTTAATAAAATTATTAATTTCATAAGATAAAAATTTTAATCCTTCCGTTCCAAAAGGAGATCTAAATGAATACCAATATCTTTTATCGTAAAATGAATTATTATTTGATTTTGATTTACTTTTATTTAAATCAAGTAAAAATACTTCTTCATATTTTGATGTAATTTTTTTTAAATCTAAATTTAATTTATCGATAACAGTTGAGGTGGTCTCTAAATTATGAGTGTATATAGAGTTTGAATTATAATTATCTAAATTATCATATGTTGCCCATAAAATAGGAGCTTTAGTATTTTGTCTAATATTTTTAATTGTTTGCACACAATAATCATTTAATCTTTTTATTTCTTTATTGATTGTTATCAATTTTGAACTTTTTACTTTATTTGTCAGAATATCTGAAAAATTTGGTAACCACAAAAACACAACTATAAAATCATATTTTTTTTTATGAATTAAGCCATTTTTAATGAATCTTGATAAATATTATCATAATTTCCAAAATCTATATTCAAATCTTTACTACTTAAAGATGAATAGTATTTCAAATATAGATCAATATTTTCAACAGATATATTTCTTAAAATGCAGCAGTTTAATTTATCTAAAGACTTATTCTTTTTTTTTAAAATTTTTTCTATTTCATAAATTTTAGGTAGTAACATATTTATCTTTTTAATATTTCTAATACTGAATTAATTAATTTATCCTTATCATCAATTGTCTTAGAGATTTCTTTATTACTGAATTTAACATTAAATTCCTCTTCTATCGCCATTATAATCTTTATGTGGCTTAATGAATCCCAATTATTTATATTTTTACTACTTTTTAGATGTTTTTTTAATTTTTTAATATCTACCTTTAAAATGGCAGATAATATTTTGTAAATTTTATTCTGAATTATATTATTAGTCATTTTTAAATTTAATTAAAATTATTATTCTTAAAAAGTGGTTAACAAAAATCCTATCAAATTAAAAAAAATATACTATAATAATAGAGTTTTACTTTATAAAATTTCTATAATTTATATTTAAAAATAATGTTAATTGAAGATAATTTCGATTTTATAAAATCATACAAAGCTCTGGGGATAAAAACTAACGATAAAGTATTGCTGTGTCTAAGTTCGTTAAAAATTCTTTATCTATTAAAGAATAAGAATTTCACAAAAAGTGTGAATTTTGATCAGTTATTAGGTGGTGTGTTTCAAAAAGCTATTAATGATTTAATACAATTGATAGGTAAAAATGGGACAATACTTGTCCCAACTTATAATTGGGATTTCTGTAAAGGTAAAACTTATAATTTTTACAGAACACCTTCTAGCGTGGGATCACTCGGTAATTACGTACTAAATAGAAAGGACTTTAAAAGGACACGGAATCCCATTTACTCTTTTGCAGTTATGGGTAAGGATCAACACAAAATTTGCAAGTTATCACCTAAAAGTTGTTTTGGTTTAAATTCACCATTTGAATACTTAATAAAAAATAAAGCTAAAAATCTTTTTGTTGGATTTGATGATTATAGAGAAGGTTTTCACTTTCCCTATGTTGCTGAGGAAAAAGCTGTTGTTAATTATAGATATTTAAAAACTTTCTCTGCAAAATATAAGATTAAAAACAAAACTTATAATAATTTTAAAACTACAATGTATGTAAGAAAAATGAACTTAAATATAAAAACAAAAGTAGATGATTCTTTAAAAAAAATACTAAAAAAAAATAAAGCTTATAAAGAAAAATTAATTAAAACAGTACCCTTCTCATTAATCGATATAAATAAGGCCTTTAATATTATGGTCAAGGATATAAAAAATAAAAAAAAATTGATATACCCAATAAAGATAAAATGAATTTTGATATAAATTACATTAAGAAATTCAAAAATAAAGTTGCAATAATTGACGCTAATCAAAAAAAATATAGTTATAATGACTTGATAAATGAGTCAAAAAAACTTGAAAAAAAATTTATTAAAAATTCTTTAATTCTTCTTGTTGCATCAAATTCAATAGAATCTTTTATTGGTTATTTTTCTTTTTTAAATGAACCTAAAAAATGTAAAATAATTATTTTAGATGAATCATTTGGAAAAAATTATTTTGATAAAATTACAAAAATATATAAACCTAATTATATTTTTTATCCCTCAAAATTTTCTATAATAAAGGAAAAAATATCAAAAAATTTTATTTTTGGGAATTATACTTTATCTAAAACCAAAACTTCAATATATAAAAAAATAAATGATAAAAATTTTATTCTTATTTCAAGTTCTGGCACTACTGGAAATCCTAAATTTATAAGATTGTCTCGTAATAATATTATTAGTAATACAAAATCGATAATCAAAAGCCTTAATATTACTAGCTTCGATAAAACAATCACAACAATGCCAATGGGTTATTCGTATGGACTGTCCATAATTAATTCACACTTATTAAGAGGTGCAACCATAGTCATTAATCAAAACACTATATTTGAAAAAGCATTCTGGGAAAAAATAACTAAATATAAAATCAGTTCATTTGGTGGAGTTCCTCAATTTTACCAAATTTTGCAAAAATTGAATTTTCATAAATTTAATCTTCCTAAATTGAAATATATTACAGTAGCTGGTGGCCACTTAGATTGGAATATAAAAAAATACTTTTTAACTTTATCTTTAAAAAAAAAAATGAGTTTTTTCACAATGTATGGTCAAACTGAAGCCTCTCCAAGAATATCTTGTTATGATACTACACTTAACAAAAATAAGTTTAATAGTATCGGTAAACCTATACATGGTGTTAAACTGATGATAATTAACGAAAATAATAAAATTATAACCAACTCCTTCCAGAAAGGAGAGATTACAGTTATGGGATCAAACGTTTGCTTGGGATATGCAAACAAATTGAAAGATTTGCACAAAGGAGATGTTAATAAATCATTAATAAAAACTGGTGATATAGGATATTTTGATAATGAAAAATATTTTTATATAGTAGGTAGGAGAAAAAAAATATCAAAGATATTTGGAGTCAGATTTGATTTGAATGATGTTGAAAAATATTTAAAAACAAAAAAAATTATCTCAGTTTGTGAGCCAAGTAATAAAAAATTGAAAATAAAAATAATGCAAAATTATAATAGAAATAATATTTTAAATATTATAAATAAAAAATACAAAATAAATAAAAATTTTATAGAAATTACCAAATCAAGTATATTAAATAAAAATACCTTTAAAAAAATAGACTAATAAATGAATATTAATGAATATATACAAATTAATACAAAATATATTTCTAGAAATAAAATTGAGAAAAAATTTAATCAAATAATTTCAAACTTAACTAATTTTCATTTTAAAAATTGCCTTGAATACAGAAAAATACTTAAGACAAAAAAATATGATTTAAAAAATAATAATTTAGAAAAACAACCATATTTACCGGCTACTTTGTTTAAAGAAATAATACTAAAAAGTGTAAGTAATAAAAAAATTGTTAAAACACTACACTCATCTGGTACATCAGGTGCAAATACAGCTAAAATATTTCTTGATGAAAGTAATGCTAAAAACCAAAAAGTTGTACTCTCAAAAATATTAAAGAAATACATTGGCTTTGAAAGATTGCCTATGTTAATTGTAGCTCAAAATCCAATAAGTAAAGTTGACAAAAATTTATTTAGTGCAAAATATGCAGCAATACTTGGTTTCTCAATTTTTGGAAAAAATCATACATATCTTATAAATAAAGATGGTAAAATAGATTATCCAATACTTAATAATTTTCTAAATAAATATTCTAAAAAAAAATTTTTAGTTTTTGGATTTACAAGTAATATTTATGAATACTTGCTGACAAAACTCTCAACAAATAAAATTAAAAAAGATTTTAAAAAGGCAATTCTAATTCATGGTGGTGGCTGGAAAAAAATGCTTGATAAAAAAATCAGTAACATTGAATTTAGAAATAAATCCCTAATAAAATTAAAAATAAGTACAATTTACAATTATTATGGACTGGTTGAGCAAACAGGGTCTATTTTTCTTGAATGTCCAAAATGCCATTGTTTTGTTACAACTCCTTACTCAAATATAATAATTAGAGATAAACTCTTGCACTCGATTAATTATGGACGTGGGATAATACAATTGATTTCAGTTTTACCTACTAGTTATCCTGGTCACAGTATTTTGACTCAGGATGAGGGTGAAATTATAAACAATCATTGTGATTGCAAAAGATTTGGGAAAAGATTTATAGTGCATGGTAGAGTTCATCAATCAGAAATTAGAGGTTGTAGCGATATATGATTTTAAAAAAAAAAGTAAATTTTTTAGTGGGAAATATAAACGTATCCAACAAACCTTTTAAACCTTTTGGAAGTGATGAGTGTAATTTTCTAGATGAATTTTCAAAGAAATTAGCGAAACATAGATTAATTTCTGATTATCCCGATCTAAAAGCTTTATCTTTTTGGTGCAGAAAAAAAAATATTTTAAAGTTAAAAAATAATATAAATCAAAATAAATTTAGAGTTGGTTTGGGGTTATTATTTCATATAACTCCTTCAAATGTTCCAACTAATTTTTTTTACTCTCTTGTATTTGGACTACTTTCGGGAAATTCCAATATTGTAAAAGTTCCATCTAAAAACTTTAAGCAAATCGAAATCATATGCTCTTTAATTCGAAGTATACTAAAAAATAAAAAGATTAAAGATAGAATTTCAATAGTAAGATATGAGGATAATCCTGAATTTACTAAAAAAATTTCTTCTTTATGTGACGGCCGCTTAATTTGGGGTGGCTCCAATACAATTAAAAAAATTAGAGAATTTGAAACAAGCGATAGATCCCTTGATTTAACTTTTACTGATAGATTCTCATTTTCTACCATAAGTACAAAAAAAATTATTGAATCTTCTCCAAAAAAAATAAATTTATTAACTAACAATTTTTATAATGATACCTATCTTTATGATCAAAATGCCTGCACATCTCCACATCTCATTATTTGGCTTGGAAATAAAAAAGATGCAAAAATTGCAAAAGCAATATTTTGGGGTTCTCTATTAAAATTAGTTAGATCACGATACAAAATTTCAAATTTTGCGGTTACAGATAAATTGCATTATTTGGACAAATTTATAATTAAAAATGATCATATTAAACAAGTCAAAAACTATGATAATTTGATAAATATAATTGAATTAAAAAAAATTAATAATTTCTCTCATTTAAGTAGAGGAAGATGGGGTCTTTTTTTCGAAATAGATATGGAAAACTTAAATTCGCTATCTTCAAATATTAATAAATACTACCAAACTTTAACTTACTATGGACTAGATAAAAAATTTTTTGAAAAATATTTAGATAATAACAATATTAGAGGTATTGATAGAATTGTTCCAATTGGAAGATCTATGGATATGAGTTTTTATTGGGATGGATATGATTTAACCAATATTCTAACAAGAGTTGTTGAAATCGTATGAATAATTTTTCTCTTAATAAAAAACAAATTGAAGAATATCAAAAAAATAGGGACCCTTACTTATTTATAGATTTCGTAGATAATGTTGTTCCTGGAGAATCTATAGAGGGTTACAAAGACTTAAGAGTTAAAGAATGGTTTTTTGATGTTCATTGGCCAGGAGATCCAAATATGCCTGGCATGCTTCAGATTGAAGCCTTAACTCAAATGAGCGCTCTCTCAATTTTAACTTTACCAGGAAATAAAGGTAAGATTATGTATCTAATCTCTGCTGAAAAATTAGTATTTAAAAAAAAAATATTACCCGAATCGAGACTTTATATTAGATCGAAAGTTAAAAAATACTCCAGGGGTATAGCCAATTTCTCTGCTCATGGCATAGTTAATGATAATTTGGTTTGTAGCGCTGAGATTAGTTTGATACTACCTGATGAAATAAATAAATATAAAAAGAAATAATAATAAAATGCCTATAGCTTCATCTTTACTAAATAAACCGAGATTAGTTGAAAAATTAAAAGACTTTTATGACTATGTGCGAAAAAATGATGGCAAGGTTGGAACCAAAACACGTGGTATAGACTTAAATTTTAATAATGCATGTAATTTAAGATGTAAATATTGCTTTACCAACTCTCCAAAAGGAGATCATGTTAAAGAATATCTTGATTTAGGTGCTATTAGAAAATTAGCAGATGAGGCTGATGAATTAGGATATTTTGAATTTGATTTACAGGGTGGTGAATTACTTCTTCAGCCTAAAAAATTATTTGAAGTATTGGAAGCAATAAAGCCTGAAAGATTTTATATGTATTTAACAACTAACGGATATTATTTAGATGAGGCTATGGCAAAAAAATTAGCTGAATATAAAGTAAGTAGAGTATCAGTTAGTATCGATAGTATGGATGAAAAAATTCATGACGAAATGAGAGGAAAAAAAGAATCTTGGAAACGGGCTATTGCTGCTTTAGAGCATGTTAAAAATGCAGGAATGGATCCATACTTAAATATAACTGTTGGACACTACAATGCTAATACCGATCATTTCAAGCAACTCCTAGATTACTCAAAAGAAAAAAGATACAAAACTCTTCTAAATGTAGCAGTCCCATCTGGAATGTGGCAAAATGCTGAGGATATAATTTGCGATGACAAAGATAGAGAATATTTAAGAAAAATAAGAAAAGAATATAAAAATTTAGTTAGAAACATTTGGAATCCGTTTGACAAAAGTAATGAAAAAATTCTTGGTTGCACTACAGTTAACAGAGTTTATGTTACACCAATTGGTGATGTGTTGGTTTGTCCATACGTTCATATAAAAATTGGAAATATTTTTGAAAAACCCTTAAAAGAAATTATTGATAAAGGCTTTAGTATAAAATACTTTAGAGACCATAGTGATCTTTGTTTAGCAGGAGAGGATAAGGAGTTTATTAGTAAATTCATGACAAAAAGTGGTCAAACAATTTTTAAACCAGCTCTTGCAGAAGAAATTTTTTCAAAAGAAGACTTTGTCTAAAATGTCTCTTAAGAATCAATATGTGGTTATTACTGGATGCAACAAAGGTATAGGAAAAGAAACTGTTAGGGTTTTCTCAGAAAATGGCTCAAATATTTTCGCTTGTGTTAGAAAAATTGATAAAAACTTCACAAATTATATTAAAAATCTCCAAAAAAAATATAAAAACAAAATTATTGCAATCGAATTAGATTTTTCAAATAAAGATCTAGTAAAATCTGCAGCCAACATAATATTAAAATATAAAAAAAATATTACGATGCTTGTTAATAATGCAGGCACAATTGAAACATCTTTATTTCAAATGAGCTCAATTAAAAATTTTTATAATATTTTTGAAATTAACTATTTTAATCAAACTCTTTTTACGCAATACATTTTAAAATCAATTATAAAATCTAAAAATGGAAGTATTGTTTATATATCATCAACTGCCTCAATAGACGGTAATATAGGAAGAAATATTTATTCAGCATCCAAAGCTGCTATAAACTCGCAAGCAAAGGTATTGTCTAAGGAATTAGGAAGATTAAACATAAGAGTAAATGTTATTGCACCTGGGTTAGTTAATACTGAAATGATGAAAAAAAATACACCTCAAAAAGTTATCGATGAGGTTGTTTCCAATTCATCTCTTAAAAGAGCCGGTAATCCAGAGGAAATAGCTGAAACAATATTTTTTTTATGCACTAATAAATCTAGTTTTATAACTGGTCAAATTATTAGAGTAGATGGGGGGATGTAAGTTTGAGCAACAATCAAAATGATATAAAAAAAATCTTAACTTTTGCAAAAAATATGAGACTAAGCATATTAAGTATGGCCCTAAATGCAGGTTCAAATAGTTCTCATTTTGGAGGAGCTCTATCGATAGTCGAAATTCTTGCAACATTATTTGCATCTATAATGAAAAAGGATGGAAAAAAAATAAATCAAGATAGATTTATACTAAGCAAAGGTCATGCTTGTCTCGCTTACTATGCGGCTTTATCTGAAATTGGGCTTATTAATAAAAAAGAGCTTTTAACTTTTGAAAAAAACAATTCTAATCTTCTTGGGCATCCAGTTAAAAACAATAAATTAGGTATAGACTTTTCTACAGGATCTCTTGGAATGGGTCTCTCTTCTGCTATAGGCTTATCTATCTCAATAAAAAAAAAAAAACTTCCTCACTATGTTTTTGTTGTAGTTGGTGATGGAGAGTGTAATGAAGGCTCTATATGGGAAGGTGCATTATCAGCACCTAACCTGGGTTTAGATAATTTATATGTGATTATTGATAATAATGGGTTTCAACAAACAGGGTCAAATAAAGACATTATGAATCTAGTTGACTTAAAGGATAAGTGGAAAAGTTTTGGATGGCACACAGAAGAAGTTGATGGGCATAACATAGAAGAATTACAAGAAATAATTTTAAGTACAAAAAATATCAATAAACCCAAAGCAATTATTGCTAAAACTATAAAGGGTAAGGGTTTTTCTTTTTCTGAAAATAATAATGATTGGCATCATAAAGTTTTGAGTAAATCAGTATATGAAGATGCATTAAAAGAATTATCTTAAAATGATTGAAATAAATAAAGGTAAAATTAAAACTTGGTCAACAATAGGTCAGAGAGCTACATTTGGGCTTGTTGCTTATGAAATAGCAAACAAGGTAAAAGATTTAATGATACTTACTTGCGATGTGTCTACTTCAGCCGGTCTAGATAGATTTAGAAAAAAATTTCCTGAAAAATTTTTAGAATTAGGAATTTCAGAACAAAACATGATTGGGGTTGCTTCAGGACTTTCTAATGAAAGTTACAAGGTAATAACAACTTCTTTTGCGCCATTTCAAACTATGAGATGCTGTGAGCAAATCAAGGTCAATTTAGGATACATGAAGCAAAAAATATCTATGGTTGGGTTGGCAAGTGGATTAGTTCTTGGGCCATTGGGTTACACACATTGCTGTATAGAAGACATAGGAGTTTTAAGATCAATACCAAATTTAACAATAATTTCTCCAGCAGATGGATTAGAACTCGCAAAAACAATTATTGCATCACTAGATCATAATCAATCGACCTATATAAGACTCACAGGATCTTCAAATGCTCCCATAATTTATAAAAAAGATTACAAGTTTAAAATTGGGAAATCAATTACACTTAAAAAAGGTAAGGATGTAGCAATTTTTGCAACTGGCAGCATGGTTAAAACAGCCTTAGATGTTGCAGAAAAACTTGAACAAAGAAAAATATCTGCAGCAGTTATAAATGTGCATACCATTAAACCAGTAGATAAAGCTGTGATTAAAAAATATTTAAATGCTAAATTATTTGTTTCAATAGAAGAACATAATATTATCGGAGGCTTAGGTTCTGCAATAAGTGAAGAAACTGCCAAATTGGGAAAAGGTCCCAAACACATTTTTTTTGGTATAAATGACGAATATTCACATCATGGAGATTACAAATATCTTTTACAAAGTTATGGACTAACTCCTGATAAAATTGTAAATAAAATAAAAAAAAACTTATAATTTATCTAAATGGACAACAAAAAAAAATACGAAAAAATATTTATTAAAGCCTTATCTGTTGATAAATCAAAATTTAATGAAAAAATTGAATACAATGAAATACCTGAGTGGGATTCTATAGGGCATATGACATTAATTTCAGAGTTAGAAGAGGGTTTTAAAATAACCATTGAAACAGATGATATAATCGATTTTAGCTCATTCAAAAAAGGTATAGAAATACTTAAAAAATATAAAATTAAATTTTAAATTTTATTAATTTTTAATTTTAAAAAAGATTTAAACAGCTTTTTCAATATCATTTTTATTATATAGGTACATATGAATAAAAAAAATAAAAGTCCTTTTTTTTCCATCATTACGGTAGTTAAAAATGATCAAGATAATATTGAAAAATCGATTAAAAGTGTTTTATCACAAACTTTTAAAAGCTATGAATATATATTGATTGATGGCAATTCAAACGATCAAACTTTACAAAAAATTCAAAAATTTAAAAAAAGAATAAAATTAATTTTGTCAGAAAAAGATAATGGTCTTTATTTTGCAATGAATAAGGGTCTGAAATTATCAAAAGGAAAAGTGGTTGTATTTGTTAACTCAGGTGACAAACTATCAATTAACGCTCTAAAAATTATTAATCAAAAATTTAATAGAGATTCTGCGATCGATTTTATTTTTGGTACAGTAAGAAGATATTATACGACTACATCAATACTAAAATATGGCTACAGCGCAAAAAGACTTAAATATAATTTTGATTTTGCCACTTCGCATTCAACTGGATTTTTTATTAAATTAAAAACTATAAAAAAAATTGGATATTTTAATACAGACTATAAGTGTTCTGCTGATTATGATTTATATTATAAAGCTATAATCGTTAATAAACTAAAGGGTGGTTTTACTTCAAAAAAACAGTTAATAGGTACTGTACAGAGTGGTGGATATTCCAGTAGAGTAACATTTTTTGATCATTTATTTGAAGAAACCAAAATAAGAATAATGAATAATCAAAATATTTTATTTATAATACTTATATTTTGTAATGCACTAATTAAGAATTTTGTAAAAAAGATAATTTAGCTTATTTAATTTTTATTAAATTTTTATTTTTCATTTCATAAAGTTTATTACAATAATTCCATATGTTTGGATTATGTGAGATAATAATTAGAGATAAGTTTTTAGAAATATTTTTTAAATCCTCAAATATTTTTTTTTCAGTCGCTTTATCTAAACCATTAGTAGCCTCATCAAAAATTAATATTTTAGGCTTGTAAATTAAAGCTCTGGCTATTCCTATCCTTTGTTTTTGACCACCAGATAATTTTGCACCATTTTCTCCGATAAATGTGTTTTCCTTGTCTTTTAATGAATTTACGAGATCGAGCAGTTGAGTTTTTTCTAATACTTCATACAGATCTTTGTCCGTAATTGTCTGATTTTTATTCAATGTCATTAATATATTATTTTTGATTGTGTCATCAAACAGAAAAGTTGTTTGAGGCACATATCCAAAAATCTGTTTGCAATCTGATATATTAACTTCCTTTCCATCAAGGTAAAAAGTTCCATTATTAGGTTTTAATAATCCAATGAATATATCGACTAAAGTTGTTTTTCCAGAGCCACTTTCGCCATATAATCCAATAATATCTTTATTTCTATTAATTTCAAAAGAGAGACCTTCTAGAATTTTTTCTGAATTCAAATATTTAAATGTAACATTTTTGCATTGAAATATTTTAGAAAACTCTAATATATTTAATATATCATTTTTTTGTGTCATGTAATTTTTTTGAGAATCCGTGGCAAATTCTGCTGTGATCAAATTAATAGAAGCATGGTAATTACTTAGTGCATTTAAAACTCTTAGTGCAGATAACAGTGACGGCATAACCTTGATCATGGAAATTAAAAATATTGATGCAAAAAACAAGTATTCCATTATTGAATACCCAAAATAGACAAATAAAAAAGCTAAAATAATCAAAAAAGTAATAACTATAAATTCAATCCAAATACGTGGCAGTAATCTAAGAGCTGTAGATTTTGATTTAATTTTTACAAACTTAACTAATAACTCTCTAAGCTTTATATTAAATATTCCTTCTAAATTATAAGCTTTAATGAACTTTATCCCCTGAAGAGACTCAAAAATTATTTTATTCTCTTTACCTTTAAACCATTGTTCGTCTAAACCAAGTTTTTTTAAAATTTTGCTTAATAATTGTTTTGTAAAAATTACAAAAATTAATGAAAAAATTATTATAAAAATACTTATCTTAAAATTTATAGTAAATAGCATTATCAAAATTATAGAAATTATAAAAAATTCTTTAGCTAACATAATTACTGGCTCTATAATTCCTGATGTAAAATTTGCTACTTCTGATGTAAGATTTCTATATAAAACTGATGAATTAGAATTAATATTAGATTCATATGAATTATAGGTATATTTTTTGAATAACTTTAAAGTTACTTCTGTTTTTACACGCATAGAAAATTTCTGAATATAAAATTCTAAGCATGATAAATAAGTGGCTTTGGTTAAATACACAAAAAAAATCAATATAGTCAAATATTTAATAATACTTTGCTTACTATAATCTTCTAAACCCATTAAACTTTTGATTGAAAAAATATCTTTTGATGTGCCTAAAATTTCTGAAATTAAAGGTATAACTATCCCTAAACTTAAAGTTTCTAAAAAACCTGCCACAGAAAGTCCTAAGAATATTAATTTTAAATTGTTTCTGCTCTGTGAAGGCAAAATTGTAAATATTTCTTTTAAGAGTTTTAAGTAATGTTTCATTTTAATGAACTACTATTCAGATAAATATGGCAAAATAATTATATATCACAATAAATAATAAAAACTATTTTTTAAATTTTTACTAATTCAATAGTTTTAGAGATATTTATAGCAATTTTTTCGAAATTTTTTTTTGTAAGCTCTACTTTATTAAAGATATAAGCTGATTCTTCATAAATTTTCTGCCTAGGTATACGAAGTTCTTTAGACATAATCTGTTGCCAATAATATTTACCATATAGACTTAACGGGTTGCAAAATAGTTGATGACAAACATTGTAAAGATCATTCTTGTTGTGAGTCTTTAATTCTTTACTACTTTTAAATAAAACTTTTTTATAATTAGATTTATTATTCCAATCATTTGTTAGTTGAAAATTTGGAGACCAAAAAGCAGCTCTAGATGCAATGCACTTAAAATTTAAAAATAACCCCTCTAAAATAGCAGAGCCATGATGTGAAATTAAAATAGTTTTTATATTTAGTTTTTTAAGTAGATCCCCATTTTTAATTGGTTCTTTGATGACGATTATTTGGGAATTATTAGCATATTGAGAAATTATTTTAAAAAATAATTTTCTGTCATATCTCATATTTTTTGTGGGAAACTTTGAATGAAAAAAACCCGGATGTGCTTTGATCAATATTTTGTTGTTTTTATTTTTAGTTAATTCTTTAATGGTAAATTCAAGCCAATCATAAACATTCACAAATTCGTCATATCCATATAGCATCTGGGCATCGGTAAACGTGTGTGCATAAATCAAATGTGTAATTTTATCAAAATTTTTTTTTCTATTTACAAACTTAATACTTTTCATCCATGGAATAGTTTCTGTTTTATTAATAACATTTTTAATAGCTTTTTTTGCTTGACTAATTTTTTTGTAATCTATTTTTTTTGATTTCTTTAACTCAATTATATTTTCATAATTAATTAAAGTCTTTTTTTTATTAATAAAATAAAATATTCCTTTGGGATAACCAAGTGTGTAAATGGGAATTTTTTTTTTTGATAAAACAGACATCATTAGTCCATTTCTATACATACCATGATCAACAAATGCTGCTTTTATATTGTCTTTTTTAATCTTAATAATATCTCTTAGGGTTCTTAAATTAAAATAAAAACACTTCAAGGACTCAAGAAAAAATGAGAAAGAACTTAAATAAGTGTTATAATTTTTGTATATCTCTGGTACTGCGTACCGACTGAGATTGTATCCTTTATACCTAATTGACATAATTTTTTTCTTAGAGAAAAAATTAGTTTTAAAAGTTATCCCAATTAAATAGAAGAATGCTACAAAATCATATTTAGACTCATTGTGATCTTTAAAGAGAAATTTTTGCTTAAGCAATTTTTCTGAATGTATTTTTGATGATTCAACCAGGAACTTATAGGGGCCAGTGCGCTTCCTTGTTGAAAGGAAAATTTTTTTTTTGTATTTCATAGATATTTAAAAAAGACTTTTAAACATATTTATTGCTACTTTTAAATCAGACTGACTATCAATATCTTTAACTCTATGGTTGGGTATAAAATAACCTTTAACTTTCTTTGAATCAAAAATATTATTAAATTTTAAAAAGTCCACTGAAAAACCCCAATAGAATTGACCTGCGTCATGAAAGTGGTCCTTAAATTTTTGAGTATTTTTTAGTGCTACATTTTTATTCTTAAAAATAATATAGTTTTTTTTATCTTTAATTAATGATCTATCTAAGGGATAGCTATAATTAGTTATTGGAAATACAAATTTTGTATTTTTGTTAAGTTTTTTTTTTTGCATTGATTATATCTTTATAAAAAATCAATGGTGAGCATGGCAAAATACAACAGACTTTTGAGTTTTCTACTTTAAAATTATTTAAATAATGTCTTACTACTTCAAAAAGTGGTGTTGAATCAAGAGCTAAGGATTTAGGTCTTTTAACAAATTCTACTTTAAGTTTTTTAGCAATCTTAATTATTTTAACACTATCTGTGCTAATTACGATTTTATCAAAACATTTACTTTTTATTGCTGCCTTTACAGACCAAAAAATCATAGGTTTACTATTAAAATTAATTATATTTTTATTTTTAATTCTTTTACTACCTCCGCGTGCTGGAATTATACAAATAGACTTCATTATTTAAAAAAATCTTTTATTATTTTTATAATCTTATTTATATTTTTTTTTGATAAATTTGGGAATATGGGCAGACTAATTGCATTTTTAAAGTAGCTACGATTGTTTAAAAAATTTTTTTTGTTGAAATTAAATCTTTTATAATAAGGATGTTCATATACAGGAATGTAATGTACGTTTGTTTTAAAACCTTTTTTTAGTAATTCTTTATATAATAAATCTCTATTTTTTTTTTTCAAATAAATTACATAAAGATGAAATGATGAGTAATTGCCATTTGATAGAGTGGGAAGTTTAATTGGTAAATTTTTTAATTCCTTATTATAAAATTTTGAAATTTTATTTCTAATTTTTATAAATCTATCTACTTTTTTTAATTGAGAACTTCCTAAACTAGCCTGCATGTCTGTCAGTCTATAATTTAAACCTAAATCAGTTTGAAAAAATAACCACGGTTTTTTTATTAATAATTTTTTTTTTTTTAAATAATTTTGGTCAATTCCATGCGTTCTTAATGATTTCAACTTGAGATTCAAATTTTGGTTGTTAGTTGTTATTGCTCCACCCTCTCCTGTTGTAATTATTTTTACTGGGTGAAAACTAAATACGGTAGCTTCAGAATATTTACAGTTTCCAATTTTATTACCTTTATAAATAGAGCCAAGAGCATGAGAGGCATCTTCTATAATCTTAAAATTAAATTTTTTTGATAAATTATAAATTTTCTTCATATCACATGGATATCCTGCAAAATGAACTGGTATTAAAATTTTTGGAAGCTTATTTGCTTTATTTGCTTTAATTAGTTTTTGCTCCAACTTTTCTATGTCTAAATTATAATTATCTAATTCAATATCTATTAAATCTATTTTAGCGCCACAAAGTAATGCGC
>MDTF01001265.1_pt1 | contig 17232 bp, 16 predicted proteins | sample 811191 | NCBI WGS metagenome assembly MDTF01 (sample SAMN05326649, study PRJNA326480) | marine metagenome | isolation source: seawater | place: Southern Ocean | collected 2011 | reverse complement strand
TTTAATTAGATGGTGATCAATGCTTATTTCCCCAAATTCATTGATAATTAACAATGTATTTTTAAAATTTTCAAAGTTTATAATATCATTGAGTAAGGTTGTTTTACCACTGCCAAGAAATCCAGTAATAATTGAAATAGGTATTTTTTTTTTTGACAAAACTTCTAGTCCATTACTTTCCATTCCCTATAGTTAGTTGGGAATGGCTTTAGATCTTTGCCTTCTGATCTATCAACACAAATTTTTCCTTCTTTAAAAACCATCAAAATATTATCTCTTTTTCCAAGAACTTCAATATTTTCAGCTGGATTGCCTTTTACCAGGACTATATCGGCAAGTTTTCCTTCATCAAGAGTACCCAACTCATTATCTAAATGTAATGCTTCTGCTGCATTTTTAGTAGTTGTCATAATTGCCTCCATTGGCTTCATTCCAAGATCTACATAAATTTTAAGCTCATCTGCATTTGAGCCTATGTCTGGTTCAAAACCCATGTCAGTACCCATTGCAATTTTAACCCCAGCTTTATAAAAGGCTTGGAAAGTTTTAAAACAATCTGGTTGAATTCTTTTCATTTTTTCTAGTGTAAAAGAAGGAGTTCCGATTTCTCTTCTAATTTCAATAGCATGATCAGTTCTATGTGAAAGAGTTGGTGTAACAGGAACTTGTGACTCTACAAGTTTTTCTAAAGAATCCTGATCGTGGAAAACCATATGTTCAATAGTATCTGCTCCAGCTTTCAATGCCATTCTGTGAGCATCTGGAGTAAAACAATGTATTGAAGTATAGGCATGTAATGCGTGAGCCTCATCACAAACAGTATCTAATTCTTCTTGAGTATGATTTCTTACAGTTGGCTCCTCTTTATCTGTACCCCCACCTCCAGACGCACAAGTTTTTAACCAATCAGCTCCTTCTAGTAAATTGATTCTAGCCAATTTTCTTAATTCATCAGGTCCATCTGCTGTAGCTTTTGGATTTCTTACAGAACCTCTTGGATTAATCAAATCTAAATGTGAACCAGTGCCAACTGTAAAAGCACCTGTAATTAAACGTGGTCCTGACAATATTTCATTTTCAATTGAAGTCTTAACTGCAGTTGATTGAGCTGTTAACAAACCTCTGTTGGACATTAAACCTAGATCTCTTAAAGTTGTTATACCTCTATCCAGGCACAATTGTGCATGAAATAGCATATACATCTGTTGTAATTCAGGTGTTATTTCCCATTGAGCAACTCTATAATTCTTAAAAGTTAAATTATTATACATACACAAATGTATATGACAATCCATCATGCCTGGCATTGCACTCACATCTTCACCTAAATCTATAATTTCGTGATTCTCAAATTCTTTTAAATTAATCTCTTTATCGCTTCCAACCTTTTTAATTATTTTATCTTGAATTACGATAACCCCATTATCTATTATAGATCCATTACCATCAATTAGTTTTCCTACTTTTATAATTTTTATTTTACTCATAGATTGTGTATATATTTTATAATTATTTAATATTTTATTTGTTAATATAATTTTAAGTTAATGTAAAATAATTTGTTAACAAATCAACAAATTATTTGATTTATGCATAATTTTTGTGTATTATATAATAAAATTATGACTGAAAAAAAAACAAAAACAGAAGGGGCAACTAAAGCAGGTTCAGGTAAATACTGTTTTCCAATGAATAAATTGGATGTCGTTCCAGCAGGTACAGGATACTCTACTTCAAAAGGTGGTGTTGTAGAAGGTGAAAGAATGCTAGTTGGATACATTAATAAGGCAAAAGGAACCGGTTCTAGACCACACAGTCATCCAAACGAACAATTCAACTATATTTTACAAGGAACTTTAGATGTCGAGATTGATGGTCAAAAATTTTTAGCAAAAGCTGGCAGTGCTGTTTATGTGCCTGCTAACATGGAGCATTCTATGGTAGCTACACCCGAAGAAGATGTGATATTTATAGCTATTAAAGATTTATCTCATGGCATAATTGGCAAAGCAACTGACGGCACTATGGATGGTCCTAAATTCATGCCTGGTTTTGAACCAAAATAAGTTTGAATAAAAAAAATAATCTTAAAAAAATTTTATTAAATAATAGACCTAGTCACCAAATTTGGGGAACTAAAGGTGGTGTGACCACAATGGACCCAATAGCAACTGGAGTTGGAATTGATATCTTAAATAAAGGTGGTAATGCAATAGATGCATCAATTGCTATAGCCTCAACATTAGCCGTAACCAGTCCAAACTGGTCAGGTCTGGCAGGAGATAGTACTTGGCTTTATTATAATGCTAAAAAAAAGAAAACAACCCATATAGATGGGTATTCAATTTGTCCAAAAAAAATTGACTTAAAAAAATTTAGAAAAGAATTAAAGTTAAAAGATAATCTTTTAACCAATAAAGAAGAGCCTATTAACGAAAGAAATACTGGCATTATTACTTCAATGATACCTGGGACACCTTTTCTTCTCGATTTTGTTTGGCAAAATTTTGCAAGTTTAAAATTTGAAAGCTTAATTCAACCGTCTATAAATCTAGCAAGAAATGGTTTTCCAGTTAGTGAGTATTTATCAAAAGCTTTCTATAATTATAATAAGAAGATATCAAAATTTAAAACAACAAAAAAATTAATAACATCTAATAAAAAAATAAAAGCTGGATCAACATTTGTACAAAAAAATCTATCAGAAACATTACGTAGATTTTCTAAATTAAGATCAAAAGAATTTAGATATGGTGAAACAATAAAACAAATTTTAAAATATAGTAAAAATAGAAATCCTTTTTTCTCTAGTAATGATTTTAAAAATTACAAAATAATTGAAAGAGATGTGTGCTCAATAAATTATAATAAATGTAAAATAATTACTGCTGGTATGCCGACAAGTGGAATCAACTTATTACAATGTTTTGAATTATTAAAGAAATTTGACCTTAAAAAAATAAATTTTATGTCTAAAAAATATGTAAAAACACTAATTTCAATACTACAAGTTGTTTTAAAAAATAGAAGAGAATTTAGCTCTGATCCAGATTTTATAAATTTTAATCAATTAGATCTAATCGATAGAAAATACTTAGATAATATTTTTAAAGTTTTTAAAAACGACAATGCAGCTGATAAAGTAAATTTAGATGATGGTGGCACTACACATTTTTGTGTTTGGGATAAAAATAATAATATAGTTTCTGCAACCCAATCTATTGGCTATCAATTTGGATGTGGTGAGATTGCTGGTAAAACTGGGCTATTTATGAATGATAGAACCTGGTGGATGGCATTAAAAGATTCACCTAATTCAATTGAACCAGGAAAAAGATGTAATATTGGTCACGCGCCCATTATTATTTTTAAAAATAATAAGCCTTTTTTAACTGTCGGTAGCCCAGGTGGATTTGGTATTATTCAATATCTTTTTCAAGTCTTGTCTCATGTTTTAAACTTTGGCATTGATTTGCAGACAGCAATAGAATTACCTAGATTTAAGATTTCTAATAATATTAAGGATATATATTTTGAAAATCGATATGGTAATTTATTAGGTCAACTTAATAGTCAAAATTTTAATATTAAAAAATTTGATGAGTGGACAGATATAGTTGGAGGTGTAGAAGGTATAACTAAAAATTCTTTTGGAAATTATCTAAACTGTTATGATGTGAGAAGAAATTCCCATTCTCAAGGTCTTTATTAAATTTTTTGTTGATTTATCAACTAAATATAATATTTTATCCATATGATGTTTAAAAAAATAAATAACGCTAGTGTTTGGTATGGTCCTGAACAAGAAAAAAAAGATGATTGGGTGTATAATTTAGATAAAGATGATATTAGTGAGATTAATTATTTAACTGAAAAATATCTTTCAACAAATAGAGAACTCAAAGAGATAAATAAAAAAGATTTTTATTTAGAAAATTTACAACAAAAATATTTAAACAAAATAGACCTAGAATTAAAAAATGGCAGAGGTTTTGCTCTAATACGAGGAATGCCTGTAAATAAATGGGATAGAAAAAAAATGATTACTGCATATATGGGCTTGTGCTCTTTTTTTGGTAATTTTAGAGTTCAAAACAAAAAAGGTCATTTACTAGGTCATATTAAAGATTTAGGAAAAGATACCAATAAAGATTACAGTGCTAGAGTTTATGAGACTTCTTATAGACAAACATTTCATAGTGACAGAAGTGATATTGTTAGTTTACTTTGCTTAAATAAATCAAAGAAAGGTGGTGAATCATTATTAGTAAGCTCAATGACTATTTTTAATAAAATTTTAGAAAATCATCCTGAATATTTGGAAACATTATTTGCACCTTTTCCGTTGGATCGTAGAGGAGAAGAAGGAGGTAACCAAAAAGGCTATTCAATGACCCCTGTCTACTATGAAAAAAATGGAAAAATCTCCTCTTATTTTTTAAGACAATATCTTGAAAGTTCTAAAAGATTTAAAGGAGTGGTTATTACCAATAGGCAAAGAGAAGCGCTGGATATAGTAGATAAATACGCAAATGACGAAAAATTATTTATGAAAATGAAATTTGAACCTGGGGATATTCAAATAATCTATAATCACACTTTATTCCATGATCGAATGTCTTTTGAAGATTATGATGAAAAAGATAAGAAAAGACATTTATTAAGACTTTGGATATCAGCATACGATGATAGAGAGTTATCTGATAAATATGTGGATAGATGGGGTAGCATTAAAATTGCTGAAAGAGGTGGGGTTTTTGATGCTAATTTAGACATAAATGTTCCAATGGAGGCTAATTAAAGTTAATTTTATGAAAATAAAAAATATTGGTTTTATCGGCCTAGGTAATATGGGTTATTATATGGCTAAACATTTAGTCAAAAAAAAATATGATGTTTACCCATATGATATTAGCCAAAAAAATTTAAATAAATTTAATAAATCTACAAATAATAAAAAACATAATTTTTTTAACTCGATTGGTAAAATTGATTGTATAATTTTAATGGTTCCTTCAAGCAAAGAAGTTAAAGATATTATATTTAAAGAGATCGAGCTTTTTAAAAACCTTAAAAAAAATACAATAATTATTGATATGAGCACCTCTGTACCGACTGAAACATTAAAAGTTGGGAAAAAATTAAAAAAAAGAAATATAAAATTTTATGATTGTCCTGTCGCTGGAGGAGTTAAATTTGCAAAAACAGGTGAATTAACACTTTTTTTTTGGAGGAAAAAATAGTGATAATGAAATAACGAAACTTTTAAATTGTTTAGGTAAAATTATTTGGTGTGGGAAGCTAGGAAGTGGACACACTATTAAAGCTTTAAATAACTTTATAAATGCTTCTATTTTAAACACTTATTTAGAAGCAATAACCACAGCAATAAAATTTGGAATAAAGAAAGACTATTTACTTAATGCAATTGACCAGGCAACAACAGGTAAAAATCACCCCTATAAAAAAAAGATAAAAGATGGCATTCTTATGGGTAAATTTAATTCTGGTTTTACTTTAAACCTTCTTACTAAAGATGTTTCAATAGCAAATAATCTAATTAAAAAATATGTTAAAAACTCTCCTATATCATCTAATATTCTTAAACTATTAGAAAAATCAAAAATAAAACTTGGTAAAAATTCTGATCAACTTAAACTTTATAAGATGTGGTCAAATAAAATATGAAAAAAGTTTTAGTTTTAGGAAAAATTCATAACTCTGGTATCAATTTTTTAAAAACAAACTCATATCATGTTGATGAACTTTCGGATCAAAATGATTTATACAAAGATAAATTAGAATTATATGATGCTTTAATTGTTAAAATGACAAAAGTTGATAATGAATTTATAAATCATTCAAAAAATTTAAAGATAATTGCAAGACATGGTGTTGGATACAACAATATAGATTTAAAAATTATAAATTCAAAAAAAATTCCCTTATTTATTATTGGAGACGTCAATTCAACCTCTGTTGCAGAACATACAATTAGCTTGATATTAAATATTTCAAAAAAAATAAACCTGTATGATCAAGAAATGAGATTAAATAATTTTAATATCAGAAATACATTTCGAAGCAGAGATTTAACTAACAAAAAAATACTTATTTGTGGCTATGGAAGAATAGGAAAGAAAGTAGCAGATATTTGTAAATTTTTTAATATGAGTGTTTTTGTTTATGATAAATATTTAGATCTAGACAATGATAAAAATAATTTTAAACTAATTAATAATTTAGATGAAAGCATGGATATTTTTGATTTCATAACATTACATATACCTTATAATAATTCAGGAAAACCATTAATTGATGAAAATTTTCTAAGTAAATTAAAGAAAAACTGTTCAATTATTAACACTTCAAGAGGTGATTTAATCAATGAAAACGATCTAACTAATCACCTTGATAAAAATAAGGATTTTTATGCAGGATTAGATGTTTTTGATCCAGAGCCACCTAATAAAGATAGCAAAATCTTAAAATTTAAGAATGTAGTTTTAACCCCACATTCAGCAGCCTATACTGAAGAGTGTTTGTCAAAAATGTCTATGTATTGTGCTGAAAATATTAATAATTTTTTTGATAATAATCCTAATATTTCCTTATTAATTAATAAAGAAATATATTCTTAATCTATATCGGATGCATTTAATTTAATTTTATTAAACACAAAAGGAATTATAATTGAAATTATTGCTAAACCAAAAAATATTAAAACAATTGGTCTATCAAAAATTTGGAAGAAATTACCTTGGTTCATTATCATTGTCTGTCTAAAGGATTCCTCCATTCTTGTACCAAGAACTACTCCTAATATAACTGGCGCTAACGGGTAGTCACATGACCTCATAAAATATCCAATTATTCCAAATATACACATTAAATACAAACTTAAGGTTAGCTGATCACTTGAATATATACCAAGCATACAAATAATTGTTATTATGGGTAAAAGAAGAGCCATGGGTATGTATAATATTTTAATAAAAAGACCAATAAGAGGTAAATTTAAAATTAATAAAAAAATATTTCCAATATAAAGAGCTGCAACGAGCCCCCATACAACATCTGGTCTTTCAATAAACAGCATGGGTCCCGCTTGTATATCTAGCATTAAAAAAGCACCGAGCATTACTGCTGTTGTTGCTGATCCAGGCACACCAAGTGCTAACATTGGTACAAATGCTCCAGCACTTGCTGCATTATTAGCAGACTCTGGTCCAGCAACACCTTTGATTTCACCTTTACCAAAATTTTCTGGATTCTTACTAATTTGTCTCTCTACTGAATAGGATACAAATGAAGCGATACCTGCCCCAGCACCTGGTAATACTCCAATAATGAAACCTATAAAACCACCTCTAATAATTGACCAAAAACTATAAATAATTTCTTTTAGTTTTATAAAAACTTTATGCTTTAAAACTACTTTTTTTTTATTTGAAATAATACTTTCAGAATTTATTATAACTTCAGAAATTGCAAATAAACCCAGTGTAACTGACAAGAATTGAACACCATCCCAAAATTCAGTAATTCCTAGCGTAAATCTCTTAACACCCATAAAGTCTTCACCAATAGTTGATAACATCAATCCAAATACCATTGCCAATAATGCTTTGACCATAGAGCTTCCTACCAAACTACAAACAGCAGTGATTGCAAATATATAAAGAGCCAAATATTCTGGAGCACTAAATTTTAATGCTAAATCAGCAACAAAAGGTCCTAAAATCATTAATCCTACTACTGCTATTGTGCCTGCAATAAAGGAACCGATGGCAGCAATACATAAAGCTGCCCCAGCGTTACCTTGTTTAGCCATTTCATGCCCATCAAGACAAGCAATAACTGCAGATGTATCTCCAGGCACTCTTAGTAAAATTGAGGCAGTTGAGCCACCATACATAACGCCAGTATATGTTGCGGCTAACATAAAAACAGAACCCAAAGGATCTAAAACCAATATTATTGGTAACATCATTGCCAGTGCTCCAGCTGATCCAATACCAGGTAAAACTCCAACCACTGTCCCCAAAAAAGCCCCACCTAATGCGTAAACTAGGTATTTAACCTGAAGTATAATCCTGAAACCATCTATTAAATTTACAAAAATTGTATCAAACATTTAATAAATCATCTTTTTTATATCTTCCAAAAATGGAAAAAGTTTATCTGTATCTACTAATTCTCCCATTGGCATTCTAAAGTTTAAACCATAAAAAAAGATGATAAATATAGAAATAGTTATTATGAAACTAAATAATAAAGAATATCTTAAACTTTTTTTTAGATATAAAATAAATAAGAAAGAATATATCAAACTAGAAAATAAAAATCCTATAATTTCAAAAAGATAAGCAAAAACTATTGTTAAAAAGATAGGTGCCATCTTTTTAAATGTTTTTTTGACAATAAAAATATTTAAACTTTGATCCTTATTTATCAGTTTTAAATTCTGAAAAAAATGAATAGCAAGTAAAATAAATCCACAAGATGCAACTAAAATAGGAAAGCTTGATGGGCCAACAACATCTTCACCAATAGTTTTTTCTAAATAAAGTGAGCTTATAAAATATCCTATGAGAATGATTAAAAATATTGTTGCCAAAAAATTATTTTTTGCAAAGAAATATCTAAATAATAATTTCATATACTTTATTACCGTAACTTATTACAGGTTACGGTAATATTATATTTTTTATTTTTTGATTAGATTTAACTCGGTATCAAGTTTGAAGTATGCTTCATGCTCTTCTTTAAGCATTTTATCTAACTTTGAAGCATGCACAGAAATTGATGCTAAATTATTTTTATTTACATAATCTTTGAAAGTTTGTGTTTTTGCAACTTTTTTCATCAATTTAGTATAAAATTTAGCTTGTGCTTTTGTATTTTCACTTGAGAACCACAAACCTCTATACTGAGCAAGTATAGTTCCTTTGTAACCAGCTTTTTTGAAAGTTGGTACATCTGGCATAGATGCTAATTTTACAGATGATGCAAGAATTCTCATTTTACCAGCTTTAACAAATTTAAAAACTTGTCCTGGATTTTCAAGAATAAAATCTATGTGTCCTCCTAATAACTGAAGTACTCCTTCATCATCAAAAGGTACATAAGTCATTTCTACACCTTTTTCTTCAGCAATCATTTTACCCATTAGAGATGCCACTTGACCAAAATCACCACCACCTTGAACTACTTTTCCAGGATTAGCTTTTGCTTTGTCAATAATATCTTGAAGACTTTTATACTCAGAGTCTGCATTCACAGTTAATAACAATGGTGAAACTACTAAAGCTGAAATTGCCTTTGCATTTTGGTAACCAATTTTTTGTCCGGTTAAAATTACGTTATTAATTTGCGAAGGTGTTAATACTTGCAAAACGTGAGGATTTTTATTCTTATTTAATACATAATTTCTTGCTTTACCACCTCTTGCTCCTCTAATGATTGTTAATTTTACTCCATTAGGTAATAGATTTTCTTTTTCTATAACTTTAATTATTCCTCTTGCAAACGCTACTGTTGAAGATGTTTCTTTTGCATGCGCAACAATCTCAACTTCTTTATCTGGTGTCCATGCGTTCGCTACCTGACCGAAGCCTAAAAAAAAAGTAGCTACAAAGACTATTGTTTTTAAAAAATTACTCATATTTTCTCCCTCATTTTATTATGTTTTATAAATAAAAATTATAAATAAGTTGTTAACTTGTCAACAACTTATTAAAAAAACAACCTATGGTAATTAAAATATCTAAAATAATGATGAATATTAGGTAATTTTACTCTCAAGATAGTTATTTGAAAAAATAGTAACTAACCTTGAATTTTCAGAAATGTTCGAAAACTTATAATTTTGACCTTTATCAACTTTAATTATTGATCCTTTATCTACTTCATAAGATTTATTATTTACACTAAAATTTAGTTTACCATCCAAGACATAAAAAAAATATTCATGATCAGATTTTTTTTGTTTTTCTTCATATTTTTTAGTTAATTCATAAAACTTAAAATTCATCCTTTCGCCATGAATTTCTCTTATTGAATTTCCAACACTATATTCTTGATCAATCTTATCCATAATTTCATAATAGCAATTAGGAACTCCATCTATAATTATTGATTTATTTTCTTTTTTAATTGTATTGGAGGCTCCTTTATTTTTTCTGTCTTCAATTTCACCTTTTTCAAATTTTTTATTTACTTCTTCAACTGACATGGCTTGATCTGGAAGTTCTTCATCTGCAGACACGCCCACTACTGTCCAAGTAGAATCTTTTATGTAAAGGTATGCACAAGGTTCGTCCTCAGTAGCTTTCATTGAGTGTCTTACATTTGAAGGAATTAAAATAAAAGTACCTGGGTAAACAATTTTTCTTTCTTTTCCAACAACTGCATTAATTTTACCCTTTAAAGCAAAAATAAGTAATTCATTTGGATGGTAATGTAGTTCTGAACCTGTACCAGATTCTTTTTGATTTAAACAATAGTAAACATACTTGCCTTCAATAATAGGTGATGTACCAGATGATAAATGTGGGGTTAACTTTACTGACTTTAGATCTTCGAACTTATATACACTCATTTTTTACCTCTTTGTTTTTATACCATATATTATTGTTACTAAAGCTAAAAATAGTATCGTTAATGTAATAGGTCTGAACATGACTTGTGTCAAATCTCCATTATGAATTGTTAATGCTCTATTTAAATTTTCTTCAATTATAGGACTCATTACAAAACCAAGTACAATTGGTATTGCGGGTATATTCACCTTAATAAAAATATAAGCTATAAATCCAAGAATTAACGACATGATCACGTGTGCACCGTAGTTGCTATATGAGTAAGTACCAATTATAATTAGCACCATTACAAAACATCCTAATCTTTTTTTTGATATACTTGTCACTTTTGAAAATAAATTTGTTGCAAAAAAACCAAAAAATAATAAAAATAAATTAGTCACTATTAATCCACCAAAAATTAAAGAAATTAAATCCTTTTCATCTACAAATAAGAATGGACCAGGCACAACGCCTTTACTAATCATAAGTCCAATCAAAATTGCAGCAGCTCCTGAACCAGGTATGCCAAGTGCCAGTGTAGGTATTAAAGTTCCAGCAACTACTGCATTATTTGCTGTTTCTGGTGCAGCTATACCCTCGTCAATGCCCGTTCCAAATTTATTAGTTAATTTAGACCATTTTTTTTCTTGAGTATAAGCTATCATTGAACCAATTGCGGCTCCAGCACCTGGAATTGCACCAATCAGTGTACCCAATAAACTACATCTAATCCAGGTGGGCAATAGTCTTTTTATAAAAGATAGCTGAAAACCTTTATCTATTTTTTTAAAAGAAATTTTATTTTTAATTTTTTTTCATTTTTAGAGTCTACCAATAATTTAAATGCCTCTGGACATGCTAATAATCCAATAACAATAACAACTAAAGGAATTCCGTCCATTAAAAAAGCTTTATCAAAAACAAATCTCATACCTCCAAAACCAGATGTTCCTACTGTAGCTAACAACATCCCCAAACCAGTAGCAAAAAAACCTTTGGCAATATTTTTTCCAAAAAAGGTACCAATGATAGAAAGTCCAAATATACCGAGAGCAAACATCTCACCTGGCCCAAATTTGAGGCCAAAATAAGCAAGTGTTGTACCAGAAATAATAAAAATTATAGTACTGGTAAGCCCACCAAAAACTCCAGAAACCAATGATACTTGCAAGGCCCTTTTAGGCTCGCCTTTTTGTGCCATCGTATAACCATCTAATATTGAAATTGCATTAGCAGGTGTACCAGGTGTTTTTATCAATATTGCAGGTATTGATCCACCATATTCAGCTGCTGAATATACTGCTAACAAAAAAATAAGAGAATCACTTGTGCTCATTATAAAGGTTAATGGAAATAATATGGCTAATGATTGTGCACTTCCAAAACCTGGTAATGCACCTAGTAATATCCCCAAAAGTACCCCAGATATAATTATTAAAACAGTTGTTATACTAAAAACACTAGAAATAAAATTTGGTAAATTAAATAATATATCCATATCAATAAATCAGAAAAGGTAAAAATTTTAATGGAAATGGTATCTTTAAAAAAATTATAAATACAAGCCAGAATATAAGCATTGAAATACAAGACAAGATTGATGAATAATAAAGAGATTTTTTAAAATTTAAATCCAGTCTATTGATTAATAGTGAAAATAAAAAAATAGAAGTTAGAATTTCAAAACCAATTATTTCTAAAAATGAAATATATAAAATTGAAATAATAAACACAAAAGCTATATCTTTATAATAAATCTCTACCATGCCACTATCATCCTCATTAGATTTAATTATTGTGAATTTTTTTGAAATTTTTTGAAAAAATAAAATAATAGTCCAAAATAGTGTAAACAAAAGTATTAACCTTGGGAAAAAAGCATCACCTGGATATCCTGGTAAAATAGATTTTGACATATTTGAAGTTTCATAAAATAAAAAAATTAAAAAAGTAAAAAAAAATAAGTCTATGAATAAAACAATCTGAATATTTTTAAGTTTTATCATTTTATGTACCAGAGCTAGGTTTACTAGCTCTGGTAATATAGGGATTTATAAAATGCCGTTAGCTTTCATAAACACTTTAGCATCTTTTAGACTCTGTTGAAAATTACTAGTAATAGCTTTTCTATCATCTTCAAACATTGGTATTACGTGTGGTTGTTTGTTGATATATTTTTTATAAGCATCAGAATTAATTACATCCTTTGTTGCTTTTGCTATTGCATCCATAATTTTATCAGAAGTTCCTTTCTTAACCATAAAACCTTGGAACTGATGAGGAATAGTATATTTTGCTCCCAGTTCACCAATAGTTGGTACATCTTTCCATAAAGGATGATCTAACCTAGTTTCATTTAAAAGAGCTAAAGGACAAGCTACACCTGATTTAATGTGTTTATTCCATTTGCCAGGTTGGGCAAATCCTACTCTTAGATGTCCACCAGCAATATCCTTAACAACTCCACCTGTACCTTTGTAAGGAACAAATCTCATTTTTATTCCTTGGTCGTTATTAATAAGAATATGTTGTCTGTGGTGAAGAGAACCAGGCTTATTACTTCCCATTGCAAGTTTGCCAGGATTAGCTTTTTCTATTTTAATTAAATCTGACCACGATTTGATTTCTGGATCATCACATCTAACTGCAATTGCATATAAATGTCTTTCTACTTTAGCTACCATAGAAAAATCATCAAATGTTTTTGTAAAATGCGGCAAGTTAAAATAACCTGAATGACTTCCATTTATATGTAGTATTGTATGTCCGTCAGATTTTTTAGAGTCAGTATAAACTGCACCTTCATGATTAGCTCCACCCGGTTTATATAAAACAGTTATAGGCACACCTAATCTTCCTTTTTGTGACATTTCAATAGCCATCATCTCACACCAAGCAGCAGCACCAGAGCCTGCCTTAGTTGAACAAATAAGTTCAATTGGCTTAGTAGGATATGCATTAGCAATTGACCCTACTGAGAAAAAACTAATTAAAATTGACATAAAAAAGAATTTTGTAATTATTTTTTTCATATTTCTCCTTTTATTAAATTAACTTTTTAAAGAAACCTATCAAAATTTAGTTGACTTGTTAACTAAATTATTGAAATAATAGTCTTATAGAAATTGAAAGATATCCTATTGAATTTAAAGAAAATATTGTATAATATTTTCTCAATGGAATTAATTTGTCAAATTCAAAATAAATCAGCAAAAGGATTAAATTAAAAATGATTAAATTAGAAAAAGCTTTATCTATAGCAAACGATTGTATCTCTATTGCAAGATCACAAAAAGCAAAACCAATAGCAGTAGTTGTGCTTGATAAACACGGAAATACAGTAGTGAGTTTAAAAGAAGATGATGCAAGTTTTTTTAGAATAGATGTAGCAAAAGGAAAAGCTTGGGGATGTGTTGCTATGGGAGAGTCTAGTAGAGGATTGGGAGAAAAAGCAAAAAATAACCCAGCTTTTATTAATGGGTTAACAGTAACATCAAAAGGACGTATTCTTCCAAATCCTGGTGCTGTTCCAATAATTGAAAATAATCAAATCATTGGATCTGTAGGCATTAGCGGTGATAAAGGAGAAAATGATGAAAAAATTTGTATAGAATCTGTTAAAAAAAATGACCTAGAAACAGGCTAATGATAAATCTTGCAATTGTAGGCTTAGGAAAATGGGGTCAGGAATTAGTTAAGTCAGTCAATTTCAATAGTAAAATAGTTAGATTCACAACTGTAATTTCAAGAAATCCAGAAAAAATTAAAAAAAAAGCAAAAAAAAATAATCTTTTAATTTATCAAAATTTGAATGATTTATTTAATAATTCAAAAATTGATGGTTTCGTTTTATGTACACCACATAGTTTGCACGAAAAACAAATTAAAAACTTAGTTAAATATAAAAAACCAATATTTGTTGAAAAGCCTCTGGCACTCAATAGCTCAAGTGCAAAAAGAATTATAACAATTTGTAAAAAAAACAAAATCCTTTTAGCGATTGGCCATAATCGAAGATTTTTAGAAAGCTATTTATATTTAAGAAATCAAATACACAAAAATAAAATTGGAAAAATTACACACATCGAAGGTTGTTTCTCTGGAAAAAGTAGCTTCACAGATAATAAAAAAAGTTGGAGAAATAAAATTTCAGAAACACCTCTGGGTGGTATGACGGGAAAAGGAATTCATATTACTGACCTTATGATCAATCTAAATGGTAAAGTCCATAAGGTGTTGGCGAGAAGTAAAAAAATTTTAAAAAGTTCTAAACTTGATGATGTCACAGACTTAATCTTAGAATTTAATAATGGTACAATGGGATACGTAAGTACGATTTTAGCCACAACAAAGTATTGGGAAATCAAAGTATTTGGTTCAAATGGATGGATAAAAATTTTTAATGAAAAAGAGGTCATACAAAAAATTGGTAAAAAAAAAGTACAAAAAATTACTTTTAGATATAAAAATATAGAAAAAAAAGAACTTGAAGAATTTGCAAATTGTATAAGATTAAAGAGAAATTTTCCTGTATTGCTCAACGAAGTTATGGAAAATACTAAATTATTTGAAGCTAGTATTAAATCTAAAAAATTAAAATCTAAATTTGTAAAAGTATAAAACTAAATTATTTTCTGAATTTTTAATCTTTGTATTTTTCCTGATGAGCCTTTTGGTAACTCATTAAAAAAATGAATTTTATCTGGGGATTTAAATTTGCCTAAAAAATTATTACAATGTTTTATAATTTCTTCTTCTGTTGATATTTCCTTTATTTTTAAAACAACTCCTGCTTCTATTTTTTCACCATAATGACTACATTTTACTCCAAATGCGGCAGCCTCCAAAATATTAGGATGTTGATAAAGAATGTCATCAATTTCTCGTGGTGATATATTTTCGCCTCCTTTAATTATAAGCTCTTTTATTCTACCTTTTACAAATACAAAATTATCTTTATCCATAAAACCCAAATCTCCAGTAAGAAACCAATCTTTATAAAAACTTTTTTTTGTTTCTTCTAAATTTTTATAATACTCTTTCATTACATTTTTGCCTCTTACACAGATTTGACCAATTATATTTCTTTTACTTTCTACAAAATTTTCATCAAAAATTTTAACTTCATTTCCATAAGGTATTCCTGGTGAACCATATTTAATAGGATTTGGGTAAGGTGGATTCGATAAAATAGGAGCACATGTTTCTGTCAAACCCATTGTTTCAATCATTTTAATTCTAAATTTTTCTTCAAAGTTTTTATGTGTTTTGGGAGCCAAAGCTGCTGATGCACTTCTCCCAAATCTTACAGATGATATATCTAATGATTTAAATTCAATTTTTGAATATTTATTTAATAAAGAAGAAACTATAGTTGGCACTATACTAAACCATGTACATTTAAATTTCTGAATATGATTCCAAAAGTTTGATGCAGAAAATCTGTCAGATAAAACTAATGAACTATTACTTACAAGTGGGCCCATTACAGTTACAATTAAACCATTAATGTGATATAATGGTAGAACACATAAAGCTTTATCTTTTTGAGATAATTCATGTGAAACTAAAACATTTTTACCACCATTTATAATATTATCATGAGTAAGCATTACTCCTTTAGGTTTTCCTGTGGTACCAGATGTGTACATTAATAATGCATTATCTGATTTATCAAGATTATTTAAATCTGAATCTCTTTCACTTAATTCATCAATAAAATTATCTTTATCAATTTCAATAAGTTCAATATTTCTATTAGATTTTTTAATTATCTTTTTTGCTAAATTCAAATTTAATTTAGTTGAAAATAATATCTTAGATTCTGAATGCCCTATGATGTAAGCCAATTGCTCCTCACCTGCTACAAGATTAAGAGGAACCTGAATCATTCCAGAATACATAATTCCAAGCATAAGCTGAATACCACTTAACGAATTTTCTGTAAGGGTACAAATCAAAGAATTTTTTTTTTGTTTTTTTTTGACTGATAAATAATAATTTATTTTTTCTAAATTAATTTTAAGATTTTTATTTGTTATTTTTTTTTGACTAGTTGAGCAAGTAATAAATTCTAAATTTGGGTTATTTTCATAATTAAAATTTATAAAATTTCTTACTGTATCTAATTTCATTTATCTAATCTAAATTATCTAATTCTGTAGGATCATTTTTTTCACAGTAATCTTTAAAATATTCAGCAAGTTTAGCCTCTTTGCCAGGGATTAAATTTGATATTTTAGTTATGTTTAAAAAATGTTTGTAATTTAAATTATTATCAATTGAATTTTTTTGCCAAGTTCCACATCCCATTGATAAAGAAAATGGCAAGCCATTATTAAAGCTACCTCCTGTAGCAAAAGTATGCGCTTGGTTAACAATCACTCTACAAACTGGCAGCTCTAAACCTATTTCCATTACTCTTTTTTGTGTTTTACTATGAATACCAATCGAATGTCCAATACCTTGATAGTTTAAAATTTTATGTGCAATTTCTTTTGCATGATCAAAATTTTTTGCCTTATACAAGGTTAATACTGGAGAAAGTTTTTCACCAGAAAATAGATGCTCTGATCCCACACCCTCTTCTTCAATCATCAATATTTTTATATCACTATCTACACTAAGGTTAATTTTATCAGCAATA
>MDTF01001512.1_pt1 | contig 17243 bp, 14 predicted proteins | sample 811191 | NCBI WGS metagenome assembly MDTF01 (sample SAMN05326649, study PRJNA326480) | marine metagenome | isolation source: seawater | place: Southern Ocean | collected 2011 | reverse complement strand
CATTATTATAAGTTAAAGATGCAGAAATACCATCTATCTTTGGTTCTAAGGAAAAAGATAAATTTAAATTTTTATTATTTAAGTAGTTGTTAATTTTTTTTATAAAATCATCTATGTCATTTGAGTTAAATGCGTTAGCTAATGACAACATCGGTTTAACATGTTTGATTTTTGCAAATTTTGATGAAGGTTTAAAACCCACTTTTTCATGGATAGAATTGTATCTTTTTAAAAAAATATTATTTTCTTCTAATTTAATAATTTCTTTTTTTAAATGATCATATAGTTCGTCTGAAACAACTGGAGAATCTTTATCGTAATAAAACTTATTATATTTGTTGAATAGTTTTATTTTTTTGAGATAATTTTCAGTTATATTATCTTCTTTTTCTGACATTTTAATTTAGTATTTTCTTAATAGTCCTTTTTATTAAGCCATCATTACTTTTTTGCTCTGATTTTTTTGGTATTTTATAGTTCTTATTTAGTACTTTATAAGATTGCGCATACCATTCGCTTGAATTATAATTATAACCTAGAATTGCAGCTGCTGCCTTAGCTTCTTCTATTAAACCAACTCTATAATAGACTTCAACCAATCTATGTAATGCTTCTTCTATAAATACTGTTTCAGAATAGTCTTTAACGACAACTTTTAATCTATTTATTGCAGGTATCCATTTCTGGTTAGCCGTGTAATATTTAGCAACATACATTTCTTTAGCTGCAAGCTGATTGGTTATTAAATCCATTTTAAATTTTAAATCTATTGCATATTCGGTATTTGGAAAATTTTTTAAAAAAAATTCTATTTTTTCTTTTGACTTTATAAGTGGAACGATATCTTTCTTTTCATCTAGAATCTGTTCATACAAAGTTATAGCAATTAAATAATGCGCATAAGCTATATTTTTATCTGCCGGATATTGAGTAATAAATCTCTCTAAATTAGCATTTGCTTCAGAATAAAAATTTATTAAGTAAAGACAGTAACTGGACATCAGTGATGCTTTTGCTGAAAACTCAATTTTTGGTAAAATCGGTTCTGCCTCAGAAAACTTTTTAGATGCAAAAAATAAATCTCCACTTTTCAATGCTTCTAAAGCTTCGTTATAAATTGTAAAAGATTCATCTTGATCGGCTGGGATATTCGTCTCTGGTTCTTTTTTAGAACAAGATGTAAATAAAAAAACTATTAAAATAGAGTAGATTATTTTTTGATACATTATTTACTCATATCAAAATAAGTTAATTAGGTAAATTTTTAAAGGCTCTAAGCGTTAACTGCTAGCTTGTTTGCTGATATTTTAAAATAATTTTTTTCAGAAACAGATTCTTCTTGTTCTATTATAACAAAATTTGATTGGTCTTTGAAAAGTTCTCTAAGAAATAGGTTACTCAAACTATGTCCTCCTTGAGTACATTTTACACTGCCTAGTATTCTGTATTCTGAAAGTAAAAAGTCACCCGCTAAATCTAAAATTTTATGATTAACAAATTCTTTATCATTTCTAAGACCTTCTGCGTTTAAAATTTTATTATCTTTAACTACTACAGCATTTTCTAAAGAACCGCCCTTAGCTAAACCAATTTTTTTTATTTTATCTATGTCTTCGTACAAACAAAATGTTCTTGAAGTATATACATTTATCAAATCACTGTCGGCAAAATTGACATGGTTGGTTTGAGTGCCTATTACGTCGTTGGAATAAACTAATTTAAAATCTACTTTTAAAGAATTAGCATTAGGTTCTATTGAAATTTCTTTTTCATTTTGTTTATATTCAAATTTTTTAACAATTTTTAAATATTTTCTTTTCGCTTTCAGAACTTTAACACCAACTCTACTAATAGTTTCAACAAATTCTTTAGAAGATCCGTCCATAATTGGAACTTCTGAATTAGTAACTTCTATCAATGCGTTATCAACCCCAGCAATGTAAAGTGAAGCTAATAAATGTTCTACAGTTGACACAGTGACATTAAATTCATTTTGAAGTGTTGTACAAAGTTGTGCAGAACTGACATTTTCAAAATTAGCTTTTATAATATTATTTTTATCAAGATCTGTTCTTTTAAAAACTATTCCATAGTTTTCTGGCGCAGGCAGTATTTTAACTTCCGTCTTTAAACCGCTATGTAAACCAACACCATTAAATGTAACTTTTTTTGAGATAGTTTTTTGATAGGAATTTAACATCAGATACTTATACAAAATAAAGTAATGGGTATTAAAACAACTAATGTTTCAAAAAAATACAATTGATCTAACTAAATAGTCTTGAAAAAAAAGAAGATATTAGTGATTTTTTTGAGTGAATAACTGGTATAGCTTCTTTTTCCCACCCTTTACCAATCAATTCAGCAGCGCCGTGTAAACACGATAATGAATAATCTTCTGCATTAGCATTAAATATAAATTTTTGATTTATAAATTTATTTTTTTGCAATGAAAATTGAAAGTTTTTGAAATACTCAAATTTTTCAATGATTATACAAATAGTATTATTATTATTTTTAAAATATTCTAAATTAGAGTTTTTTTTAACACATATTTCGACCAGTTCATCTAAACGTGCGCTAATTATATCTACAATTAACTGGTGTTTAATTTTCCGATAAGGGGAATCAGAGAAAAAAATTTTATCTATGCAAGAATCTGCATTATTTTCCAACATTAATTTTAGGTTGGCTTCTTTCAAGAAAAATTCAACTTCTTTAATTTTTAAAGAACAAAGCTTCGAGATATCTTTAAGGATCATGTTTGTGCCAAAATTAAAGTCTTGGGTGAGAACATACGATTTATTTTTAAATAATGAAATATTTATTCTTTCATTTTCTAGATTTATGGTTGTAAAATTTTTATTACTTCGATTTTGTAATAAAAAATTTATTCCTTCTGCAAATGGTTTTAAAATTATTCGATCTACATTTATTCCACAATTACTAAAAGTTAATTTTATGTTTTTAAGTATGTTTTTATTTACTAGAAAAAAAGTCATATTCTGATTATAAAATTCACCAAATAAACCTATTGGTAAATTTTCTAGATTGTCGCTATCTAAAGAAAAGTTTGAATTGAAAAGATGAACTATAGAGTGTTTGTTTTCATTTATAGAAATTGTTTTTTTTATATCGTTCAATATATAAGTTATGTCTTCTTTTGAAACTTGAGATCCGTTTAATTTTTTGTAGCCACTAATATTTAGACAGTTCACATTGTTAGGATTAATGATTACTGATGCTTTACTAAAATAGAAATCTAGTTCATCTTCAATAGAGTTTATGTACTTTTTAATTAATTGAGCGACAAGTTCAATGTCAACTATTCTTTCGTTCTGAATGCCTACTGAGTCTATGATGTTGGTTTTAATTAATTTATAATCTTTATTTTCATCAAAAGATATTACAAAAAAAATAATTTTATTATCACTAAGGCTAACAATTAAATAAGGTTCGTTTAATTTCATATCATTGCAAGATTAACTGGTCTCTAATTCTGTAATCAAAAACTTTATATTTAGAAAAATTAGAGTCATTTAAAATTAAATCTATCTTCTTTAAAATATTTTCATATTTAATTTCTGGTAACTTAATAGTTCTATTATCTTTAAGCACAATATCCCACCTACCTACGTCAAAATAATAAAAAGCTTTTATTTTATCTGTTTTAAAATTACTTTTTTTTAGTTGGTTAAAAAATATACTAAAATTTTTATGATTACCAAAAATTACAGGTAAATTTTCAAATGCTTTTAAATCAATATAACTAATCTTTTTACCTTCTTTGGTTAGGTAGTATCTTTTTTTTCCGCTAATTTCAGTAGCAACAGGTATGTTCTCTAGTATTAAAATTTTTAAAGTATTTGGGTATTTTTTTCTTATTAAAATACTTGATATAAAATCATATCTATCTACAACTTTAATAATCTCTTTTTCCTTTAAAAAAAATAAACTTGTATTTCTTAAAAAATCTAATTCAGTTTTTAGCTTGACTGAATCGACCGCAAGTGTGTCTTCTATTGCAATCTTTTGTATGGGAAAAATAATACTAGAATTTTGCTTTTTTTCGTTAAAATTGTAAGTAGTAAAAATAATGAAGAAAACACCTAATAAAAAAATTCTATTTTTTAGCATTATCTATTAATACTTGCGTCATCGATAATATTTTTAACAAGATTTTTAAATGATATGCCTGAATATTTAGCTATCTCAGGCAATAAAGATAAGCTCGTCATACCCGGTTGTGTATTTATTTCCAATAAATAAAATTTATTATCTTTAAATTTAAAGTCTGACCTAGTTACACCACGACATTTTAAAGCGTTGTGAGCCTTCTTTGCTAAAACTAAAACTTCTTTATATTTTTTATTTGGTAAATTGGCTGGCATTAGATGTATGGTTTGTGCCGATTTTGAATATTTAGCCTTGAAATCATAAAATTTTCTTTTAGGTTTTAGTTCTATTGCACCCAAAGATTTACCGTTAACAACAGCTACTTGAATTTCTTGACCTCCAACAAAATTTTCTACTATTAGCGTTTTATATTTTCTTATTAATTCACTTGCATTTTTTTTTAATTCTATAAAATCCTTACAAATTCTTACTCCTATGCTTGACCCTTCGTTAGATGGTTTTAGGACTAATGGATAATTAAGGCTTAATTTAAATATATTTTTTTCTGTTAAAACTTTAAGATAATTAATTGAATTCAATTCAATATAGGCTGGGGTTCTAATTTTATTTTTTTTAAATAATTTCTTAGAAATTATTTTGTCCATAGCATTCATTGAAGATAGTATACCTGAATGAGTATACGGGATTTTAAAATACTCAAAATAACTTTGAGCTATGCCATCTTCACCGTCTCTTCCGTGTAAAGCGTTAAAAATTAAATCTACTTTATAGTTTTTAATTTTTCTAAAATCTTCTTTTGCTGGATCAAAATTTAAAACTTTGTGCTTCAGTCTTTCTATGGCATTTGAACATGCTTTGCCTGATTTTAAACTAATTTCTCTTTCACTTGATGTCCCTCCACAGACTACTAAAATTGTTTTTTTTTTCATTATGTAACTAACTATTTGTGACCAATTATTTTTATTTCTAGTTCTAAGTTAATTTTTGTTTTGTGGTATACGGTTTTTTTAACTTTATTTATTAATTCTTCTAGCTCTTTTGATGTTGCTTTTCCATTGTTAACAAAAAAATTGCAATGTTTTTCAGATATCTTTGCATTGCCGACTTTTAAATTTTCACAATTTGATTCTTTAATTAACTTCCATGCTTTTTTATTTTTTGGATTTTTAAATGTACTTCCACAAGTTTTAATTTGACTTGGTTGAGAATTTTTTTTTTTTTGTACCATTGCATTTTGTTTTTCTTCAATTTTTTGTTTCAAAGATTCTTTTCCTATTAACTTAACACTTGTCACTAGTAAATTTTCTTCAAGGCTAGAGTTTCTATAATAAAAATTAATGTCTTTAGCTAAAATTTCTTTTATATGACCTTGGTTATTTATTACTTTAATTGAGTGAAATATTTTTGAAATATCATCACCATAACAGCCGGTATTCATTCTTATGGCTCCTCCAATTGAACCTGGTATACACGCTAAAAACTCCATTCCTGCTAATGAATTTCTCATTGCAAAGTCTGCAACTTTTTTATCTGGTGTTGCCGCTCCAACTTCTACTATATTTTCTGTTTTTAATTTTGTGTAAGAAAAAGCTGAACTTAGTTTTATTGTTATTCCTTTAATTCCACCATCTCGTATGAGTGTGTTTGAGCCAGCCCCTATCACTGTAAATTTTTGTGGTTTAAGTTTTTTTAAAAAAAAAATAATATCGTCTATGCTATCTGGTTTAAAAAATAAGTCTGCAGGTCCTCCTAGATTAAACCAGCTATAATTTGATAGTTTTTCATCTATTAAGATTCGTTTTCCAAATTTTGCTTTCAGCTCTTCTGTGGCTATTTTCATAGATTGCTCTTAAGGTTATACATCCATTTTGATATAGAACCAGCTCCCATACCTACAACAACTTCGTCGTTTATTAAATTTTTTCTAAAATATCTTGTTATATCTAATTCATCTTTAGCTATTACTACTTGAACTTTAGATAACCTTGAAATTAATTTAGCAAATTTAACTTGGGTGTATTTTTTATCTATAGATTCCCCAGCTGCATAAACTGGACACAAGATTAATTGATCTGTGTTCTTAAAGCACGAGGCAAATTCTAATTTTAGAGTTCTTATCCTTGAGTATCTATGAGGCTGAAATATTGTAATAATTTTTCTTTTTGGTGAAACATTTCTAATTGCTTCCAGTACAGATTTTATTTCTGTTGGGTGGTGTGCGTAATCATCATAAAATTCTACTTTATTTTTTTTAAAAACTTTTGTTAATCGTCTTTGCACACCCGAAAAGCTTTTTAATGCTTTTTTTATAACTTTTATTTTTAAACCTAAATTTAAACACAAGGCTATTGCGGCGGTAGCATTAAGTACATTGTATTTGCCAATTAGTTTTAAAGATATATTTCTTATATATAAATTTTTTAATCCGATATTTTTGATCTTTAAATCAAATTTTGTGTAATCAATTTTATAACTTGATTTACAGATTTGATAGTTGGCTTTTTTATCAAACCCATATGTAAAATAATTTTTTGTTTTTAATTTTTTTAATATTTTTTTAATATAAGGGTCGTCTAAGCAGAGAAAAGCTTTACCAATAGGAGGTGTTTTTTCAATAAATGTTGTGAATGCTTCTATTAAATTATTGAAGGATTTGTAAAAATCTAAATGTTCTTTGTCCACATTTGTTACAATAGAATAATTAATTGGTATTTTTAAAAAGCTACCATCAGATTCATCTGCTTCTACAATAGCCCACTCACCCTTTCCTAACTTAGCATTATTTTTTAATGAATTAATAACTCCACCGTTAATAATTGTTGGGTCTAATCTTGCTGTTGAAATAATTTTAGCTACAAGAGATGTGGTAGTTGTCTTTCCGTGTGAGCCCGTAACAATGATATTTTTTTTTAAATCAATTATATTTGCCAGCATTTCTATACGATCATAAAAAGGTATTTTTCTTTTTTTTGAGTAAGATAATTCAATATTGTTTGATTTTATTGCTGAAGATTTAACTATAATTGTTGCTTTTAGAATATTTTTTTTTGAATGCCCTTTGTAAATTTTTATACCTAATTTTTTACAATTATCAGTATTTTTATTTATATTTATATCGCTTCCTTGAACATTAAATCCCATGGTTTTCATTATTTGTGCTAGACCGCTCATGCCTATGCCTCCTATACCTATAAAATGTATTAACTCTTGTTTTCCTATTTGGATTTTATTCATTTTTTAAATTTTTAATTACTTTATTAATTTTCAAAAAAACTTCTTTATCAGAATGTTTTTTTTGTTTTTCAATTATTTTATCTAATAATTTTTTATCTTTATAAAATTTTTTTATCAAAGGAAATAATTTTTCATCAACATTTTCCTCTTTCACCGATAGGCTGTATCCTTTTTGTTCAAAATACCTTGCATTTTTATCTTGATGTGAGTCGGATGCGTGCGGATAAGGAATAGAAATAAAAGGTATGTTACAATTAATCAGTTCAGCAGTAACGGATGAACCTGACCTAGTAATAGCTAGTTCAGTTTTTGAAAAATATTCTGAAATATTGTTTGTAAAATTAAATAGTTCAAAATCAAAGTTTAAATTTTTATATATCCCATCAAGTGTTTCTGTCTGTGACTTAATACATTGTTGAAATATTTTTATTGTAATGTTCTCTTTTTTACATTGTTTGAATATTTTAGGTAAAAATTCTCCAAATGACTTTGCTGCTTGGCTGCCGCCTAAAACTAAAATATTTAATATCTCTGGTGTAAATTCTTTATTTTTTTTAAAATCTAGAAACTCTTCTCTAATTATATTTCCAGTAGTAATTATTTTATGTTCATATTTTTTTTTAATACCAAGAAGTTCTTGATAAGAAACAAAAATTTTTAGAGCAAATGGAAGTAAATATTTATTGCTTTTTCCTATCTGAATATTATTTTCGTAAATAATAAATGGTATATTTAATGTTCTAGCAGCGATACAAACTGGAAAAGATGCGTGACCACCCATGCCAAATACCAGTAAAGGATTTACCTTGTATAAAATTACTAATGATTTTATGTATGAAAAAAAAATTACAAATATTGAAAAAAATAAATTTATTATATTTTTTTTGAATATAGTCGCAGAATTATTTAAAATTAATTTTATATCTTTATGTTTATCTAAATATTTTAATCCTTTTTTATCAGTCATTATTTCAACTGAATAATCATTCTTAATAAGATTTTTTGCTAAACTGTATGCAGGAAAAATATGGCCTCCTGTACCTCCCGTTGCAATTATAATCTTATTCTTATTATTATTTTTCATTAAAAAAACTTTCTTCTTGTAAAATTTAATATAATTCCAGCAAGTATTGCGCTACCAATCATTGAGGAGCCTCCGTAGCTTAAGAATGGAAGCGTCATGCCAGTTGTTGGTATCAAGCTTGTGTTTACACCAATATGAATAAATGTTTGAAAAATTAATAGTGTAGCAAGTCCTGAGAGTGCAATTTTAATAAATTTTTCATTTTCTGATAACGCAAACTTAATAATCCTAAATGAAATATATAGAAATATACAAATTAAGATTATTGAAATAACCGAACCAAACTCCTCAGCTATAACAGAGATAATATAATCAGTATGAGCTTCGGGCACACGTTCTTTTAGTGTTCCCTCTCCCATGCCTTGGCCTGTTAGGCCTCCTTCTCTAATGGCATCTAAAGCGTTACTAGACTGAAAACGATCGCCCTTTGTAGGGTCCAAAAAAGTCTCAATGCGTCTAAAAATATAAGAAAATTTTTCTGAAAAAACAAAAAGTAAACCTGTAATAGATGCAAGTGTTAAGCTAAAAAAACTAAAAATATAAATTAATTTTACACCTGAAATAAAGATAACTGCTGACCAAGATAAAATCAATAATACAGTTTGACCAACATCTGGCTGATTTAGTAAAATAATGCATGGTATGATTAATACTAGAAAGCTAAATAAATAAGAACTAGTAGAAGTATCATGACTCTCACTAGATAAAATCTTTGCAATAGCGACAATAAAAAAAGGTTTTACCAGTTCTATGGGTTGGAATCGAAAAAATATTAAATCCAACCATCGTTTTGAGCCTTTGACCTCTATGCCAAAAAATAAAACCAAAACCAAAAAAAACAATGAAATAATAAAAATTGGAATTAAGATTTTTTTAAAAAAATCTAACTGAATGCAGGAAATTAAAACCATTAAAAAAATTGATAATATTGCAAAAATTAAATGTTTTGAAAAAAAAAAATAATAGTCTTTGTTTAATCTTTCTCCAGCTAAAGATGAAGTAGAAGAAAAAGAAAAAAAAATACCTAAGATAAATAGTAGTAAAAAACTTATAAATAGAGTTTTATCAATATTTCTCCAGTATATTTTTATATTATCTTTAAAGAAATTTTTTAGCATAATCTTTTGTTACTTTTTTAAATTCATTTCCTCTATCTACAAAATTATTATACTGGTCGTAGGAAGCACTTGCAGGGCTAAACAAAACTGTAATCTTATTATTTTTTATGTAAAGTAATTCTTTAAAGACATCTTTAATCGCATTCGTTAAGCTAAAAGATATTTTATATTGAATTTTTTTTGTTAATTGATTTTTAAAATAAGTTGTATTTTTTCCAATAATAAAACATTTTATTATATTTGAGCCCATTCCATTGAGATTAAATTTATCTCTAATTTTGGGTAGTCCGCCAACAATCCAAAAAATATTTTCATTATTTTTAAGAGCATATTTTGTTGATTCAAAACTTGTTGCTTTAGAATCATTAATAAAAGTTATATTATTTTTTTTTAAAAATACTTCATGTCTATGGGGTAATCCTTTAAATTTATTTACTGCATTAATAAAAATTTTTTCCTTAATTTTAAATATTTTAGATATCTCGTGTGCAAATATTAAATTTTCTAAATTTGGTACGGAAGTTAAATAATTATTATTGATTTTCTTCTTAACTATATTTTTTAAAGAGTTTTTTTGTACGATTTTTAATCTGCTTGAATATCTATTTTTATGAAATAACTTAATAAGTTTATTATCATTTAATAGAGCAATATCTTTTCCGTCTTGTTTTGAAAATATCTTAAATTTAGAGTTTTTATAGTTTGTTACTGTTTTATGCCAATCTAAGTGATCACTACTAATATTTAATATCACGGCAAAATTTGGTTTTATAAATTTTGCGTATGCCAATTGAAAAGAAGACGCCTCTATAATCATTACAGATTTTCTTTTAATCTTTAAGTCCAGCACTGGTTTGCCAATATTGCCTCCTAACTGGGCATCTATTCTATTATTTTTAAATATATGTTGGGTTAATTTGCATGCCGTTGATTTTCCATTAGTGCCCGTTATTACTATAGATTTAATCGGAATATTTTGCATGTAAAATAAATCTAAATCTGTAATTATTTTTTTTTTATTTCTAAATAAGTTTAATTTAAATTTTGTTTTGTGGATATTTATTCCTGGGCTAATTACAATAAAATCGACTTCGTCTAATATTTTTTTAAATAAATTAAATTTTTTTTTATTTGCTTTGTTTTTTTTATCATCCCAAGTATAAATTTTTTTAACATTTTTTTTCTTTAAAAATTTAATAGTAGAGTTTCCTGACAAACCAAGCCCGTATACCGCGTATGAATTATCTTTTATTGGTTTTGATATTTTCATTAATTATCGTAGCTTTAATGTGGCTAGTCCAATTAATGCTAAAATAATTGCTATAATCCAAAATCTTATTACCACAGTCGACTCTGGCCAACCTTTTTTTTCAAAGTGATGGTGAATTGGAGCCATCATAAAAACTCTTTTACCAGTTAATTTAAAAGATAAAACTTGTATAATCACAGAGATAGTTTCAAGAACGAATAGTCCTCCTATTATTGCTAAAACTATTTCGTGCTTAACTATGATAGCTACGGCAGCAAGTGACCCACCTAATGAAAGTGACCCAGTATCACCCATAAATATTTTAGCTGGTGGTGCGTTATACCAAAGAAAACCTAAACATGATCCGAAAATAGCTCCACAAAATATACTTAATTCACCTGTGTTTTCAATGTAAGGAATTTTTAAATATTCTGCAAAAATTGTATTGCCAACTACATAACTTATAAGCGTATAAGATAAGGCAACTAGCATTACAGGTACGGTTGCGAGGCCATCTAAACCATCTGTTAAATTTACTGCGTTAGACGCACCTACGATGACGAAAAGTGCAAAAGGTATAAAAAAAAAACCCATTGGTAAAATTAAGTTTTTAAAAAAAGGAAAGTATAAGTTATTTAAATATTGGTGATCAGAAAATATAGACAAAATATAAATTGCTATTAAGCCAATTATAATTTGACCTAAAAGTTTTAGCTTTGAATTTAATCCTCTAGAATTTTTTTGTTTAATCTTTAATAGATCGTCAATAAACCCTAGAAGACCCAAGCTTATAGAAACAAAGATTACTGTCAAAACATAAATATTCTTAAGGTCTGCCCATAAAAAAGTGCCTGAGAAAATACCCAGTATAATAATTAATCCTCCCATTGTAGGCGTACCCGATTTTTTTATTATATGGTCTATTGGACCGTCTTGTCTTATAGGTCCCGATATTTGATTTTTTTTAAATAATCTTATTAGAGGCTCTCCAATTATGAAAACAATTATGAATGATGTGATTACGGAAAGTCCTGTTCTAAATGTTATATACTTAAAAACATTTAAAAAAGAATAATTTTCTGTAATGGATAGTAAAAAACTATACAACATATTTGTGTCCTAAAATAATTGACTTTGATAGTCTGTTTAAGCCAGTAGCGTTTGAACCTTTTATCATTAAATAATCACCTTTATTTATAATATCTGAAAAAATTTCATCAAAATCATTTAGGTTTTGTAAAATGTTACCCTGTTTAGATTTATAAGTTTTTTGATAGATTTTAAAAGCATTTTTCCCGTATACAAACAATTTGTCTATATCACTACGATTAATAACATGAGCTAAATTTTTATGGTACTTATCTGAATTTTTACCTAGTTCCAGCATATCTCCAAGTAATAAAAATTTATTTTTATGTTTTCTTTTGATATTTGTAAAATTATTAATAGCATTTTTAACTGAGGAAGGATTAGCGTTATAACTTTCGTCTATAAGTTGGAATTTTTTTTTATATCTGGAGATAAAGTGTGTTTTACCTCTTCCTTCTATTGACTGAAAATAATTTGAAAAATTTATTATATTTGTTGAGTCTAAGTCTAGAACATGAAGAGCAAGGAGTGTAAATAGTATATTTGAAATTGTTAAAAAATTAACATTTTTAATTTTTAAATAAATATTTTTATTTAGTACTCTGAAGTGAAGGTGATTATAATTTTCATATACTTCGTTTTTTACTAACTTGGCATTAGATTTATTTGACTTGCCAAAAGATAAAATATTAATTTTTCTTTTTTTTGCAATTTTTGAAAGGTAATTAAAATACTTATCCTCTCTATTTAAAATTAAATAACCATCTTTATTTATATTTTCAATAATTTCAGATTTTGTTTTTGCAATGGCATTTAAATTTTTAAAATTTTCAATATGTGCTTCTCCTATATTTGTAATTATTGCAATATCAGGCTTGACTAAATTAGAAAGTCTTCGTATCTCACCTGCATTACTCATACCAATTTCAAATATACTATATTTGTGATTGCCTTCTAAGTTGCACAAACTAAGAGGCACGCCAATGTGGTTATTGTAGGATTTTTGTGAAAAATAAGTTTCACCAAACTCATTTAATATTTTTCCAAGTATTGTTTTAAGTGTAGTTTTTCCTGAGCTACCAGTTATAGCAATAACTTTAGAACTTGAGCTGCCTCTTTTTAAGATGGCTAATTTATTTAAAAATTTTTTTGTGCTGGAGTATTTAATTAATTTTTTTTTGTTTAATTTCTTAATATTTTTTTGCACAACGCAATAGTTCGCTTTATTTTTTAACGCATCTTTTACAAAATCATGTCCATCATAATTTTTACCATTTATTGCTATAAAAAGATTATCTTTTTTGACTTGTTTTGAATTAATTGAAACACCTTCAAATTTTACTTTATTTTTTTTAATTAATTTTTTGATAATTTTTGCATTAAAAATTTTATTATAATTTTTTTTGTTAAATTTAATTTTTTTTTTATTAATATTTTCTACTATCTCTTTGTCTGATATATTAATAATTTTTTTGCCATATGTTTGTGTGGTCTCATGTCCTTTCCCAGCTATAAGTACAATACTGTTAGGTTTTGATCTTACAACTCCTGCCTCAACAGCTTCAGCTCTTGAGGGTATTTCTGTAAAGTTTAATTTTTTACTAAATCCTGATTTAATCATTCTCCTAATCAATTTTGGATTTTCATTTCTTGGGTTGTCATCTGTCAAATATATTTTGTCTGCATTTTTTTCACAAATATTTGCCATTTTAGATCTTTTTTTTTTGTCTCTTTCGCCGCCACAACCAAAAACTACGTCTGGCTTAATCTTATAGTGTTCTTTCAATGCTTTTAGCGTCGTTTCAAGTGCATCTGGTGTATGGGCATAATCGATAAATATTTTGGTTTGGTTAGGGGCAGTTTTAATTAGCTGAAGCCGACCGTTTACCTCTTTTATATTTTTTATAACATTCAAAATTTTTTTAATATCTAAACCAGATAGTTTAGCGGCAAGAATTGACATAAATAAATTTTTGACCTGAAATAAACCAATCAGGGGAATTTTAACTACATAATTTTTTTTATTGTAAACAAAAATAATATTTTGAAAATTATCATTAGGTTTAATTATTTTAAATTGAATTGTAGAATTTTTCTTTCCAATCGTAAATAGATTTAAAGTTTTTTTTTTAGCTATTTTTTTAATTTTTAAAAATTCTGGAATTTCATTGTCGGTAATTATATATTTTTTTTTTTCGAGCAATTTAGAAAATAAAATTAGTTTAGCATTTAAATAGTTTTTCATATTTTTATGATAATCAAGGTGATCTTGTGAAAAGTTTGTAAAAATTGCTGTTTTAAAATTTAAACCATCTAGCCTTCCTTGCTCTAAACCGTGACTGGAAGCTTCTAATATAACATTGTCAATACCTAGCATTTTGATTTTTGTTAACTCTCTGTGTAGAGAAATAATATCTAGTGTTGTAAGATTGGTTCTGGTTATCCTCTTGTTTGTCTTGATCCCTAAAGTTCCTATAGATGCGACAGGGATTTTTTGAGCTGAAAGAATTTGATGATAAAATTCAGCAACGGAGCTTTTTCCATTTGTACCGGTAACAGCAATAATGTTTTTTGGCTTTGCTTTGTAGAACGCTTTACATGCTTCTATTATCGTTTTTTTTGTATTTTTAACTTTTATAATCGGTATTTTTTTATTTTTTATTTTACAATTTATGTCGCAAACAACGGCAACAGCGCCTTTCCTAATTGCACTAAAAATATAATCTTCACCATTGTATTTTCTACCTTTAATGGCAAAAAACAAATAATTTTTTTTGATTTGCCTGTTGTCTAGTGACAATCCTTCAATATTAATTTTTTGAATATCGATATCTGTATTTTTAATTATTTTTTTTAACAACATGGTTATTGTTAACCTCGTTGTTGTTTATGGCTAAAATAGGTCCAATCTTTTCTATTATTTTGCCCGCAACATATACAGAGTTCCAACCCGCCTCTGTTCTAGAAATGTTACTGATCTTTTGGCCTTTGTAATCATATGTAAGATGTGGGGCTCCCTTAGGGTTATTTAAAATAATCAGAAGAACATATTTGGGTTTATTAGACGGAAATATAGAGATAAATGTATTTATATTTTTATTTTTATCTCCGTAACTTTTTGATGTTCCTGTTTTTCCACCAACATCATATCCAAATATATTGGCTAAACTGGCAGTTCCTTCTTTGTCTGTCACTACTTTCCTTAAAATTTTATTTATTTGATCACTCGTGTTTTTAGAGATAATAGAGATTTTCTCGTTATTAAATTTTTTCTTAAGCTGTAAAGTAGGTTTAATTAAATAACCACCATTTGTTATAGTGGCATAGGCAGCGGCAGCCTGCAATGGTGTAGTAGTAATTCCATGACCATAGGATACGGTTTCTAATTTACATTTTCCCCAATTAAATTTTATAGGTTGACCTATTTCCTCTAGTTCAAAATTTATAGTCTTTAATAATCCAAGATGTTCAATAAAATTTTTTAATTTATTTACACCAATTTGTCTTGCTATCATTAGAGAACCTATGTTCGAAGATCTTATCAGAATGTCTTCAACTGTTAAGCTTTCAGGAAAATTATGTATATCTCTAATAGTGTATCTAGAACACTTAATCTTATCAGGTATATTGTTAATAATAGTTTCTGGAGAAAAAATATTTTCTTCTAGAGCGAGAGCAACGGTAAATGTTTTAAATACTGACCCAAGTTCAAAAACACCCTTTGTGATTTGGTTCATATATCTAATATCTGAAATATTTTCTCTAATGTTTAGATTGTAATCCGGTAAAGAAACTAACGATAAAACCTCACCACTATTTACATTCATTAGTAATCCACCAGCTGAATCTGCTTTAAAATTCTCCATGGCTTTTTTCAATTGTGTTTTAATTAAAAACTGAATATTTGAGTCTAAGGTTAAGATCAAAGGTTCTTTTATTTTTTTACTTTTTCTTAACTCTCTATCAAAATAATTTTCGATTCCTGAAATACCATAATTATCATCGTCAATTTGGCCTAGGATATGGCTATACAATTGACCATGTGGATACACTCTACTTTGAAATGGTTCGATGATTATTCCTTTTTCACCTAAAGACCATAATTTATTTTTTTCATCAGCAGTTAATCTTCTTTTTAAGTAAAACCTTTTTTTATTTTTTAATTTTTTTTTTAATTCTACTGTAGAAATTTCAGGGAAATTTAATTTAATATTTAAAATAAAATTTTCTTTATTTTTGATAAGATCTGGTTTTACCGCAGCATGATAAGAGTTTATATTTCGAGCCATCAGTTCTCCATTTCTATCTAAAACATCCCTTCTCAATAGTGGGTAGTTGTAATCAGTTTTCTTATATCCTTGAAAATCAGATTCTTGAACAGAAATAGAAAAAATGGAAATTGAGAAAATAAGTATTAAAGAAAAGAAAAAAGAAAATAATGCATAAAGTCTTTCCTCATAAACCTTAGATTTATTTAATTTTTTGTTTTTTTGAGTTGTTTCAAAAAAATCATCAAAGAAAAATGATTTTTGATTTTCTTGATTAAAATTTTTATTATTTTTTTTGTTTTTCATTAATTGAAATTCTGGTCATTTTTTTTGATTCAGACTTAAAATCCTCAATGCTCAAATAAATTTGTGATAAATCTAAATTATCATATTTTTGATCGAAATTTTTTTCTATTTTATTGGATAAAACTGAAGGTGAACTTAGGTACTGAAACTCTAAACTAGCTTCTAATAAATTTTTTTCTAAGATAAATATTTTACTTTCATAACTTTGAATTTTTGTTTCTATCAATCTGCTTTCGTTTTTAATTATAGGAATCGCAATAAAAAAAGAAACATAGATTAAAATTATTATGAATTTTTTCTTATTATATAATGGCATTTTCAATATCCGTATATTTTCTAAACTTTTCCTTAAATTCTTTTGGGTAAATAAATTCTTGTTCTGTGCGCACTGCTTCTCTTAGTTTTGCAGATCTAGAGGCTGGATTTTGAACTAATTCTTCTGGTCCTGGTGTTAAGAAATTATTTTTATATTTTTCAAAAAAAGAGTTTTTTTGATTATTTTCAATCGGCATATATCTAGAAGGGTTAGATTTATTGGATGAATAATTAGTAAAATAATATTTAATAATTTTATCCTCAATTGAGTGAAAACTTATAATAATTATTTTTCCTCCAGATTTTATGAGTTGACTCGCTTTAATTAACCCTTCTATTAATTCTGTAGTTTCTTTGTTTACAAATATTCTCAAAGCTTGAAATGTTTTGGTGCAGACATTAATTTTTTTTTTGTAATTTTTTTTTTTACTTGCTTCTATTAT
>MDTF01004618.1_pt1 | contig 17249 bp, 17 predicted proteins | sample 811191 | NCBI WGS metagenome assembly MDTF01 (sample SAMN05326649, study PRJNA326480) | marine metagenome | isolation source: seawater | place: Southern Ocean | collected 2011 | reverse complement strand
AACGATGTTGGTTCTTTGGAGCATGTTCTTTCAAGAAGATTGAAATATTACGAAGACAAAAGCGTTAAGCCGAGTTTAATTCTTATTGATGGAGGGAAAACTCAATTAAAATTTAGTCAGTCCGTGATAGAAAAATCTGAATATAGCGATATTAAAGTTATTTCTATAGTAAAAGGTTTCAATAGAATTAGAGCGACAGAAACAATACTCTCCTCAAATGGGGTAATAGAGCTAGATAAATATTCTAAGGCCTACCTGCTGCTTCAAGAGATGAGGGATGAGTCTCACAGGTTTGCAATTATTGCACAAAGAAAGAAAAAACTTAGCACTACTAAAAAATCTCAATTGGATAATATTCCAGGAATAGGAGATGTATTAAAAAAAAGGTTAATTAATACCTTTAAAAGCATTAAAAATATTAAAGAAGCAAATAAAGAAGATTTAATGACTGTTAAGGGGATTAATGAGAAAATAGCAGAACTAATTAAACTAGGATTAAATTAATGGTAAATTTTATCAATCTTCTAACTTTCTCAAGAATTGTTCTTGCTGCTATTATTTTTCTTTTACTAATGTCCCCTGATGGGTACTTTTTAGCATTTATACTTTTTCTTATTGCTGGTCTTACTGATTATTTTGATGGATATTTAGCAAGAAAATATAATTCAGTCTCAGAAATTGGTGAAATATTAGATCCAATTGCAGATAAGATATTAATAGTTTTTGTTCTTTTTGGGCTGGCTATAAATCTATCGAGTTATTTTATAGGGTTTTTTGGAGCACTAATAATTGCTAGAGAAGTTTGGGTTGGGGCATTAAGAGACTTTAATGCTAGACATAATAGAAGTCACTTAACAAAGGTATCTTTCTTAGCAAAAATTAAAACCACAGTTCAATTATTTACAATAATGTCGTATTTATTTGGATTAGCTATAAACAATATGTTGATATTGGTTATCTCAGATATCTTTTTACTAATCTCATTTATTATTACTCTTTATACTGGGCTCGAATATACTAAGAATTCTTTTAAAGGTCTTTTAAGATGAATTTGTTAACTTTAAATAATGTATTCTTACAATACATATATCAATACGTTACAATAACAAAAATTTAATCCCTAATTAATCTCATGGATATCATAAATAGAAATAATTGCGTTATAACTGGGAAGAATGACTTAGAAAAGCTTATAAATTTAGAAGATTTCCCTGTGTTCATTGGCGCAACCTCTGAGCCATTTGCTTCAGACAAATTTCATGACATGTCATTAAATATCAATGTTAAAATTGTTAAGTAGCTTATGAAGGCTTTTATTTTAGATGTAGATGGTGTTATGACTACAGGACAATTTTTATATGATTCTAATGGCAAGGCTTTTAAGATTTTTGGGCCTGATGATAGCGATGGTTTGAAAATATTAAGTGAACACATTAACATTCATTTTGTATCTGCTGATAAAAGAGGTTTTGAGATTTCTAAAAAAAGAATTGTTGACGACTTGGGTTATGATTTAGACCTTGTAAGCTCAGCAGAAAGAGTTGATTGGATTAAGCAGAGATATGATTCCTCTGATGTTATTTATATGGGTGATGGTTTCTTTGATCACGAGATAATGAAGCAAGTTGGCTATTCAATTGCACCAGCAAATGCAGATATTAATGCAAAAAAACATTCTAAATATACTACTGAAAGAAGCGGTGGAGACAGAGCTGTTGCTGAAGCCTGTGTTCATATTTTAGAGAGATTTTTTAAAAATTTATAATCCCAAATGCTACCTATTTTAAATGATATAAACTTGATGGCTAAATCTCTAGATGAAGATGAAGTTACTAGTTATGTCAACAAGATGACAAAGCATCTTCTAAGTTCTGATAATGCTCCTGATATTATTGGTTTAGGGGCTGGAAGGATGGGTTATGCATTGCGATCTTTTATAATGCGTTTAAGCCATATGGGTTTCAATGCAAGCATGATTGGAGATACTAATGTTCCAAGAGTTAAGAACAGTACCCTGTTAATAGTAAATAGTTCTTCAGGTGAAACTCCTTCAATTTTACAATATACACAGCAAGCAGCTCATGAGAACGGTAATATTTTTTTAACAAGCTGTGCGCCTGAATCTTCAATTGCTAAATATAGCGAATGCATGATTAAGATTCCAACTATAGAGTCAAATCAACTAATGAAGTCACCTTATGAACAATTCAGCATGCTTATTTATGATTATATAGTAATAAAATTAATGACTTCTTTGGACTTGGATCCTGAAGAAGTTTCTAAAAACCATTCAATTCTGGAGTAACTAATGAATACTTTTTTTGTTTCTTTAATCACAATGGATCATATCAATTTTGAAAATGACGTTAAGCTTGTAGATGCCTTGGGTGTTGATGCATTGCATATTGATATTATGGACGGTCAATTCGTTCCAAGGTATGGAATATACCCTGAAATTATAGAGAGAGTATCTAATGTTTCGGATCTTCCTCTTGATCTACATTTGATGGTTAATGATGTTTTCTTTGCAATTGATCAATTTAAGCACGTTCCAAATATTGAGTATGTTCGTTTTCATATCGAGTCATGTATTGGCAATGAAATGAGAGTTGTCGATAAGATTAGAAGCATAAATGCCAAGCCTATTGCCTGTATTAACTTGGCGACAAGCTTTACATGTCTTGATAGGCTTTTAAAAAATAATGAAATAGATGGAGTGATGTTGATGGGAATTCATCCGGGCGTTTTAAAGCAAAATGCGAGACCTCAAAATATATTAAATGATATGAAAGACCTTAAAAACCAACTATCTGGCTCCAATGCAGATAAATTTATTGGCCTTGATGGTGCTGTGAGCTTCGAAACTATAAAACCATTGGCAGATACTGGAATAAATAATTTTATCGGAGGAAGTAGTTCAATCTATAAAGGAGTTGATAGAAGAGATTCATGGGATATTCAAAAAGATCAAATTATTGAGAATTGGGAAAAAATTAAAATTATTTTAAAATCATAATATATGTATAAAGTTGTAATACCATGCGCAGGTACAGGCGCTAGACTGAAGGACTTATCAAAACATATCAATAAAGCTTTGGTTAGTGTTAATCAAAAGCCTGGAATAACCTATGTCATTGATAAATTTCCTGAAGATATAGAAATTGTAATACCTTTGGGTTATAAAAGTCAGTCCATAAAGGATTTTCTTAAAATTGCATATCCTAATCGAAAATTTACTTTTGTAGATGTTGATTTATATGAAGGTGATGGTTCGGGCCTAGGTTACTCATTATTGAAATGTAAAGAATTTCTAAATTGTCCTTTTATTTTTATACCAAATGACTCTATTGTTGATGGTGAGATTCCATTGCCTAAAAGTAACTGGATGGGCTACTCAAAGGCGCATGCATCAGATGAATACAGGTCTTTAAAAATAAAAAATAATAAAGTTCAGGATATACTTGCAAAAGGTTCAACAGGAGATATTTTTCCATACATAGGTGTTGCCGGCATCAACGATTATGATTTATTCTGGGAGTTTATGGAGGATGGAAAAAATAATGGCTCTATTGAAGTTGGAGAGAGTTATGGGTTGAAGAGGCTCTTATCCTTAAAAGAAATAACGCCCCTTGAATTTATATGGCACGATACAGGAAACATAGAGGCATTAGAAGAGTCAAAGGAGTATTTACCTAAGTGCGAAGTTGACGCAAATATTCTTGAGAAACCTGATGAAGCTATTTGGTTTTGTAATAAAAAAGTTATTAAATTTCACATAGACAAAAGTTTCATATCTGAAAGAGTGGAAAGGGTTAAAAATTTAAAAGGATTTGTACCGAAAATAACTGCAAGTGCTGAAAATATGTATGCCTATGATTTAGTTGAGGGTGAAGTGCTATCAAGGAATGTAACCCCAGAAAAATTTAAACAATTTCTTGCTTTTATGGATAAATTTTGGGAAAAGTACAACCTAGATAGTTCTGAAAAAAATAAATTCAACCAAGGCTGCTCTAGTTTTTATAAAGATAAAACCTATGAGAGAATTGAAATGTTTCTTAAGAGATTTGAGGTTGTTGATAGTGAATTGCTAATTAATGATGAAAAAATTCCAAAATATAACGAGGTTCTTGAAAAAATTGACTGGGATATAATATGCAATGGAACGCCTGTAAGATTTCATGGAGATCTTCATTTTGAGAATGTTTTATGCATAGAGGATGAAAATAATCCATTTTGCCTCTTAGATTGGAGGCAGAATTTTGCCGGTGATACTAAAGTTGGAGATATCTATTATGACTTTGCTAAATTAAATCATGGACTAATTATTTCCCATGAATTAATTCATAAAAATTTATTTAATATAAAAGCTAATGTTGATTCAATTTCATTTGATTTTAATCGCAAACATGTTCTTCATGAATGTCAGGAAGTTTTAAGAGAGTATGTTGAGAATAATAATTATGACTGGAATAAGGTTAAAAACCTAACCAATTTAATTTTTTTAAATATTGCTGCACTTCACGAGCATCCATACTCATCGCTTTTATACTACCTGGGGCTTTCAAGCTTATGGAAAGATAATAAGTAAAAAATAATTTTAACCATAGTATAAGATACAATAACTTTTTTGGCTGGATGGCAGAGTGGTCATGCAGCGGCCTGCAAAGCCGTTAACGCCGGTTCGATTCCGGCTTCAGCCTCCATTGTATTAATACCCATGTATGTCATAATCGACATTTTTAAATATAACTTATTTCTATGAAAGTCCAATTTATATCTAACGCATGCGCTATATTTGAATCAAATAAAGGAACAAAGATCATCTCAGATCCTTGGCTGGATGACGGCGTTTTTGAAGGATCGTGGTGCCATTTTCACAAATTAGCTACGACATGGGATGACATTCAGGATGTTGATGCTGTTTATATTAGTCATGTTCATCCTGATCATTTTGACCCTAGATTTTTTAAGTTCAGAAAAGATATGCCTCTTATCGTTATGGATCATGGCCTTAATTTTCTTCATAAAAATCTTGAAAAGCTTGGATATACAAACCTAATAAAAATTAAAAGTGGCGAGACAAAATTATTTAAAGATTTTGAGTTAACAATATATTCTCCATTTTGTGGAAATAATTATTTTGAAGACAATACAAAAATTGGAAACTTGATTGACTCTGCTTTAATTTTGAAAGCAGACAGCCAGATTATTTTTAATGCTAATGACAACACACCAGATAAAAATGCATGCCATATGCTTAAAGAAAAATTCGGTAGATTTGACTTATCAATGTTAAATTACAACGCAGCTGGTCCTTACCCTTCTTGTTTTGACAATCTTACAGAAGAGGGCAAAGTGCAAGAGCATCATGCTAATTTGGATAGAAATATTGAATATCTTAAAGATAATCTTGAAATTCTTGATTCTAAGTATTTCCTCCCATTTGCAGGGGCCTATGTGATTGGTGGAAAGAAAAGTTTTAAAAATAAATATCTTGGAACTATCACATGGGATGAGTGTGCAAAAGCAATAAGAAGCTATAGTAATATAAAAACTGAAACTATATGCCTCAGAGAATGCGACATATTTGATCTTGATACAGGCACGCCCAATAAAGAATATATCCCAATTAATTTAGATGAAGTTGATAAATATATTAAGTCTGAGTTGAGCTCTTTAAAATATCCTTATGAGGAGCTAAGTTTCCCTGATGAAAATGATTTAATAGAAGATTTATCAAATTCAATCGATGCTCTTAACGAAAGAAATAAAAGAATAGGAATTTCTCCGGATATGGATGTATATATTTATATTGGTGAAACAGCTATAAATATTTGCAAACCTGAAACTTCAAAAGGCAGACTTGATTGTAGATTAGATACTAGATTGCTTAAAATGATCCTTCACAGAAAAGCTCATTGGAATAATGCAGAGATTGGATGTCATGTAGATTATAATAGAAATCCAAACTATTACTCTCCAGATATTCATACTATGCTTCAATTTCTCCATCTGTAAAAATTAAATTTTTATTACCTCATGATTGACCTTTTCCTTGAATGAAAAACAAGTATAATCTTCTTAGTTTGCAACATGCCCGGGTGGTGGAATTGGTAGACACAAGGGACTTAAAATCCCTCGCTAGAAATAGCGTGCCGGTTCAAGTCCGGCTCCGGGTACCATATATATAGTAATGTTAAAATAATGTGTAAAATATCTCAATGAATATTATTGTCACTGGTGGAGCAGGTTTTATTGGGTCTGAGTTGATAAGATATCTAATAAAGAATACAAAACATAATATATTAAATATAGATAAGCTTACATATGCAGGTAACCCAAAATCCTTAGAGGTTATCTCCGACAATCCAAGATATATCTTTAAAAAAGAAGATATTATTAATAAAGATAAAATAATTAAGATATTTGATGATTTTCAGCCTGATATTATTTTTCACTTAGCTGCTGAATCCCATGTTGATAAATCGATTAAAGCCCCTTTAGATTTTATTAGTACTAATATTGTTGGGACTGCAATTATGTTAGATGTCTCATATCATTATTGGATGAACTGTAATTCCATTAGAAAAAGTTCTTTCAGATTTCAGCATATCTCTACAGACGAGGTTTATGGAAGCCTTGAACCTGATAAATTTTTTACCGAAGATACATCATATGATCCTAGCTCTCCATATTCAGCTTCCAAGGCTAGCTCAGATCATCTTGTAAGAGCTTGGCATCGAACTTTTGGATTGCCTATATTAATAACTAATTGCTCTAATAATTATGGACCTCATCAATTCCCTGAGAAATTAATACCTTTAACAATACTTAATGCTCTTCAAGGTAAATCTTTGCCGATATATGGTAACGGGCTTCAAGTTAGAGATTGGCTATATGTCGGCGATCATGTAAAGGCCTTATACGATGTTATGCAAAATGGTAAATGTGGACAAACTTATAATATTGGAGGAAACAACCAAAGAACAAATATAGAGGTTGTTAATATTTTATGTGAATTGCTTGATAAATACTCAGACCCGAAAGTGCATGGCTTATCTAGCCATAAAGAATTAATAAAGTTTGTTGACGATAGGCCAGGTCACGATACAAGATATGCTATAGATACAACTAAAATATATAAAGAACTAGAATGGCAGCCTCTTCAGACATTTGAAAGCGGCCTAAAGTTAACTATAGACTGGTACTTGAATAATTATGAATACTAAAGAAACAAAAGGAATTCTTTTGGCAGGAGGTTCGGGAACCAGACTCATGCCTTTAACTTCCTCAGTAAATAAGCACCTTCTCCCTATTTATGATAAACCAATGATATTTTATTCATTATCTATTTTAATGCTTTCTGGTATCCAAAATATTTTGATTATTTGTAGAGAAATAGACATATTGTTATTTCAAAACTTATTAGGAGATGGATCTAACTTCGGCTTAAATATCAACTATGAAATACAAGATAACCCTAATGGAATTGGAGAAGCTTTTTTATTAGGTTCTGATTTTATTGCGCAATCAAATGTCTCTTTAATGCTTGGTGATAATATATTTTATGGCGGCCAACTGTCCCAAAAGCTCATTTCTGCAAAAAATAGAGGAGAGGGCGCTAGTATTTTTGCATACGAAGTAAACAATCCTTCAAATTTTGGTGTTGTTTCTTTTGATAGTAATAATAAAATTCATTCAATTGAGGAAAAGCCCAAAAATCCCAAATCAAATTATGCAGTTACTGGATTATATTTTTATGACAATAATGTGAAAGATTATGCAAAATCAATAAAGCCTTCAGCAAGAGGAGAGCTTGAAATTACATCAATAAATAATATTTATCTTGAGCAAAATAACCTTTTTGTAGAAATTATGGGTAGGGGCTTTACTTGGCTGGATACAGGTACAATTGATAGTTTGGTTGAAGCTTCGAACTTCATATCTATTATGCAAAAACAGCAAGGTTTTAATATTGCTTGTATAGAAGAGATAGCATTTAATAACGGATGGATTGATTCAGAAAAATTATTAGAATTAACCCATGGTAAAAATTCTAAATATCACAGTTACATTAGAAATTTAATTTCTTAGGCATAAAAGTGATTCCATTTTCAAAAACTCAAAATCAAAAAAATGATCTTTCAAATATAAAGAAAGCACTCTCACTTGGAAAGATAGAAGGTGGTGGACACTTTTCTTCAAAAGTTAATTTTCAAATGGAAAGTTTAGGGTTTAGAAATAGCTTATTGACAACTTCATGTACGACTGCCCTCGAAATGTCTGCAATCCTTTTAGATCTAAAGCCAGGTGATGAGGTAATCATGCCTAGTTACACTTTTGTATCGACGGCAAATGCTTTCTTGCTTAGAGGTTGCATACCTGTATTTGTTGATGTTTGTAAAAATGATTTAAATATTGATCCAAACCTTGTTGAGAATGCAATAACCTCTAAAACAAAAGCAATAGCTGTAGTGCATTATGGTGGCGTAAGTTGTGATATGAACAAAATATCAAACTTAGCAAAAAAATACAAACTTCATGTTATTGAGGATGCAGCTCAATGTATTGGTGCCTTCTTCAATAATAAACCTTTGGGGTCTATTGGAACATTTGGAGCTCTATCCTTTCATAATACAAAAAATATTTCTTCTGGAGAGGGCGGGGCCTTGATTATTAATAACAGTAAATTTGTTAAGAGAGCAAATATTATTCATGAAAAAGGTACAAATAGGCATGATTTTAAAATGGGAAAAGTTTCCAAGTATGTATGGAAAGATATTGGTTCATCATATATTTTAAGCGATTTGTCATGCGCAGTGCTTGAATCTCAACTCTCAAACTTAACCAAGATTACCAATGCAAGATTAAAGATATGGAATCAATACAATAGTTTTTGTACCAATCATAGCAAGCATAATAACTTCTTCAATCTTCAAACAATTCCATCGTATGCTTCTCATAATGGACATTTATATTATTTATTATTTAGATCAAAATTATTAGCTAAGAAATTTAATACAACTATGAATAGTTTTGGAGTTCAGACAGCCTCGCACTACGTTGGTCTGCACTCTTCTTACTATGGTAAGAAAAATTCTAGACATCAGGGAGCCATGAAAAATACAAATAAAGCTTCTAATTGCCTTATTCGACTACCTATTTGGGAGGGTTTGGATACATCCTATGTTATTGATGCTATGTCAAAGTCATTAAAAAAATTATGAATGTATTGATAATTCAAGCAAGATTGAATTCAACACGAATGCCAAAAAAAATATTATATAAATTAGGAAATATCACTGTACTGGATCACGTTATAAAAAGGGCAAAAAAATCTAAGTATTTTAGTAAGATTGTGATTGCTGTTCCCGAAGGAGACGAAGAAGAAATAAAAGAAGGAATAAATGATAAAAGTATTGAAATTTTTTCTGGGAGTGAAAATGATGTAATGTCTAGGTACTATGAATGTGCTAATAATTATTCCGCAAGGACAATCTGCAGGATAACCTCTGATTGCCCTTTTTTAGATTGGAGAATATTGGATAGATGTTATGAAAAATATACTGAACTAGATAATAAATATTACGTAGCAAATACTTGCCCACCACCAAGCACTTATCCTGATGGCATGGATGTTGAGATTTTTTCTATGAACATGTTAAAAAAAGCTTACGAAAATGAAACCCTTCAAGAAAATAGGGAGCATGTAACATTTCAATTTTGGAAAAGTAACGAATATAAGTCCTATCAAGTTGATAATACTGAAGATTTATCAGATCTTAGATTTACTATCGACTATAATGAAGATTATTTACGATTGAAAAATATAGCTGAAAATTTTTGTCCTAATGGAGAAGATTTGAGCTTAAATACAATAGTTTCCCTGTTAGAAGAAAACGGATGCTTGGACGAATTCAAACAATCACATTTACGTAACTCGGGATGGGATAAGCAATAAATAGGCGTTAATTTATGAATAATAAAATACTTAAAATTATACCAAAGTCAGATAAGCTCAAGCCTATTGCAATTGGAGGAAATAATCCAATTTTTACAATCGCTGAGATTGGACTTAACCATAACGGTGATATTGATCTTGGTAAAAAGTTAATAGATTCAGCATATGCTGCCGGATGTTCATCAGTAAAGTTTCAGAACTTTGAAACCGATGATGTTTATATTAAAGGAGAAAAAGCTGGAAAATATCAGTTGCTAGGAAAAGATATTGATATTTATGATCTCCATAAAAATCTAGAAATAGAGTTAGAGTTTTTGTCAAAGTTAAAAAAATATGCAGAAGGTAAGGGTATGTACTTCTTTTCAGCCCCAATGGGAGAGAATGCATTAAAAACGCTGTTAGATTTAGATTGCGATCTTATTAAGATAGCCTCTTACGAGGTAACTAACTTACCTTGGATAAGAACAGTAGCAAAAACTAAAAAACCAATAATTATGTCATGTGGCGGAGCTAGGATGGAGGAGGTAGATAGAGCTTTAAATGAGATATATAAATATCACAATAATGTTGCCCTGATGCATTGTGTGATTAAATATCCAGCAAAATTAGAAGACGCCAACTTAAAAGTCATCAAAACGCTAAAGTTGGCTTATGAAATTCCTATTGGGTTCTCAAATAATGGCTTTGAGAATAATTCAGGTACTATTGATTACTTAACTGTTCCTAATGCAGCTGCAGCCATGGGTATGGATCTATATGAAATCCACATAACTCTTGATAGAGAAATGGCAGGTGTTGATCAAGGTTTCTCTACTGAGCCAAATGAATTAAAGGAAATGATCCATCATATAAATGAAGTAAGATCAAAATTTGCAAGATTAGAGAGTATAGATATTGATGAAGTTTGTCTTGGATCAGGAGTTAAGAAAACACTTGAATGTGAAGAATATGTTAGAGCATTTGCTTTTAAATCAATCTTTTCAACAAGAAAGATTAAAATGGGAGAAAAATTAAGTAGAGAAAATATCAAGTGCTTAAGACCAGGTGAATACAAATCAGGTTTAGAACCTTTATATTTTGATATTATTCAAGAACACTTTTATGCAAAAGAAGATATTGATTCATTCGAACCTGTCGAATGGAAAATGATAACAACCTAAAAGTATAATTATAAATTTTTTGAAAATGAATTATATTTTTATAGCATTTGAAGAATTAGAAGAAGGTCTTGGGACCGGTCATATAACTAGAGTTAAAAGAATAATTAATACTTTGACGACTAAGAGTCCTCTTAAAAATAATACTATTACATTTATTACCAATCATCAAATTCACAGTAGTGACTATTTCCATGTTTATGTAAAAAATATTGACGAGGCAAAAAATGAAGTAATTAACACTATCACTAAAAATAGTGTAGATGTCGTTATTTTTGATTGTTTAGATTATTGTCAAGAAATATACGAAGTGTGTCAGGAAAATTTGATTTTTAGCATTGGCATTGATACATCTAACTCTAACTCTAAAAAGCTAGATCTTCTTATAAATCCAGCTATATATAATAAATTATCTTATCTTCATGGCCCTATGCATTCTATTCATTATGAGGATATTCAAGAGTTGTTCTCTAAAAATATTAAAGATATAAAAAAAATATTTATCTGCTTTGGAGGCATAGACTACCAAGAGCATTTAATTAAGATTTCACCATTATTAAAATTACTTCCAAAAAGTTATAAAATCAATATAGTTTTATCCAATCAAGGTAATGAAAAAAAAATATATTCTGCTAAAAACATAAAGTTATATTATCAGCCTAATAATTTTTATGAGTTACTAAAAGACTCTGATATAGCAATCATTAGCGGAGGTATAATTTTTCAAGAAGCTTTGTACCTTGGAATTCCAACATTTGTAATACCACAATATAAACATCAATATGATGTTGCAAAGCAAAGGTATGAAACAAAATCTAGCCTCGGTTTTTCTAATATAGATCCTAATTACAAAGAAGCAATTCTAAAAATTAATCATTTTTTAAATGATTCTGAGTTAAGGAGAGCCACATCTTTAAATGCGAGATCCTTAGATGATGGTTTCGGCTTAAAAAGGTTTACAAGCTTATTAAGAATTTATGATTACCTAGAATGGGATTCTCATTTTTTTAAAAAAAATATATATAACTTAAATACAAAATCTTACACACCAAGTGTGCACAAAAAAGTTGAACTATTGATCCAACATAAAAAAGTAGATTTGATATATTTTCTATGCCCATCAGGAGATAAAAAATCTATAAATTTAGCTAAAAAACATAACTTTAAGCAAGTTGATAATAGGTTGTCGTATGTAATTTCACCCGCATCCTTCAAGCCTAGACCAATTAAAGACAACGCCGAAATTAAATTATCTACATCAAAAAATATTAAAAAATTAGAATCTATTGCTAAAAATACTAAATGGACGTCAAGATATTTCAATGATCAAGAGTTTTCTGAAGAAGACTTAAAAGTTTTTTACGGGCAGTGGGTAAAGAAATCTGTAACAGGTGATCTAGATGATATGGTTTTTCATGTTGAACTGAATAATATAGTATGCGGTTTTATCTCAATAAAAAAACATGGGTTAAATTCTGGCTCAATTGGCTTGGTTGCTGTTGATCAAAACTATCAAGGTCATGGATTTGGATTGGCTTTAATATCTCATGCAGTACAATATATGCTTTCAGATATAGATTGCGCTTTGGTATATGTTGTCACCCAAAAAGAAAATATCAATGCATGTATCGCATATGATAAAATCGGTTTCGAAGAAGATAGTCATTCTACTTGGTTACATAAATGGATATAAACGAAAATAAAAAGATAGTCTGTATAACAGGAGCTAACGGCCAGTTAGGAAAGGCTATAAATAATAAACTCTTCCCTCATTATAAAATTTATAACTTAGATATTTCATATTCTAGTGAGCAGTTAGACGAATATCACCATAACTTAGATATTTCTGATGAAAAAAAAGTAAGGGATTTTTACAAAATAATAAATCCAGATATCATAATTAATAATGCGGGTGTCTCTGTTTTCTCTAACTTTCTGAATAGAAGCTCCGAAGAATTGAATTTAGTTTATGATGTTAATCTAAAAGGAACAATAAATATGATTAACGAGTTTGCTAGAGTTAATCAAGATAACTTAAATGAAAAGAGTGTTATAAACATAGCCTCATTATACGGAATAGTATCGGCTGATCCAAGAATTTATACAGATACAGCAAGAAATAGTCCTGAGATTTATGCAGCAACAAAAGCTGGAGTCATTCAACTAACAAAATATTATTGCGTTCACCTGAGTGATAAAAAAATAAGAGTAAATACGATATCCCCCGGAGGTATTTTTAATCCAGATGAGCCCCAAGGAGATGACTTCATAAAAAATTACTCATATAGATGCCCAATGAAAAAAATGGGTAGTGCTGAAGATATAGCAAATGGAGTTTTTTTTCTTGCATCCGAAGACTCATCATATATAAATGGACACAATTTAGTAATTGATGGGGGTTTTACAGCATGGTAAATAAACTTGAAAAAATTGGTGAAAAGAGAATCCCAGGATTTTCACAATTGTTATCTAAAAGGCCAGATCAATTTTCTAGAGAATTTTGGCCTAAATATTATTCGAAGGCGAAGGGTACTCATATCTGGGATTTAGATGGAAAGAAGTATTTAGATTTCAGTTTCAGTGGAATTGGAGCAAATGTACTGGGTTATGCTGATGCAGATGTTAATAGAGAGGTAAAAAAAGCTATTGATATGGGTAGCTCTTCTTCTATTAATTGTTCAGAAGAGGCTCAACTTGCAGAAGTATTATGTAAAATGCATAAATGGGCTGATATGGTTAGGTATGCTAGGTCTGGCGGAGAGGCTGTAAGTATAGCAATAAGAATTGCTAGAACGTACTCACAAAAAGATAAAGTACTGTTTTGTGGCTACCACGGCTGGAGTGATTGGTATCTTGCTTCAAATATTAATGCAGGCTCTAACCTAGACAATCATCTCTTACCTTCTCTTAAATCATCTGGCATACCAAAAGGTCTGGCAGGTACATCAATCCCATTTAATTATAATGATTTAGATGGATTTAAACATCTTTTTGAAAAGCATATCAAGGACTTAGGCTGTGTAATAATGGAGCCAGTTAGAACAACGAAACCTAATGCTGGCTTCTTAGAAACAATTTCTAAGATGTGTAAAAAAAATAACATACCTTTAATTTTTGATGAAATTTCTTCTGGCTTTAGAATATGTCCAGGAGGAAGTCATTTAAAATTTAAAGTTAATCCAGATATTGCTGTTTTTGCTAAGGCAATCGGAAATGGTTTTCCTGTTTCGGCAATCATAGGTTCTCAAGAAATAATGTCATCTGCTCAGGATACATTTATCAGCAGTACCAATTGGACTGAACGAACTGGTAGTGTTGCTGCATTAGCAACGATCAAGAAATTTCAAAATAAAAATGTTCATAAACATCTTCATAGAATGGGAAAACAAGTACAAAATTTTTGGAAAGAAATGAGTGATAAGTATAATTTAGATCTTGAAGTCTCTGGATTGTATCAACTTAGTTATATGTCTTTCAAAAAAGATAATGACATTAAAAAAACTTTTTTTGTAGAACAGATGCTTAATAAATCTATATTAGCATCAACAAGATACTATCCAAATTTTGCTCAAAATGATTCTCATTTTAAGAAATATAAGAAAGCAGCTGAATCAGTCTTTAAAGAAATTAATCTTTTATCAAAAGATGGTAATCGAGATCTTATTAAAGCAATCAAAGGATCTGTATCTAAACCAGGCTTTAAAAGGTATGCATAATATTTACTCACATTTAAAATATGACATTCTCACATCAAGATATTAAATTTTTGTTTAATGAAACAAATCTTCAGTATGTAAATAGAAAAGATGATAATGAAATGTGGGATTTTGTTTATAGCTTGCTGACCTATAAGCCTGTAAGTTATCTTAGATCAAATATAGAGTACCAATCTGAGTATGCATCCCTAAATTATGATGAATTTCAAGATTTATCTTGTATTATCATGGTAGATAGCAAGCCTATTGCCATATGGCCTCTAAGCATAGGCTTTAAAGGTAAAGATAGTTTTTTATCTAGTCAAGGAGCTAGTATATTGCCCCCAATATTTATTCCTTCCTGTCCACCAAAAACTTATAAGAAATCTTTGTCTGCAACATTTAATCTTCTCAATAATTTATGCAAAAAATTAGAAATTAATACTTGGACCACGTCATCTATATTTAAAAATAACCAATCTTTAGAAAATTGGCACTTATTATGTATGTCAGAGGGCGCCAAAACTCGACTAGAGTTCAATCTCTTTATTGACCTTTCATTAACCCTTGATGAAATTAAATCTAATTTCAGAAAAAGCTATCGACCATTAATTGGAGTTGGGGAGAGGCTTTGGAATTCTCAGATACATGGCCAGGCTATAGAAAGTGTTACATGGAATGCATTCAAGACACTTCATTGTGATGTTTCAGGTAGACTTACGAGATCAGAGAGATCTTGGGATATTCAATTTAACAACATTAAGAAAGGCGACGCTTTTTTTGTCTCTATAAAAAATGATGAAAATATCATGGTTGGAGGCGCTTATTTTACACATAGCAAGGATGAAGGTGTATACAGCGTTGCTGCTTATGATAGAAGCCTATTTGATAAGCCTTTAGGTCATATAGCTCAATATAAGGCTATAGAAGAATTAAAAAAAAGAAATGTTCGATGGTATAAAGTTGGGAGAAGATTTTATAAATCTGACTGCCCTGAGCCATCTTCAAAGGAAATATCAATATCTTATTTTAAAGAAGGTTTCGTATCTTTAACTATTCCAGAATATATTATAGAAAATCAAATATAATAAAAAACTTTGTTCATAATAGATCCTTTTTAATAAACTTACTTTAATTGATAAACTAATAATAAAATTAGCTTATAATTCATAAATATTAATCTAAATTTAAATAATCACAGGACAGGAATGAACGAAAGCAGTACATTAAACTATGATAACGAAGAAATAGATATTCTTGAGCTTGTTAAGGGGATATGGCAGTCAAGATTGCTTATATGCTGTGTAGTTCTTTTTTTTGCTACTACTTCGGTCTTGTTAGCAATAAACACACCAAACAAGTATTTATCCTCAAGCCTAATGAGAGTTGTAGATAATAATGATTCAATGCAATCTGGCTCAGATCTTAATGTTTTTGGTTCAATTACTGGGCTTGGAATGCAATCAAGCAATGCTAAGACTGACTTTATTATTGCTACAGTTAAATCTAGAGACTTTTTTAAGCATATATTATCTGTAGAAGACATAGATCTAAGCCCTGTATTACTAGCCTTTATGGGTTATGACGAGACAGCAAAAAAAATTATTTTTGATACAGATATTTATGATGTTAATAAGAAAGTATTAATATTTAAAGACTCTGAAACTCCTACTTTTCAATATATCTATACTGTGTATCTCAATATGTTAAATATTAACCAAAATAAAGCAGGGTTTATCAATATACAAATAACACATGAATCTCCTGAGTTTGCATTTAAATTTTTATCATTAATAATTAATGAGATTAATATTCTTTCAAGAGAAAAGGCTTTAAATGACTCAGAGGCTTCACTCAACTATCTCTATGAAAAACTATCTAAAGTTCAAAAAATAGAAATTAAAAACTCAATCAATGAGCTCATAACTAGTAAGATAAAACTTCAGATGATGGCAGAAGTTAAGGATAACTATTCGCTTGAACCCTTGGATTCTGCCTTTATTCCTGATATAAAATCTAGCCCCAATAGAGCAAGAATGAGTATTATGGGCACTGTATTAGGATTCTTTATAGGAATCATACTTGCCATTTTAAGATATTTCATCTTTATAAAAAAATCTTTCACTAAATAAATAAAACTACTTATGGAAAAACTATCTAGTTCATCTAAAATTGCTATTATCGGACTTGGTTATGTCGGCCTTCCTTTGGCTGTAGAATTTGCAAAAAAATATAATGTGACGGGTTACGACATAGATGAATCTAGGGTTAATGAGTTAAAATCTAGTTTTGACCGCACTTTAGAGATTGAGGCATCAGACCTTCACGACTTACCGAAACTTCAATACACTAGTGACTTAATGGATATCTCAGAGTGTAGGGTCTATATTATTGGTGTTCCTACACCAGTAAATAATAATAAAGAGCCAGATTTTT
>MDTF01011035.1_pt1 | contig 17250 bp, 14 predicted proteins | sample 811191 | NCBI WGS metagenome assembly MDTF01 (sample SAMN05326649, study PRJNA326480) | marine metagenome | isolation source: seawater | place: Southern Ocean | collected 2011 | reverse complement strand
GCGGGAGCAGTCCGTGTCCTTTTATCGTGGGCCAGTACCCGGTTAGCGGTTTCTAGCGGTTCAGACCTCAGTATCGAGGTGTATCGCCATACTTTATATCAGCCCTACCGAGTGCATCTGGCCCGTAACAGTAGTGAGTTGATTAGCGGCATCACCACCAAGGTCAACGGCGTGGTGTTCGGGGTGCTGTTGCCATTGCTATCGTTGATCAGTTCAACCGTGCTGCTGGTAGCCATCATACTTACCTTGATCGCCATTGATCCGATGGTGGCCTCAGTGGCGGCTGTCGGTTTCGGTACCAGTTACGCATTTATTACTTGGATTTTCCGCCGGCAACTGAATCGTAATAGCCAACGCATCGCCTACGAACAAACTCAAGTTGTTAAAGCCCTGCAAGAAGGCTTGGGTGGCATTCGCGATGTGTTGCTGGATGGAATGCAGCCAGTTTACTGCGACGTCTATCGCCAAGCCGACCAGCCTCTGCGGCGAGCGCAGGGCAACAATGCCTTTATTGCCGCAAGTCCCCGTTACATCATGGAGGCCTTGGGAATGGTGCTAATCTCCGCCTTGGCCTACGGCCTTAGTCTACAAGTCGGCGGCATCGCTTCAGCCCTGCCGGTGCTCGGCGCGCTGGCACTCGGCGCGCAACGCATGCTACCGGCTCTGCAGGCGATATATAGCACTTGGGCGAGCATTGCCGGCCAACATGCCTCACTGGCCGATATTATCGAGATGCTTGATCAGCCCCTACCGGGGGAGCTATTGCAGCCTGCGCCCGCGCCGCTGCCTTTCCAGAATGCCATCCGCTTTGATGCTGTGCGTTTCCGATACACCGGTGACGGGCCTTGGATCTTGGATGGTCTCAATCTGGCCATTCCCAGGGGTTCCAGGGTCGGCTTTGTTGGAAGCACAGGCAGTGGTAAGAGTACTACGTTAGATCTATTGATGGGATTACTGATGCCAACCGAGGGTGAGCTTCTAGTGGATGGTCAGCCTATCAGCGGCAATCGTCTCAGGGCCTGGCAACGAAGCATTGCACATGTGCCGCAGAGCATCTACCTAGCTGATACCACTCTGGCGGAGAACATCGCCTTCGGTGTACCGCCCGACACTATTGATTTGGATCGAGTGCAGCGCGCGGCACATCAAGCACAGATTTCGGATTTTATTGAAAGCAGCCCAGAAGGATATCAAGCCCATGTGGGAGAGCGCGGCGTCCGTCTCTCCGGGGGCCAACGTCAACGCATAGGTATCGCACGTGCGCTCTACAAGCAAGCCAGCGTGCTAGTGTTTGACGAAGCCACGAGCGCCCTCGATAATGCGACCGAACAATCGGTACTGGATGCCATCGAAGGGCTTAGCAGCGACCTCACCGTCCTGCTCATCGCCCACCGGCTCACCACCGTTCGACGCTGTGACATTATTGTGGAGCTAGAGCACGGACAGGTGTTGGCGCAAGGCACTTACGAGCAACTACTCGAGCGCAGCCCCAGTTTTCGAAAAATGGCCTGGACGAAATGAGGAAATGCGGTATAAGTTACGCTGCCGTGAGTTGGACGGGGAAGGCGGTAAAAAAAAGGGCATTGAAAATGTCAAATGTAAGGCCAGTCCTGAGACTCTTGCGCTATTAATCGCCATTACAGCACCGCTGCGGCCCGCAATGACCGCCGACGGATTAAATCCACCTGCAGTCAACTCGTATTTACCCCAATTTCGAACCTCGATGGTAAAAATAAATGAACCGTAATCACTCTAAAATAGCCATTATCGGCTTGGGATATGTTGGTCTACCGCTGGCTGTTGAATTCGGCAAGCAGTTCAACACCCTCGGCTTCGACATCAACACCCAGCGCATCGCAGATTTGCGCAGCGGCAAGGATCATACACTTGAAACGACTCCTGAAGAATTGACACGAGCCGTTCGACTGCAGTTCACTGCCGATGCCGCAGACCTGGCAGTCTGCAATGTGTTCATCGTCACCGTCCCCACTCCTATCGATAAGGCCAATCGACCGGACCTGACGCCCCTAGTGAAGGCAAGCGAGACCCTAGGGAAGCTGCTCAAGCAGGGTGATATCGTTATTTATGAATCCACCGTTTACCCCGGTGCCACCGAAGAAGTGTGCGTGCCTGTACTGGAAAAGTTCAGCGGGAAAACATTCAACGTCGATTTTTTTTGCGGTTACAGCCCCGAGCGTATCAACCCCGGCGACAAAGTCAACACGCTCACCAAGATCAAGAAGATCACCAGCGGTAGCACACGAGAGGTTGCCGACACAGTCGATTCCCTGTACAACAGCATCATTACGGCGGGTACCCACAAAGCCAGCAGCATCAAGGTGGCAGAAGCCGCCAAAGTCATCGAAAACACACAGCGCGACCTCAATATCGCTCTGGTTAACGAACTCTCTGTCATTTTTAACCGTCTCGGAATCGATACGCTCGATGTCCTAGAGGCCGCCGGAAGCAAGTGGAACTTTATGCCCTTCCGTCCTGGGATGGTTGGCGGTCACTGCATTGGCGTGGATCCGTATTACCTGACTCACAAGGCCGAGGAAGTCGGCTATAACCCGCAGGTGATTCTGGCGGGGCGTCGCATCAACGACAACATGGCGCGCTATGTGGCACGCAACACCATCAAATGCATGTTGAAAAATGGCGTGGACGTGTCCCGCTGCCGCGTTGGCGTGCTAGGCGTTACCTTCAAAGAAAACTGCCCCGATATCCGAAACAGTAAAGTGGTCGATTTGGTGCGCGAATTTGATTCTTGGGGCATAACCGTTGTGATTGAGGATGCATGGGCCAACGAAGCTGAATTTACACGTGAATACGGACTGCAATTTGGTACAATCAATGCGGAGCAGCCAGTAGATGCGCTGGTAGTGACCGTTGGCCACAACGAATATCGAAGCCTTTCTCCAATTGACTTGCGTCGGCTATGCTGTGGCACTCAACCGGTGCTTGCCGATGTCAAAAGCCTCTACAACCGGCACGACCTGGCTGCCGCGGGCTTTACCGTATTTCGCTTATAGGGAAAAAGTAAATCATGCGTAACTACTCCATCATTACTGACCGCAAGATCCGCCTGGCCCTGATCGGCTGTGGGCGTATTGCCAATAGCCATTTTTCATCCATTGAAAGTCATTCTGACAACGTTGAGTTGGTAGACGTTTGCGACGTAAATGAGGCTGCCCTGGCACAAGCCGTTACACGCACCCAAGCGCAAGGCCATCGCAGCCTTACCGATCTACTCAATACTACCACCGCCGATATAGTGGTACTCACGACTCCGAGCGGCTTGCACTCCGAGCAGGCTATTCAAATTGCACAGGCGGGCCTGCATGTTATTACCGAAAAGCCCATGGCCACTCGATGGCACGACGGCATACGAATGGTCAAGGCCTGCGACGATGCCAATGTGCACCTGTTTGTCGTTCATCAAAACCGTCGTAATACCACCTTACAAATGCTTAAAAATGCGGTTGAGCAAGGTCGATTTGGCAAAATTTACTCCGTTGCTATGAACGTGTTTTGGACCCGTCCACAAGCGTATTACGACAGCGCCGATTGGCGCGGCACATGGGAGTTTGACGGCGGTGCATTCATGAACCAGGCCAGCCACTACATCGACCTGCTTCATTGGCTGATCGGTCCGGTAGAAAGCGTCATGGCCTACACCGGCACGCTGGCCCGCGAGATAGAGGTAGAAGACAGCGGTGCGGCCGCCATCCGCTGGCGCAGTGGCGCCATGGGTACGCTCAATGTAACCATGCTCACCTATCCCAAAAACATGGAAGGCAGCATCACCATCCTTGGCGAGAATGGTACTGTGCGCGTTGGTGGTGTGGCTGTCAATGAGATTCAGAAGTGGGAATTTGCCGACATCCGCCCGGAAGATGCCAACATCAGCAGCAGTAGCTACGAAACCACCTCAGTTTATGGCTTGGGTCATCCACTTTATTACGACAATGTTATCAAAACCTTGCGAGGCGAAGCCGCGCCAGAAACCGATGGCCGAGAAGGGCTGGTAACACTGGAATTGCTGATTGCCATGTATCTGTCCTCACGCGATGGCAAACGCGTCCCTCTACCTTTGGAATATTAACATGACTGTTACCATTCACTCCGGCCCCAATACCAGTAAGTTCAGCCATCTATTAAAGGAAGTTTAAATTAATGGGGAAGCCGATTGCTCTGTTTGCGTATGATTTTCCGCATCGAAAGACACATGACTTCATTGTCGATTTGTTAGGGTGCGGTGTTGCAGACATTGTCGTTATTGCAGCACCAAAAAAGGTGCTGAAACAGTCTGCGACCCCGGTTCACTTGACACCCTCATTGCTGGCTTCCCCTTATATTGAAACAGAGGTTCTTTGCAAGAATTTAGAGCTGCCATTCTATCGTGTTGAACACGATAATGTGGTGCGAATTGAGAGCTTGCAAAAACAATACGGTTTTGAAACTGCGATCATCGCTGGAGCGAGGATCATTCCATTAAACGTTATAGATCTGTTTAGCTTTGGGATGATCAACTTTCATCCAGGAAAAATTCCAGAGACATCGGGATTGGATGCGTTTCTCTATACGGTGAAGAAGCAAGTTCCAGCAGGAGTGACCGTTCATTACATTGATGCGCGGGTTGATGCAGGCTCATTGATATGTTTCGAGCAAGTTCACATGAGCCCTTTAGACACGCCAGAAAGTGTAAATGAAAATGTATACCAATTACAGCGTGCACTCCTTCAACGGCTGGTGCCAAATATAAAAAAAGGGAAACTGGTTTCTAGTCAGATACGTCGACCCAATAAAAATCTCCCAATGAGCTCTGAAGAGAAGATAAAGGTTCTTTCGGAGTTTGAAACATGGCGGTCACTCTCTTACTTAAGGCAACAATTCGCATACCTAATGGTTGCGTGCGAAGCCGGGGATGTGGCAGTTGCTGAAGGGGTTCTTGATTCCGACCCGTCCTTAGTTTCTTTCACTAACGACAAGGGTTGGTCGCCCTTGATTGTGGCAAGTTTTCACCAGCAGCGGGATATGGTGAGGTTTCTTTTAGATCATGGTGCGGATCCAAATTCATCGGGCCTCAAGGGAACAACGGCGTTGATGTATGCCAAAACTAAATTGGTAAATGTATCCTGTGCTCGCTTCAGTATTTTGGATATCTTAATTGAAGCTGGGGCCGACTGTGAACAAACAGATTGCTTTGGCAAAACTGTGCTTGACTACGTGAAGGATAAAAAAGACGAGCGCCTCGCTGTGTACTTTCAAAACCAAAGGAATAAATGTGATTCAGTTTAATGACTTGGCAGCCCAGCAAGCCCGAATAAAACCACAGATCGACGCTGCAATTCAGCGCGTCTTGGCTCATGGCCAGTACATTCTGGGCCCTGAAGTAGCTGAACTAGAGGGGCAACTTTCCGCCTACACTGGCGCCAAACATTGCATAACTGTGGCCAACGGCACCGATGCCCTGCAAATCGCCCAAATGGCGCTGGGCATTGGCCCAGGTGACGAAGTCATCACGCCCGGTTTCACCTACATTGCCACCGCCGAAACTGTGGCCCTGCTAGGCGCCAAACCGGTGTATGTCGACATTCACCCTCGCACCTATAATCTCGATCCCAAATTGCTTGAGGCCGCAATTACTCCACGGACCAAGGCTATCATCCCGGTCAGTTTGTACGGTCAGTGCGCGGATATGGACACTATCAACGCTATTGCCGCCCAACATGGTATTCCGGTGATTGAAGACGCAGCACAAAGCTTTGGCGCCACCTACAAGGGCAAGAAAAGCTGCAATGTCAGCACAATCGCCTGTGCAAGCTTCTTCCCAAGCAAACCGCTGGGCTGCTACGGCGATGGTGGGTCCATCTTTACCAATGACGACGAACTAGCCAAAGTCATGCGCCAGATTGCCCGGCACGGTCAAGATCGTCGCTACCACCACGTCCGTGTGGGCGTCAACAGCCGACTTGATACCCTACAAGCCGCCATCCTGCTAATCAAACTGGCTGTGTTTGAAGAAGAAATTGGTATGCGTGAGCAAGTAGCGGCAAATTACAATGACTTGTTTTCGTCATTGCTTGGAGCCAAGGGCGACGGGGTAATCCAGCTCCCCTATATAGAGTCACACAACACTTCTGCCTGGGCGCAGTATACGGTGCGCGTTCAAAATCGAGATACAGTGCAAGAAGAGCTGAGACAAGCAGGCATACCAACAGCAGTTCACTATCCGATGCCGTTGAACAAACAGCCGTCAGTTGCTGAAGATGGTGTTATTCTGCCTGTCGGTGATGAAGTAGCAGGGCAGGTGATGAGTCTGCCGATGGGTGCGGATACTGATATGCAAGAGCAGAAGGCAATCGTACTGGCATTGCTCGATGCACTTCAAATTAATTAACAAATCTGCGAAAAACGAAAATCCAGAGTGACAGGAATAGCAATTATTAAAACCCCGAACTTGTGATTCTATATCGGATCAAAAATTCGCGATTTTTACCATTTCAATATAATTCATTTTGGAGACAAAGGAAGCGTTAAGTTCTCTAGCCGTTTGATAGGAGGTATTTATGCGATTGGCAATTATTCAAAATTTATACGAAAACTATATCAATAATTTCCAGTCTGAGTATGCATCACAATTAAATAATTATAAATCTAGTTTGGCCTTGCTCCAGCATGACTCCTTTTCATGGAGTGGATGTTGGGGAGAGCATTTGAGGGAGCATGGTATTGAAGTTGTAGAGTTATATGTGAATTTTGACACACTCAATGCTCAGTGGTGCCAGGAAAATGATTTCATTGAAAATGGGACAACTTTAGATGTACTTATACAGCAATTGAAGGTATTTAAGGTTGATGCAGTTTTGAATTCAGATGTAAATATCTTAAGGTCACCATTTATTCGGCGAATCAAAGCAGAAACGAATGTAAGGTATATATACGCTCACGTTTGTTCTCCCTACTTTTCGTACAGTGATGTCAGTGAGTATGATGGCATTTTTACATGTCTTCATCGGTTTGTTGAGGTGTTCAAAAGCTATGGCAAGCCCGCGGTTTATCTTCCCCATTGCTTTAATTCTAAGATTATAGAAAGAATTGAGCTTAACAAAGCGTACCAAAAAATTAATAAAGTTTTCTTTGCAGGTGGGGTTATTAAGGGTGGGGAGTGGCACGATGACAGAGAGAAGTTGTTATTGGACTTTATTTCTAACCGGATACCAATGTCATTTTTCTCAGAGATTGCAAATTTCAATTACATTAAGGGCTATGCAACTGCGATCGGCAAAAGCAGTCTTTTTTATCTAATTAAAACTCTTCGCGCAGCAGGGGTAAGCGATCCACTTATGAACAGAGTGCCACTAGTAAAAAAAGGGTTGCCCTGGAAAAGCGTACCAGACAATTCAGTCAATAGAACGTTGTTCAACTATTCGAATAAACCAATATATGGGTTAGAGTTTTTTTCCGCAATGGAGAATCACGCAATAGCGTTGAACAATCATGGAGCCGTTACGAAGGATGAGGCTGCCAATATGCGCTTGTTTGAATCAACGGGTGTCGGTGCAGCATTAATCACTGATTATAAGTCTAACATGAGCGACTTCTTTGATATTGATAAAGAGGTAGTGACTTATAAAACCATAGCAGAGGCGAAGGAAAAGGCTATGTATTTATTGAACAATCCGGCAGTCTCTAATGAGATCGGAAAGGCTGGGCAAAAACGAGTATTAAAAGATCATACGTTTAAAAACCGGGCACCTATACTTGCTTCTAGTATTCTTAAAAATTTCACCTAGCCGCCCCTGAAAAACCTCACGTTTTTGTGTATCATCTGGGCGTTAAATCGCCATTGGGGAAAACCTAGGTTTTGAGCATCCCTCTTAAAAGAAGGCCTTCTTATGTTAGAAAAAACGTTTATTATTGCAGAGATTGCTCAAGCGCATGATGGGAGTTTAGGCATAGCCCATAGTTATATTGATGCGCTTGCTGAGACAGGCATTGATGCGGTGAAATTTCAGACTCATATTGCTGAAGCTGAAAGTAGCAAATATGAAGCGTTCAGAATAAAATTTAGCTACGAAGATGATACTAGGTTGGACTATTGGAAACGAATGGAGTTCACATATGACCAATGGCTAGGGCTTAAGAGCCACTGTGAGGATGTGAATTTGGAGTTTATCTCCTCCCCGTTCTCCTGCGAGGCCGTTGATCTACTTGAAAGAATTGGTGTAAAAAGGTATAAAATTGGTTCAGGTGAAGTTGACAATCGTTTGATGATAGAGAAAATATGTCAAACAGGAAAACCAATATTGATGTCTTCCGGCATGAGTTCTTACGATGAACTAGACAGGGCTGCGGATTGGATAAAAGCCTATAAGAATCCATTGTCTATTTTTCAGTGCACAACCAATTACCCCACGAAACCTGATGAATGGGGGCTGAATGTGATTCAAGAGATGAAAGATAGGTATGAACTACCTATTGGCTTTTCTGATCATTCTGGGGATATTTATGCGTGCCTTGCTGCAGTGACCTTAGGAGCGGAACTGTTGGAGTTTCATGCAGTATTTAATAAAAAAATATTTGGTCCTGATGCAAAGGCGTCGTTGACAATTGATCAGATTACCCAGCTGACTGTCGGCGTGCGGCAAATAGAAGAAGCAAGATCAGAAAGCATTAATAAAGGTAACAATGCGAGGTTTCTTGAGTTAAAGAATAATTTTGGAAAATCATTATGTTTAAACAAAGAGCTCATCGTCGGACATATCCTGACGTTGGCGGATCTCGAAGCGAAGAAGCCAAGGAATAAAGGATTAGATGCAGCTTTATACCGGGAAATTTTGGGTAAAAAGCTCCGAGTTAATAAGAAAAAATGGGATTTTCTAAATCTTACAGATTTGATGTAATACGTCCTAAACCTGGGGCCTCAAGTCATATCGAATAGATCAGTTATGTACGTAATATTTCGTGAAATTACCGAGTCAATCCGCCCGGGCCCGGCAAGATAAGAAGATCCGCTTGCAGCGATTATGGCCGGGGTATGATTCGTTCTGCTGGGTCTTTCCGCAACGATACGAAATGTATCCAACGATTTAAGGTTTAGTAACGAATGTTCTTCCAATCACTGAGCATAAAAAAATTTATCCGCCGAATTATCCCTGTCGCTTTCTTAACGGGACGCGATTACTGGAAGTATTAGGCCCATCCAAAATGTTGACGCCGTGCTTTTTGAGCCCGGCAGACCCTACACCTTTTTTGGAGCGCTGTAATTACTTAATAATGAATTTTAGACGAGGAAAACCATGAGAATAGATGATGTCCAATGGGTGCGATTGAGTACCCATGCCGACGCACGAGGTGAGCTCACAGCCATTGAAGGTGATAAAGATGTTTCCTTCGATATAAAGCGTGTGTTTTATATGCATGATGTTACTGCGGGTTCGATACGTGGCGGGCATGCCCATCGTGAAACAGACCAGTTTGCAGTAGCCGTATCAGGCACTGTGCGTATTGTGGTGTCAGATGGTGTTGATTCGAAACAAATCATTCTAGATACCCCATCAGCGGGAGTGCTACTCCCAAGGATGACCTGGACATGTCTTACGGATTTTTCTCCTGGGGCGGTGTGTCTGGTGTTGGCAAGCACGCAGTATGATAGATCAGCATCAATCAGGAATTGGGCTGATTATCTTTTAGAGCGGAAGCTTCCGACGGTAGCCGAGTTTACGGGTGGTCCCGAAATTTTCAGGCCGAGTGTTTAGATTAAGAGGAGTTAAATATTATGTTTAATGATGGTCTTTTTGCTTCAGCTTGTGCGAAAACTGGTGTCAGTCGTGAGGAAGAAATACTGCAGTGGCTGGTGATACGACAAAAAAGTTACCATTATTCGGTGAAAAAAGTAGCGCTGGAAGCTTTGACTGGGTGGAGATTCAACGATGAATTCGGGGATCTTGTACACAAATCAGGAAAATTCTTCAGTATTCGTGGTATTGAATTTCGAACCAGCGGCGATATTGAACAGTCTTGGCAGCAACCCATCATTGACCAACCGGAAATAGGCGTTCTAGGATTTATTGCGAAAAAAATTGGTGGTGTGCTGCATCTTTTGGTGCAGGCTAAAATGGAGCCTGGCAATGTGAATATGGTCCAGTTATCGCCGACAGTGCAGGCAACGCGTAGCAACTACACTATGGTACACGGAGGAAAAAAACCTCTTTACATTGAGTATTTTCTTGGCGATAAAAGGCCGCTTGTCTTGTACGATCAACTGCAGTCAGAGCAAGGGACACGGTACTTCAAAAAGCGTAACCGAAATATCATCGTTGAAATTCCCGAGGAATCTTTGTTTGAAACAACCTCCGATTTCACTTGGATGACTATTGGGCAATTACAACTATTAACTAGGTACGACAACCTTATCCACTTGGATTGCCGTTCTATTCTTGGCGGGCTGAGTTATGGGGTCGCGGATAGTGAGCTTCGAGTAAAGTCTGTTGGCATAGGTTGTGGCGCGCGAATATTCGATTCAATGATTTGTGATCTGAATGCTGGAGAATATAGCCACGCTCAGATTTTGAGTTGGCTTACAGGGGTGAAGTTTTCCCTTGAGGCTAAATGCGGATTCATCCCACTTCGTGATGTGGAAGGGTGGATGCGTGATGGTGGCAGGATTCGTCACCGGGATAATAAATATCTTTCTGTGGTTGGCGTTTCTGTAGAAGCGGAGAGTCGTGAGGTATCAAATTGGTCGCAGCCTTTGGTAAAGTCAAACGATGGTGGAATTATTGGACTCGTCTGCCAGATGCGCGGGGGCATTCTTCACGCATTAGTTCAGGCTCTTGCCGAGCCCGGGTTGATCGATATTGTGGAACTGGCACCGACTGTGCAATGTACCCCTGAGAATTATTCTGACGATATTCCTGCCTATGTTGAACTGGTTCGGGGTGAGGGTGTCGGTAGAAATGTTGTGTTCGATTCCACGCTCTCGGAAGAAGGGGGTCGTTTCTTCCACAGTCAGCAATGTCACCGAATAGTTGAGATCGATGCTGATCAAACCATCGCTTTAAAAGGCAATTATTGCTGGATGACCCTCCGTCAGTTGCAGGAATGCGGACGCTACAACACGCACCTGAACATCGAAATGCGCAGTATATTGTGTTGTATTTCACCTTTAATTAGCGAATAGGCGAAAAATGGACGTTCTTATCATAGGATATTCGAATATTGCGCTTCGCCGGGTGGTGCCGGCTTTGGTGCGAATTGAAGGGGTTGGAAAGATTCATGTTGCGACCGGCAAGCTGGATCTTGAGGTTGATATTCCGGTAGAGAAGAAAGGACTTGTCGTAGTTGGATATGAATCGGCATTGAATCACTTTCCTCCTTGTCTTGCCTATGTCTCGCTACCCAATCATCTCCACGGTTATTGGGTGAAGAGAGCTTTGCAAAAAGGTTTTCATGTGGTGGTCGACAAACCTGCCTTCTTGTCTGAATCGGATCTTAATGAGGCACTCTCAATTGCCAAGAGTGGGAGGCTTTGTCTGGCTGAGGCAGTGGTTTGGCCATTTCATGATCAGATAGCTGTGTTAAGAGAGACAATACGCTTGAGAGGTACAAAAATTCAGGCAATACACGGAGTTTTTTCAATTCCTCCTTTGCCGGCATCTAATTTCCGAAATGATTCTGCTTGTGGTGGAGGCGCATTCAATGATCTTGCCGCCTACGCGGTCACGGCGGGCCGAATTTTTTTCGAAGAATCGCCCTTGGAAATGAGGTGCAGAGTTTTATCACGAAATGAGTTGACTGGAGTAAATACAGGATTCGCGTTTGAAAGCCTTTTTAGCCGTGGCAGGATTTTTCAAGGATTTTTTAGTTTTACTACTGAATATCGGAATAGTTTATTATTATTGGGTAATGAGTTTTCCGCTGAAGTGAATCCAATTTTTACCGTTGGGCCAACGACTTTAACGACGATGAATGTTCGTTCACGCGACGAAACTAAACAATTGGTAGTGCCTAGTTGTGATATGTTTCACGTGTTTTTAGAATCAATAATTTCATCCCTGAATTTAGGTGATTTTGGTAATTGGGCAGATATTCTTCGGCAAGATAGCGTTGATTATTTCCGCGCAGCGCGGGTTTTAGAGGAAATAGAATGACTATAAAGGTATGGGACTACGTGGAGGAATATAAGATCGAGCGGGAAGAAATTCTGGCTGCGGTGGATAGGGTCTTTCAGTCAGGCGTTCTCGTTTTAGGTAATTCGGTCAAATCGTTCGAGAGTGAATTCGCAACATACTGTGGCGTAAGATATGGAGTCGGTGTGGATAACGCAACGAATGGAATATGTCTTGCTTTGAAAGCGCTTGGTATTGGCCAGGGAGATGAGGTTATCACGGTCTCAAATACGGCCGTACCCACGGTATCTGCAATCGTGCAGGCCGGGGCGATACCTCGTTTCGTCGATATCGAGTCCGATACGGGGTTATTGGATGTTTCTAAACTTGAGGCTGCGATCACGTCACGCACACGCTGTGTTATCCCAGTACACTTATATGGCCAAAGTGTTGATATGCGGTCGCTGCTGAAGATCACCAGCTTGCACAAGTTGCGTGTGGTTGAGGATTGCGCACAAGCACATGGTGCATCGCACTTTGGTAAAAGAGTTGGTTCAATGGGTGACATGGGTGTGTTTTCTTTTTATCCTACTAAGCTTCTTGGTGGGTATGGCGATGGAGGTTTGATAACCACAGACTCGGAAGAACTAGATGCGCAGCTGCGTCGTCTAAGATTCTATGGTATGAAAGGGACTTACAACGCCGAAGAGTTTGGTTATAACTCCCGATTAGATGAGGTTCAAGCAGAAATTTTGCGCGTTAAATTACCCCGGTTGGACGGATACATTAGCCGCCGGCGTGCCTTGGCAGAAAGATACCGCATGATACTGAACGGTACCTCTCTGAGAATGCCAGTTGAGAGAGATGGGAACTTTCAGGCCTACTATGTTTTTGTTGTGCGCCATCCTGATCGGGATCGAATAATTGCAGAGCTTAAGGCAAATGATATTATGGTGAATATTAGTTATCCTTGGCCAATACATACAATGAACGCTTTTTCGAATCTAGGTGGCGCGGTGGGAGATTTGCCAGTGACAGAGGCAGCAGCGAAACTTATCTTTTCACTGCCAATGTATCCGACGCTGACAGAACAACAACAGGACACTGTGTGCCTGGCACTAGGTAATATTCTTGGAGAGACCGTTGGGATTTAATATTTTTTGTAATTGCTACTGCAATAGAGCTCTATTCAAAAAAATTTGTCATTCCGGATATCTCAATTGTATGCATAATATCTCGAGAAATTACCAATCTAATTCACCTGCCGCTCTAAGAAGTCACGCTTGCTGCGATTTCCAGATGGTATATTGCGCCTAGTTCGTGCAGCAGAAACCTACAATAAAAACCAAACATCAAAATAGGATTAATAGAAAAAATGGAAAATAAAAACTACATAAAAATATCTGGTTTAAAAGATATTCTTGATGCTTTTATTGAAAAAGGCGACCCTGATCAGAAAGTGATGTATAACGAAGATGACATTAGCTATATTCATAAGCTCGTACGTGAAAGAAAACCATTTACCACGCTTGAGTTTGGTGTTGGTTTTTCTACCCTCACGATTGCACATGCATTGATGCTCAATAAAAAAGAATTTGATGCATTGACAAAAAAGCCGAAAGTGCGCAATACCAAAATGTTTAAACACTACGTAGTTGATACAAACGAGTTCTGGCTTGATAATACAAAATCAAAATTCCCTATTGAACTCGCTCCTTTTGTGGAATTTAATTACAGTCAAACTTATATCACTATGCTTGGTGATCTGCAGGTATGCTCTTTGTATAAAAATATACCAGATGTTATTGCAGAATTTATTTATCTAGACGCGCCGGATCCGAAGGATGTGGCAGGCAGCATTAATGGGCTTACCTTTCAATGCCCAGAAAGGACTGTTATCAGCGGTGACCTTTTATTGATGGAAAGCACTTTCCTTCCCGGCACTTTTATTCTTGTCGATGGAAGAACCAATAATGTACGCTTTCTCAAAAATCATTTCAAAAGAGACTATGCATTTACATGGGATCAGAAATTTGACAGGTCAACATTTGAACTGACCGAAGAGAAGCTGGGGCCTCATAATATCCTAGGAAGCGAGTTGTATTAATATGAGAAAAATCTGTGTTGTTATTACGGCAAGACCGTCATATAGCCGCGTGAGGTCTGCTTTGCAGGCCATTAAAGATCACCCTGGTCTCGAGTTACAGTTGATCGTTATGGCGTCTGCACTGATAGACAGGTATGGATCGGCGATCAACTATATTGAGGCAGATGGCTTCACCATCACTGCAAAAATCTATAGTGTGCTTGAAGGGGAGAACCTTACGTCGGCCGCGAAAACAACCGGTTTAGGTATGCTGGAACTGAGCACTGTATTTTATAATCTGAAACCAGATATTGTAGTTACTGTGGCGGATCGGTTTGAAACTATTTCAACTGCGGTTACTGCTGCTTTTATGAATATCCCCCTTGCACATATACAGGGAGGCGAAGTAACTGGAAATATTGATGAAAAAGTAAGGCACGCTGTTACCAAGTTGGCGGATTATCATCTTGTTGCAAGCGAAGGGGCCGCGCAAAGAGTAATACGAATGGGTGAGAGTGCCAATTCAGTTTTTAATACGGGCTGTCCGTCAATCGATCTCGCTGTTGACTTGCCCGCAATGGATTTTGATCCATATGAGAGGTATGGTGGTGTCGGTCATCAACCGGATTTGCAAGAAGGTTATATCGTTGTAATGCAGCATCCTGTTACCAATGAGCAAGGTAAATCCCGGAAGCATATCGAAGAAACTCTGTATGCAGTAGAAGCGCTGAATAAACCAACGATGTGGTTCTGGCCGAATGTTGATGCGGGTGCAGATGGTACGTCAAATGGTATACGTTCCTTTAGGGAAAACAAAGGCCTACCTAATGTTCATTTTTTCAAGAACATGGAGCCGCAAGATTTTTTAAAGCTATTAAAAAGTGCTATTTGCCTGATTGGTAACTCAAGTGTAGGCATCCGAGAATGCGCTTACCTCGGTGTTCCGGTTATAAATATCGGCACACGCCAGAATATGCGAGAGAGAGGTAGCAACGTGTTGGATGTTGATTATAACCGTACTGCAATAGTAGAAGGAATTAATAGTTTTGAACATTTATCATCTATACCTTCTTCAGATATATACGGAAACGGTGGTGCTGGAAAAAAGATTGCTGACCTTTTGTTCGACGTTCCTCTCAAATTCCATAAAACGATTACGTTTTGATAAAAGTAACCGCGATTATTCCAGCAAGGGGTGGATCCAAGGGTGTTCCTGGCAAGAACAAAAAAGTTATTGGAGGGAAGCCTCTTATTGCGTATACCATTGAAGCGGCGCTTGACAGTGAATTGCTGGGAAAGATTTATGTCAGTTCAGATGATCACGACATCGTTGAGATTGCGAAGCGATACGATCGTGTGCTAATCCATCACCGGAAAGATTCGATGGCGACTGATACAAGCCCAGTAGGGGAAACAGTTCATTCCATCATTGCGGAGCAGGATATAGAAGCCGTGATGATTCTTCAGCCTACTGCTCCCATACGTACGGGTAAAAATATTGACGAGGCGATCCGGCTATTGAATGACCATCCATCATTTAATTCCGTGATTTCAGTTGTGGAAATGAATGATATCCATCCTGCGCGAATGTACTGGAATACCGAATCAACGTTAGTTCCCATCATGCCTGAATATGAAAAACTGCGTCGCCAGGATATACCTGTCGCCTATTACCGAAATGGATCGATCTATCTAACGAGAAAAGGGGTATTCATGAATGACCAATCTTTTGTAAGCAAGCCCATCATGCGCTATTTAATGCCTTTTAACTGGTTACTTAATATCGATGAGCCTCGCGATATTCTTATTGCAGAAGCCTTGATCCCCGCTTGGATTGAAGGCACTATATAATACTGGATGTAGCATTCCGCTACTCCAAGCAATATAAACTTAGCGAAAGGCTCTGAATAGGGTGCAAAACTTTGGCTAATGTCTGTGGGATTATCATTGATCACGGCTCAAGATTAAGTTGAGATTATCGACAATATGTTAATGAATATAGTCCTAGTGATGCTAACGGTAATGGCGGCGATATTTTCAGCTATTCTTTACCGGAAGGCTTCGAATACGTCTTTAAGCAATCTAAATATGATTACCGTTTCATTCTGGATTTTGCTGATGCTTTGTGCTTTCCCAAGTATATTGATAGTAACGGATGCTAAATTCTTTTTAGAATTTGATCCTATTATCTATGGGGATTTTGAAAATAGATTTAAAGGTTGGGCAATCCAAATTTGGATGATGCTGGCAATTCCAATTGGGGCGATAGTCGCGAAATTAGTTTTGTTTAAAAATGCTAGAACTATACAATTTTTCAGAACGAAGAATTCAATAAATAAAATGGAAATAGGGTGTGGCTTTTCTGCAACGCATCTCTACTTTACATTATTATTATATTTCATAGTATTTTTGATTCAAAATTATATCTTCTCTAATGCGTCAAATCCACTAATGGTCGCTGTATCTGGAGGAAGTACTGTTGATATTCTTGTGTCAAGAAATGAATTTTCTTCGGGGTCAGGAATCACTTTGTTAGATAAGTTATTTTCTAACGACAGTATATTGATACTTAGCCTTGTTGCATACTCAATGAGTGTAAAAACAAAAGCGGCTAAGTGGACCTTCTTGTTTTCTTGCATGTTTGTATGTAGCGTTTTATTTGGAATTATAGGAGGATCGACGGGTTCTATTGTTTTATATGTTGCCGTTATCTGGGTTTTACGTTACTTCTTAATTGGAAGATTAGTATACTTATATGAATTAGGCGTTGCGATAATATTACTGTTTATGTTATTTTATTTATTCAAATCGGACGGTGACCAAGCGTTCGTGTTTACAATAAATCAAATATTTCAACGCATTTTCGCTGATCAAGGTAAGGGATTTTATTTTGCGCTTCAAGTATTTCCGAATCAGGAGTCTTTTATAGGCTTGTCAAGTGCAGCAGGTTGGTTGCATGACCTATTTAACCTTGAGTCATCTGTAGATTATGGCCACATTCTCATGGAGAACTTCAGCCCCGATGGAGTGGAGGCGGGGTATTTAGGC
>MDTF01016419.1_pt1 | contig 17258 bp, 12 predicted proteins | sample 811191 | NCBI WGS metagenome assembly MDTF01 (sample SAMN05326649, study PRJNA326480) | marine metagenome | isolation source: seawater | place: Southern Ocean | collected 2011 | reverse complement strand
TCTGCTGGAGCCGGTACTTCAGAATCTACTTTATCTGTTGCTATTTCAACAATTGACTCTTCAGCCTCAATGGTGTCACCTTCGTTTTTTAACCAAGTTGTGATGGTTGCTTCTGCAACACTTTCACCCATTTTAGGAAGAATTACTTCAATCTGTGCCATACCAATATTTTTGTTTTGGAAGTGGTGCAAAAGTAAGTGATTTTATGTCTTTCGCAATGGGTTAGATTAATTGCTAGCCCTTATCGGGGTTGCGATTGGGAGGTTTTGTTTCCCAGCCATTTGCGGCATTTCCAAATTTGTTGTAGGTCTTTGTTAATAGAATAGTTGTTAGCGTAATTAAAATTTATTTTTTCTCGATATTCTTCAGGAATATTTTGATTTGAGTTACAATTACCTAACTCAATAATAGGTTTTTTAATGGGAGGTAAAATTTTCTTTTGATTCTTATTCTTGGCGTATCCCACCCAAGTGTTTAACCCAAACAACACTCGGAAACAATTCTTGAAATACTGAATTGGTTCGTGCATCATCCAAGCAAGAATGGGTGATACAATTAATAAAATCAAACTCAAAGAAAAATCGAGTAAGCGTTTAGACCTTTTGTTGGATGGTGATCCAATATTATTAGCGGCCATGAATGAATAGAACTCTCCGGGACTATTAACCGAGTTGCTACCAATGATAAACTGACTGTCTGGCGGAGCAATTTTATATTCTAAGTTGAAAGCGTTCAACCTTCCCATTTGTGAGATAATCGAATCGCCACTCATGTCTTGTAAACTAAAAATCAATTCGTTTAACTTGAATGCATCAACTATTTCAGGAAGGGCAGAAACTTTACCGATGTAGTAATCTCTTTTTTGATAATGCTCAGCGGGATTGATTTCCATTGCAAAATCTGGACTTACCCCAGTTCGCTCCAACAAGGTTTTGATTCGTGTAAACTCATCAGATCCACTAACAATACCAATTCTTTTGTGTGTATTGTAAATCAGGCTGTAACCTTTGATGTTTAACAAGTGAAGTATAACTCGAATTCCAATTAAAACTCCAGCGCCCATTAAACTTCCGATGATTACAATTAATCGGGAGAAACGGTAATCGGCACTGAGAAGCGCATAGATGATAAGAAGAGTTAACAATCCAAGCCCCATTCCTTTTATAATGCGGAGAATGGATATGGGTTTATCGTATCCACCACTGATGTAGGTGGTTAAAATCAAAACGGAAGAATAGAGTGGAAGTGCCCATTGTACCAGCTGGTCTGGATAGTTGTTTCCCGAATATCCTTCATACCAATGTGTCAGGAAATACAAAACTGTCCAAATGCCAATAAAGTCAAATGCAGGAAGGATGATGGATTGTATAAATCGTTTAGCAATGGACAGTGCTGCTCTAAAATAAATGGCCATGTTGATCAGCAACGAGAACAGCCCAGCATGTGATTGCGAGAAATGCTTTTGAGCGAAAATAACCATCGCGCGGTAAAACACAAATACGTAATTCAAGCTACCTTTTTTGGTGCTTTCACCCTTGTAGTGGATGATTCGGGTATCTGAAAAATAGTAGTTGTCGTACCCAGCTAATCGAATGCGCCACGATAAATCAATATCTTCGCCATACATGAAGAAGGTTTCATCGAGTAATCCGATTTCATCTAAAACTGATTTGCGCATCATCATGAATGCACCAGCCAAAATATCTACTTTGTGGTTTTCATGCTCATCCAAAAAGCCCAAATGATACTGACCAAATTCTTTTGATTTTGGGAAGATGGATGCCAATCCGAAAATCTTGTAGAAAGCTACTTTGGGTGTTGGTAATCCGCGTTTAGATTCTGGTAAGAATTTTCCTTTTCCATCAACCATTCTCACGCCCAAACCACCTGCATTGGGGTGAGCATCCATGAAATCGATACACTTTTTAAAAGTATCTTCTTCAACAACCGTATCTGGATTCAATAACAATTGATACTCTGCATCCGATTGACGCATCGCCTGATTGTTGGCCACTGAAAAACCAACGTTGTTTTTGTTGGCAATGACTTTTACCCAAGGAAAACGCTCACGAACCATTTCAACAGAGCCATCCATACTGTCGTTATCAACCATCCAGGTTTCAACTTCTAAACCTTTAGATGCACGACCAACGGATATCAAGCATTGTTCTAAGAAATACTTGACATTATAGTTGACTATGATGACTGCTAATTTGGCTGGCATTTATCGCTGTAAAGAAGATTCGTAAGGCAATCGGTTTACAATACTACGCCCCAAAGTGATTTCATCGGTGTATTCCAATTCATCGCCAATGGCAACACCTCTGGCAAGCGTGGTTACCTTAACGTTTAGCGGAGATAATTTCTTATACAAATAGAAGTTGGTAGTGTCACCTTCCATGGTTGTGCTCAAGGCCAAAACCACTTCTGTGATTTCTTCAGCGGAGATACGTTCAAGCAATGAAGTGATGTTTAAATCGTTGGGGCCAATGCCATCTAATGGCGAAATATTTCCTCCCAATACGTGGTAAGTTCCTGAAAACTGTTGTGTGTTTTCTATCGCTAGAATGTCGCGCAAATCTTCAACAACACAGATAACACCGTTGGCTCTTTTGGGACTAGAACAAATGGAACACAAATCAGAATCGCTAATATTGTGGCATTTCTTACAGAATTTGACTTCTTTCTTCAGCATGGTAAAAGCCTCGCTAAAAGCCTCCACATCTTCAGGCTTTTGCTTCAGTAAAAACAAAGCCAATCGAAGTGCTGTTTTGCGTCCGATGCCCGGTAAAGATGCCAATTGATCTACCGCATTGGTTAAATATTTGGAAGGAATTTCCATGGCGCCAAAGTTAATACCTCCTTTGATGTAGAGCGCATTTGATTAAATCCATTTCTTTGCTTTTATGTCACCGTATGTAGTTGTAGCCATATTAGCGGCTTATTTTGGGCTGTTAATTTTAATTTCCAGATTCACCAAAGAAGATACCAATCAAGCCTTTTTCTTAGGAAAGAAAGAGTCGCCTTGGTACGTAGTTGCATTCGGAATGATTGGAGCTTCGTTGAGTGGAGTTACCTTTATTTCCGTTCCGGGATGGGTGGGAAGCAGTCAATTCTCATACATGCAAATGGTGCTGGGCTATTGGCCTGGATACATAGTGATATCCTTGGTTTTGCTGCCGCTTTATTACAGATTAAACCTAACCTCAATCTATACGTACCTCCAAGATCGATTCGGATTTTGGTCTTATAAATCGGGGGCGTTTTTCTTTCTGTTGAGTCGGGTAGTGGGTGCTTCTTTTAGACTCTACTTGGTGGCCATTGTATTAGATTATGCCGTTTTTCAAAAGTTAGATATTCACGTACCGTTCATTCTTACGGTGTCTATCACCATCGCTTTGATTTGGCTGTACACCAATCAAGGTGGCATCAAAACCATTATTTGGACAGATACACTGCAAACGTTTTTTATGCTTGGAGCAGTGGTTTTTACATTGGTGATTATTTCTCGTGAAATGGGCTGGGGAATTGTGGACATGGCTCGTGAGATTGATCAAAGTCAATACTCGCAGATTTTCTTTTGGGACGATTGGAAAGACAGCAGACATTTCATGAAGAACTTCCTTGCCGGTGCATTCATTACCATTGTGATGACTGGTTTAGATCAAGACATGATGCAGAAAAACCTGAGTTGTAAAAATGTGAAAGAGGCTCAGAAAAACATGTTTTGGATGAGCACTGTGTTGGTTTTTGTGAACTTGGTTTTCATGTCGCTTGGAGCTTTGTTGTTCATTTATTCCAATCAACAAGGATTGGCTATTCCAGAGAAAACAGATTATCTCTACCCAATGATTGCTATGGATGGGCATTTGGGAATGGCAGTGGCTATCTTGTTTATTCTTGGATTAGTTGCAGCAGCCTATTCTAGTGCAGATTCGGCTTTAACGAGTTTAACCACATCGGTGTGTGTAGATTTCTTAGATATTCAAAACAAGCCACAAGAAGAGCAAGTGAAGTTGCGCAGGAAGGTACATATCATCATGAGTTTGATTTTGATTGTTGTGATTACATCGTTTAAGTTAATCAACAACGATAGTGTAATTAGTGAGCTCTTTACCGCAGCAGGATTCACATACGGACCTCTACTAGGTTTATATGCATTTGGCTTATTTACCAAATGGCAAATTCAGGATAAACAGGTAATTCCGGTTGTAATTGCAGCACCCATTATAAGTTTTGTGTTAAAAACTAACAGTATGGAGTGGTTTGGGGGCTACCAAATAGGATTTGAAGTATTATTGATTAATGGCTTTTTGACGTTTTTAGGTCTTTTTGCCATCAAAACAAAAGGTAATGCAACCCTTTCGTAACAACGGGTATCTTGATTAATAGACACCGTTTGTTTTGATAGTTTGAAAATCGCAAAACTCTATTAAGCTTTACATGAGGGAGTCAAGAAAGGTCGATGAAAATCGGCCTTTTTTTGTTTACTTAATTAGTAAAGCATATTGAAACACGCCATTGAACTTGGCTGGTTTCTGGAATTGAATTTTCAAATTCGTTTGAGATACTATAGCCTCCAAGTTTCTTGTAACAGAAGTAGCTAAAAAAGCTACTGGAATATTGATGATTTTTCGGAGAAGAGATGGTTCCGTTCCTGTAGCTACAAATTTATCGAAGATGGCGATTTTGCCACCAGGTTTTAAAACGCGTTCAGCTTCCTTTAATGCTTGAACCGGATCAGGAATTACAGCTAAAATGAGATGGAGTAGAACTGCATCAAATGTGTTATCAGCATATTCTAAATGATGGCCATCCATAACCTTAGCTTCAACATTTTCCAATCTTTCAGCTCGCTTTTTCAGCTTGTTAACCATCCCCGTAGAAATGTCAACAGCCGAAACCTTACAAGACGATGGAATAAAATCCAAGTCCAAACCAGTTCCGGCTCCTGATATTAAAATATGTTCACTTCCTGTTAGTTCTAAATGCTTGATTGATTGCTTTCGGTTTTCACCAAAAGTTTTCACCACTACATCATAAATTGGTTGATAAATCGTGTAACGAATCGCATTCCACTTGGTTAGGAAGTTCCTAGAAATCATGATTGTTCAGCTTGAACTTTTCGCTCTATTATAGGTTCAATGCCACGTTTGTATGGACGAATAATCAAACGTTCACTTCTATCGTAATTGATGTAACCCCAAACCCAGTTCACAAAAGTTACAGCCTTGTTTTTAAAGCCTATTAAAGACATTAAGTGAACAAACATCCAAATCATCCAAGCTACAAATCCGCCAAAATGAAGGCCCGGTAAATCCGCTACAGCCTTGTTTCTACCAATTGTAGCCAATGAACCTTTATCTAGGTATTTGAAAGGTTTTAATTTCTGATTGTTTTGAAGTCTAACCAAGTTTTTAGCCAACAATCTTCCTTGCTGAATAGCTGGTTGAGCCAACATTGGGTGACCTTTTGGATTCTTCTTGGTAATCATGGCAGAAATATCACCAATTGCATAGATGTTTTCATCACCAACTACTTGATTGAATTCGTTAACCTGAATACGGTTTCCACGAACAATAGATTCTTCAGGTAAACCATCAATCATAGCACCTTGAACACCAGCAGCCCATATCAAACATCTAGTTTGAATAGTCTTGCCATTGTTGGTCTTCATGGTTGTTCCATCATATGATTCAAGAGCTGTATTTGTCCAAATTTGAACACCTAGTTTAGAAAGGTAATCGTTGGCTTTTTGTCCCGATTTATCACTCATGGCAGCCAATAACTTAGGCGAAGCCTCAACCAAATGGATGTTCATTCTACGGAAATCCAAATCTGGATAATCGTGAGGTAACACGTGATTTTTTAACTCGGCAATTGCACCTGCTAACTCCGTACCGGTTGGTCCTCCACCAACAATTACAAAGTTCATTAGTCTATCACGCTCTTCTACATCTTTGGTTAAAAGTGCGTGTTCAAAGTTTTGCAGTATGAAGTGACGTAAATCCAATGCCTGAGGAATGGTTTTCATTGGCATACCGTATTTAGCAACACCTTCATTCCCAAAGAAATTGGTTTTAGATCCAGTAGCAATAATCAAGTAATCGTATGATAGAGTCCCCTCAGAAGTTTCTAAGAATTTCTCCTCTCGATTTACTTTTTGTACTTCAGCAATTCTGAAATAGAAATCTTTTTGTCCTTCAAATGCTTTACGTATCGGATAAGCAATAGAATCAGCTTCTAATCCGGCTGATGCAACTTGATACAATAAAGGTTGAAATGTATGGTAATTATGTCTGTCTAGTAGTACTAATTGAAATGGTTTGTCTCTTAGGCCTCGAGCTATTTGCAGTCCGCCAAAACCTCCACCAATTACTACAACGCGTGGAAGGTTGCTTTCTGGAATATTCATCTTTAACTATATAAAACGTTCATACACGGTAAGTTCACCAAAATCTAACAAACCGTTATCAGGGTTTGTTTCATGGGCGGATTGCAAAGTTTAACTTAAATGCTGGTATGTAGCTGTTTGTGTGTATTGTTACAGACTCTTTTAGCTCTTTTTTAACATTGTCCATTGCTTTGAAGTGAACTATGAATGATTTAGTCTCTCCTGGTGCAATTGTTTCTATAGAATCGAAACTGAAGTTTGAGCTAGTTGTTTCCACAGATTTAATTTCAAGTGGAATTTCTCCTGTATTTGTTAATTGGAAAGTAAAATCAGAATTTAAAGAAGCTTTTAATGCTCTGTAAGGTTCAGATACTTGTAACACGGCTGAACTGTCATTTTCTTCACGTTGATCTACCCACTGAATGGTTACCTTTCTGGCTTTCATCGCTTTTAGGCTGTATACCGATTGGTTTTTATCTAAACGATTGTCACTCACCAAGCCAGAGCTTTCTAATTCACCCACAGGAATCTCTTGAATGCTTAAGAATCCTGAATCGATGTAATTAGCAATAATGCCACCTTTATAGTTTTTCAGGTAGGTGCTTACACTGTGAATACGTCTTTTAGCTAGTGCTAAATTGTATTTCTCAGAGGCCAAAGGAGAGGTGTGACCTTGTATGCCAATTACAAATCGATAGCCAGACTGAACACGACTGATAATGCTATCAGCCATTGTATTTAGTTTTTCAAACGATTGGTTGAATTCGTCATGCATAAACGCATTGTACAAAGCTGTATCTGTTTGATTTTGGTCGTAATTAGCCAATCCCTTTTGATAGTTACCAAACAACTGAGCAAAGTCTGTTCGAGAAGTTTCTCGGTATGATCTTGGCTCAGGTTGATCATTGTCAAAATACAAATCGAGAGGTAGTAAACCTAAACTCGCCAATGTTGGTGGTGCTGTTGGAGAATCTGGTTTTGTTATTTCAGTAGTATCAACTGTTGGAACTGTATCGATGGTTGGAATTCCAATCAAGTAAATATCATTACAGCAGTTTTCGCCTTTGAGGGCAAATCCTCCTGTTCTGTTGGAAACAAATACTCCTGTAGCTAGTGAATCGTTTTGTTTGTAGTACAAATCGTTTGAAGATGAATTAGTAGGTAAGCCGGGGTTTTCGGGTTCTTTCCAACTGGTACCACTTCCTTCAGAACTTACAATATCAAACCCTCCAAAACCATTGTGCCAGGTTGAAGAGAAGTACAGTTTTTGATCAGTAGTATCGTAATAGGGCGTAATTTCATCATCTAACGTGTTGATGGTTTTACCTAAGTTTTTTGGTCGGCCAAAACGATCACCATCTTTGATTTCTGTATACCACAAATCCATTCCACCTTTTCCACGCGGACGATCAGAGGTAAAAATCAAGACTTCCTTGTCATCCCATTTGGTTGGATAAGGGTGAGTCGCTTTGTAGCCACTTAAGCTTATTGCTTTCACTTCAACAGGTTCACCAAGGGCATTTTCTGTGCTATCGCGGTAATAAATCTGGCAACCTTGATTATCACACAAACTGTAATAAACCCGATTTCTGAGGGGAGATGGAATTACGTTAGCCAAGTGCGATTCGCCTTTTTCAAATAGCGAGTCTAACAGAACAACATCGGTATCGGCTAAAGCTTTATAAATTGAAAATCGCCTTTTGGAGTCTTCTTCGTTTAATTTTCTAGAGGTTGTATCAACATATCTCAATGATGAGAAATAGAGGATGGAATCTGCAGACAAATAAGGACTTACTTCTCCATCAAAACTATTCAATGGAATTTCTAAATGTCTGACTTTCAAATCAGAAGTGTCGTTTTGATGGTCAATGGCATACTGACAAGATTCTAACTCTTGCTTGGCTTTTTTATAGTGATAAACCGAACGTGATTTGTAGAGCTTTAGATAAATGTCGAAAGCTTCAAGGGCTTCTTCATATCTGGCCATGTGTTTCAACATTTGCGCTTTGTAGAAAACAGCCAAGTAGTAGATTTCATCACCGTCTTGAATCACCAGATTATCGTAGGCATTTAGTGCAGCTTCGTAATTGTTGTATTGGCGATAAGCTTCAGCCATTTCCCAATTCATTTCTAAATACGTTGAATCGGCAGCAAATGCTTTTTTATAGTAGTACGCAGCACCGTAAAAATCACCTTCTTTTTTGGAGTCATATCCATGCTTAGCCCATTGTTTTGGAGATTGAGCTTGTACAGAAATAGCACAAGAAATAGCAGTCCATATCAAGATAATATACTTGCTCATTAGATGTAATCTGGACAATTTTTGAAGTTAATGCGTTTGGGTAAAATGTCTTTCAAAATGTAAATGACTGAGAGCTCAAATCCACCACGGTTTCCAGAAGCCCTTTGAAGACTTGATGTGTTAATATCGTATGATGCTCCAAATTGCCAAGGACCCCAATCAACACCAGCGAAAACAACAACAGCATCGTCCCAACGGTACCAACCACCAAGCTGAAAAGCACGGTAATTATACAATCGCTGATCTAACAAATATTTTAAGTTGGCTCCCGCTAAAACCTCACGATGTGGTCCTTGCGACATTCCTAAAACTCCGGGAAGTAAGTTGAGGTTTGCATGAATTGGAAATTCTACTTGTGCATGAAGAGAATACCTCAAATCAAGAGGTTCGACATCCCCCGTAAATGCTAGGTTAGGGGAGGTGATGTTATGAACAGCCAAACCAGCGGTTATTCTGCTTCTAGAGCTGAGGTAGTTGTTATAAACTATTCCAGCGTGGGTATTGAAGTCATTATTGCTATTAGAAGTGTAAGTCTCAGAAGTTGCTAAATCCGGCTTGTAACTTCCATTGGTGTATTGATCATCGAAATATAAACTATTGAAGTCTATTTGTCTGTGATACCAACCTCCTTGTATACCCAATGTCAATATCTGAGTAGAATCACTTGTGAGTCTCAAACCATAAGACATAGCCAAGTTAATTTGCAGATTACTCAGAGTTCCATCTCCAGAAACATCGTTGAAAATATTGATTGCTGTTCCAAGCCCTTTTAACTTTAAGAAGTTGGCAGCGTCAACAGATAAACCATAGGTTTCAAATGGTTGAGTTATTGAGTTCCACTGATTTCTATAGTGTCCTTCAAAACGATATGATCCCAAGAATGAACCTGCATTTGCAGGATTGGTATAAATTGGATCGCGGTAAAATTGAGAGTAGTGCGCATCTTGAGCATGAGCAGTGGTTACAATCAACATCGCTAAAAGTGATATGACTTGCCAAACCCTCATCGAACTAACGTGATATTTCCTTTTTTGTAGAATCGTTGCTCATCAATACAAGTAACATCTAGTTGGTATACATAAACTGCCGGATTGGCCAATGTTCCATTGTGATACCCGTCCCAACCGTTACTCTGATTGGAAGATTCAAAAACAAGCTCTCCCCAACGGTTGTAAATGCTGAATTCCATTTCGCGAATGTGTTGTCCTCGAACTAAAACTTCATCATTTAATCCATCACCATTAGGAGTGAAAGCATTAGGAACAAATATTTGAGGTTCATCGCAAATTAAATCACTTACGAATATGGTTTTCTGTGCTGTGTAAGAGCAATTTGGATTTGAAATATCAGTAACAGTTACAACATACGTAGTTGTTTCGGTTGGATATGCTTCAGGATTTGGATCAGTTGCACTAGATAAACTTGTGGAAGGACTCCATTGGTAGCTATATCCATTTTGATTAGGTGTAGCATATAAATTGGTGCTAGTTGCTCTAACTATCGTATCGGCATCGCTGGTTGCATTCACCAAAACAGGATTCAATGTAGATCTATACACCTGAACAGTGTCGGTTGTGGTACAGCCGCTATCATTTACAGTGTATAAGGTATAAGTTTGAGATACCTCAGGAGAAACCCATACTGAAGCTGAATCTGGATTTGAAAGTATTCCTTCATTGGGTTGCCAATTGTAGCTAAGTGGGTTGATAGATTCATAAGGATTGTTTGATACAAGTAGAGCAGAATCGCCAAAACAGATGTAGAATTCTGGATCAACATCTATACTTAAATCTGCTACTAATACCTGTATAGAGTCAGACTCAATACAACCTCGTTGTGTTTCTGCAGAAAAGTAATAGGTTGTAAAAACAGAATCAGGGTTAGATGAGAATGTACTATCTGAAATAGAGTTCAAAGTATCTGTAGGATTGGTAGATTCTGTCCAATAAAAAGAAGTACCCGTACCAAATGAATTACCTTCTAGATTCACCGGAAGTTGATCAGAACAGGTAATCAGTAGCGAATCAGTTTCTGCATAGATAAAATCTACCTGTATAGAGTCGTAAAGTGTATCAGTACAAACACCTTGAGCAACCATTATAAGAACAGTATCGTTTGAAAAGCTCCCTGTTGGATTGGATATAGTAGGATCACTAACCAATCCGCTTTGTACCCAATTAAAAGTTGAATTTGGATACTCAGAAGGGTCAACTCCAATTTGTACCTCTTGATCTAGGCATGCTAAATTTGAAATGTTTCTAATTGAGTTAGAGTCCACTTCAATCTCTATTGTAAAAGTATCCAGTTGCGTACAAACAGAAGTATCTTGGGCGTATAGTATAACAGTAAAAGTACCAGCAGAATCAAACTGATAACTTGGGTCTTGTGCATAACTGGTATCACCAGTTCCGAATTCCCAGAAATAGTTAGTAACCGAAGTTCCGTTAGTTTGATTGTTAAATTGGACTAAGTACGGTGTACAGCCCTCACCTGGGTTATCAAAATCGGCTATTAATGGATTTTGCAGATCATTGATAGAAATTTCAAAAGAATCTAGACTTGAACAACCTCTTGGTGTCTCAGCGTAGAAATAATAGGTTTCGCTACTTAGTGTCTGACTGCTTAGTGTAAAGCCAGAGTCTTGTGGAGAATTGTTAATTGTGTCGATGGTTGAGGTAGACCAGTTGTAAAGAGAAACATCACCAATTGAATTACCGAAAAAGTCTACAGGGAGGTTTTCATCACAAATAGAAGTGTCATTTGGAGCTTCAACCAAAATACTATCTACTTTAACGAATAATGAAACGGTATCAACACATAATCCATTATCAATATAGATTATGTAATCCATGTCATGAGGTAATATTACTCCAGGATCTTGAGTTGTAGAATCTAATAGGTAAGTTGAAGGAGACCAACTATAGGTAATATCAGGAGGAGTAACAACACCAACAAAACCAATCTTATCAAGGCTCATGAAACACACCGTGTCATTAGGTAATGCATATGATGTGTCACCGCCAACGGTTATCGTTTTAATTAGAGTATCCGCTAAGTTACAGGTGTTCATGTCTGAGACAACTAATGTTACCTCATATATTCCAGGTGTTGTATAAGTGTGGCTAGGATCAGCTAATGTAGAGGTTGTTCCATCGTCAAAATCCCAAAAGAAGTTGGTTGCTGATTGAGTTAAACTGGTATTTTCAAAGTCAACTAAAAAAGGAGCACATCCTGTTTCAGGCATCAAAAAATCTGCTACAACCATGGGTAGCAAAAAATCGATTTTAAAGACCGCTAGATTACAACTTGAACCCGCGTCATTTGTTGAGGAATAAGCTCCTGGGGTAGTAGGGAAGTCATTAGTTCCGCCACAACCAGCGCAAACTGCTTGATAGATTTTCCCTTTCCGATCAAACCTACTGGTACCTCCATCAACGTGCTCTGCAGCAGAGCCCCCAAAGTATGTACCGTACTGCAGTTGAGATGCATCATCAGCCAATACAGCGAGGTAAAAATCATTGTTATCGGTAGTTCCTTGTAGAGGACCTCCAGCTGTGTCTAGTCCATTTGTGGTTAATGATCCTCCAACTATTGCACTTCCCCAGCCACTGAGGTATACAGAACTACATAAATCCACTAAAAAAGCTGTTGGAGAAATATCTGGAGTACCATCGCCACGACCAAAGCGTGTGCTCCAAACCAATGTATCTAGTTGAGGTCCGAATTTAGTAACGAATTGACCTCCATTGGGATCATTATACACAGCATTATAAATCAGTTGGTTGGTAGATGCTGCAGTTTGTCCGAAAATATAGATGTAGTCTCGGTTATCTGATTCTACAAAATAAGATTGGTCATACCCAGATGAGCCAAAGTATGAAGAAGAAACTAATGCCGAACCGTTACTAGAAATATGGCTTACAAAACCATCAACACCACCGTTGTGAGAGCCATCGTAACTTCCTGTGGTTACAGGGAAATTGTTTGAGGTTGTACCTCCAGATACATAAATATCTTGGTTGCTATTTACAGCTAATGAGTAAGCTGCATCAGCACCACTACCTCCCAGATAAGCGATCCATTGAACGGTTGATAGTTGTGCATTAATCTTATAGATAATACCATCTAAATTGTTGACTGCTGTAGGTTTAGTAGATTGAAACGATGTTGACGTACCAGTAGGATTGTTATTAGATCGAGTACAACTTGCAATATAAATGTTATTTAATCCATCAATTTCAATTTCACCTCTTACTTCATCGGCATAGTTGAATTTGGTATTCCCATTATTTAATCCATCGTTATGAGTACCTCCCAAGTACGTGCTTGCAAGCAATGAAGTACCTGTTGAATCAAATTTAGTGATAGTGATGTCTGAGCCGTTTGGGTAGTAGACTCCTAAGCCATTTACCAAGTTAACAGGAGTTACAGAAGATGGATTAAAGTTCATGGATGGACTTATTGCCCCAGAAGTAGTAGGGAAGTTGAAAGAACTAGTTGATCCTAATACCAACAAATTTTCTTGATTGTCCACGATTAAACTGTGAGGTAACTCATCGCTATTTCCTCCTAAATAAGTCGAATAAATTGGTGCGGATCCGTTAGTGTCCCATTTGGTAATAACAATGTCGGTTCCAGTAACTGAAGGGATACCAATTGCACTCCCGCCAGTACCGCCTCCCCAGGCTACTTGAAAAGCTCCTAACGTAACGGGATATCCATTGCCAAAAGCTGATGAGCCTGAAAACAAATAACCTCTAGAATCAAATGTTGCCGTGTATCCAAAATTGTTAGCTGTTGATCCAGAGTAGGTTGAGAAAATGAGCGCTGGATCAATGATTAATTCTTTAGACTGATCCCATTCTTTTGGAAATTCAAAATAAAAGGCATCTCCATCAAAAGCATATTTACAAGCTACTTTTCGTTTTTTCCCGTCTATTAGTTGGTACGCGTATGGTTTGTATTCAGAAATTTGCCCGAGTGAAGTTTCAATTTGGATATTTCCGCCCTTAACCTCAGGAGTTTCAACACCGTTGTATTTCCATTGAATTTTTTCTGTTGAGGTATTAGGCGAAACAATGAAATCATACTTTAAAATATCTCCGTCTTGGTAAAATCGTAAATCGGTGCCTGGATATATTTCATGATATCTAACTTCTTCAAACAAGCCTACGTTTGAAGCCCAGTTTTCGGGCTTGTTGCCCAAATAATAGTTATGGTAATTAGAAAGTTGATGTATTCCCTCAATTTGCTGAGTGGAAGCATCAATAAATTCCATTTGATAGGCGTGATGCTGAATTTGCGGAATGGAATCTTCAGGAAAAGTATTTGGATTAGCGTGATTTTTTGCAACTAAATCGGCATCAAAAAGATGAAAAGTGAACTTATCTTTCTCTAAAAACAGACTTCCATCTATTAACTCTTTCTTGAAAGTAACCTGATCGGGGAATTGACCTTTATTGATGATGAAGCCACTTTGAACATCGTTATGCTCATGAGCTACAGTTATTTGTACGGATGTGAATAAGACCAAAAGGAATGGTAAAAGCTTACGCATATACCCGATAGTTTCTCAGATTAGGTTTAAAAGACGGATATAAATATACGTCCGTTGTTTCAAACCTACCAATTCTTATCGGATATTATCCTTTCAATTCGCTTTTCTTTCCTTGGAATAATTCGAACTTGTGTAGTTTACACTCCAATTGACCGTTGAATAATTTGATGCGTCTGGTAGGTCTTAAACCGATGAATTTCAAGGCTTCTAAATTCCCACTGAAAATCCATGCTTCACAACCTGGATAATAGTGTTTTAAGTGTGTACCGATTTCTGCGTAGAAATCAACCATTTCTTCAGCATCTTCTAATCGTTCACCGTAAGGAGGATTCATGATAATCAATCCTGAATCAGCATTCCAACGTGTGTTTAAGAAGTTTTTGCGTTCAATTTCAATCACTTGAGATAAACCAGCTCGTTGCACATTATCTTCTGAAACGCGAACGGCACGTTGGTTTTTGTCTTTCCCGTAAATACCGCACTTGATTTGCTTTTCTTGCTCTTTAGCATCTTGCTTCACTTTGCGCCAAAGAGTAGGATCAAAATCATTCCAGTTTTCAAAGTTGAAAGTTCTAAATCTACCTGGAGCTCTGTTTCCAGCAATCATAGCCGCTTCAATCGGGAAAGTTCCTGAGCCGCACATCGGATCTAAAAAGTCGGTTTCACCATTCCAACCCGTCATGATGATAATACCAGCAGCCAAGGCCTCACTCAATGGTGCTTTGGTTTGTTGGGTGCGGTATCCGCGTTTAGCCAATGATTCGCCCGAACTGTTTAATGAAACAGTAAACTGGTTGTTGGCAACGTGAATCTCCAACATCAAATCTGGATCTTCAACATTAATAGAAGGTCGATCTCCGGTTTTCTTGCGGAATTGATCAACAATGGCATCTTTCATTTTCAATGCCACGTATTTCGAGTGTGTGAATTTATCGCTGAAAGCCGTGCTGTTGATAGCAAAGGTTGAATCGTTATCGATGTATTCAGACCAGTCTATTTTCTGAATTTCATCGTAAAGCTCATCTTCGTTGTTGGCTTCGAATTTGGCAATCGGTTTGAGAACGAATAACCCCGTACGAAGCCAGTAATTACAAGCGTAAAACTGTTCTTTGTTTACTTCGCACGAAACGGCACGTTTCAATTTTTCAATGTTGGTAGCGCCTAATTGCTCTAATTCTTGAGCTAAAACATCTTCAAAACCAAAATAGGTTTTAACAATAATCTCGAATGATTGCATGGCGCGAAAGTAATGCAGAAAGGCTTACAGATACTCGTCTAATTCGCCCAATCCTTGTCTGATGATTTCTATTTCATCATCTGTGCAGTTTACAATGGTAGAAGGGATGTTGTTTCCATAGCCACCATCAATCACCAAATCCACCTGATCCTTGAAGTTCTCATAAATCATGTATGGATCAGTTGTGTAATCAATGATTTCATCATCATCGTGGATGGATGTAGTAACAATCGGATTGCCTAGCATTCGGACAATCTCTCGCGGAATCAAATTGTCCGGAACACGAATTCCAACTTCTTTTTTCTTGTGCTTGTTGAAGACTTTTGGAACATTGTTATTCGCTTCTAATATGAAGGTAAAAGCACCCGGAAGTGCTTTTTTCATGATTCTAAATAATCGGTTGTCAAGCGGTTTGGTGTAATCGGCAAGGTGACTCAAATCGTAGAAAATCATAGCAAATTTGGCATCTTCAACAGGAATGTGCTTCAATTTTGCAATGCGTTCTACGGCTCTTTTTTTAGTGATATCGCAGCCCAATCCGTAAACCGTATCAGTTGGATAAATGATAACTCCACCATCACGAAGCACGTTAACAACACGTTGAATTTCTTCTGGATTGGGTTTGTCTGGATTGATGCGAATGAGTTCAGCTGCCATGATGTAAAATTAGTTGTTCTATTAGATGTAACAACTAAACTAGTCGTCAAGTTTATCCAATTCAGCAATTTGTTCGTCAATCATTTCGTTGATGATTTTCTTTTCTCTTGCCGATAAGTTATTGTCTAATTCAGACTGCTTTTTCAAAAACTTGAACATGGCTTTTTTCTTGATTTCATAGGCGATGAAAACCGTGTAATCAGATTCGTTGAAGTATTTCACTTCATCAATCTTTCTCAAATCAGCAATTTGAGTGTTCACGATTAACCGGCTTAAACTTTGAAATTTAGCAGTAATCTCAGATTTGTCTTCGTACTCGGTGCTTGACAAATAATCATCAGAAACCTCTTTGATACGGGTATTGATTTGACTGGCTAATTCTGATTTTGCGTGATGCGATGCTTTTTTCCAAGCAACTTGATCATCTCTACTAACGCCTTTTCCAACGGCTCTGAAAAAACGAGCGTTCGATTCGTATTTATTCCCAGTAAACGGCTCTTTCACCTTTTTTCCGAGTGGATTGTTTCCACATGACGCTAAAAATAGGAGTGGGAGGATAAATAAGTGAAGTCTGATTAAATTCTTCATGGTTGTTCATTTTCGGGATTCAATTTCCAAAATAATGCCAAAATCACTATTTAAGTTGAAAATTCATCAATTAAATGATGTTGTAACACATATCACACTCTATTTGAAAGATCAACAGCACTTTTGTAATTGAAATTAGAATTAACAAGATCAATATAAATGGAATTATGGGACTTTTAGATTTATTATTTGGCAACAGCAAGGCTGACGAAACGGTAAAAGAATTCATGGCTAAAGGTGCAGTTGTTATTGATGTAAGAACTCCAGCCGAATTTAAAGGTGGACACGTAAATGGAGCTAAAAACTATCCGTTGCAGTCTATCCAAAGCAAAGCTGCCGAATTGAAAAAAATGAGCAAACCATTGATTTTATGTTGTGCTAGCGGTAACCGAAGCGGACAAGCAACACGCATTTTACAAGCTCAAGGAATTGAGTGCGTAAACGGTGGAGGCTGGGCTCACGTGAAATCGGTTTTATCGAAATAACATGAACACGGTTATTCAAAAACTCAAAGAGCCTTGGG
>MDTF01008067.1_pt1 | contig 17258 bp, 13 predicted proteins | sample 811191 | NCBI WGS metagenome assembly MDTF01 (sample SAMN05326649, study PRJNA326480) | marine metagenome | isolation source: seawater | place: Southern Ocean | collected 2011 | reverse complement strand
TATCCAAACGTAGATTTCTACTCTGGTATTATTTACCGTGCGATGGGTATCCCAACTGAAATGTTTACTGTAATGTTTGTATTAGGTAGACTTCCAGGATGGATTGCTCAATGGAAAGAAATGAGAGAAAATCACGAGCCAATTGGTCGTCCTCGTCAGATTTATACTGGTGAGAACTTACGTGAATTCCCTGAAATGAGCAAAAGAGGTTAATCTCTTTTTATAGAAATAGAAAAGCCTTTGTAGCATTGCTGCAAAGGCTTTTTTTATGCTTGATACTTTGTTATTCTACAATGAATTTTCCAGAATAAAATTGATCATCTACTTTCATTCTGTAGATGTATACTCCAGACTTTTTGATGTTCAATTCAACTTGCTTTTCAGCGGTAGAAAACCCTTTCTTGATTTCTTTACCATTAAGGTGATAAATATGAACTGAGTCGATTATACCGTTGGCTTTAATGATTAGCTCACCACCAGAAGGATTAGGAATAACAGAAACCATAGAATTGTTTTCTTTTATAGGCTCTTGAACACTTAAAACAGTGTGATCTATATTGGCAAGTGTGTATTCGCCTTTTAAAACGTCATTGACTTCGATAATCCCAAATCCATTAGCTGAGTTACCCAACATGTTTTTAGTGTAATTCAAATGTTCGCTCCAATCATCTGATGCATCTGCTCTATAGAGCAATACCAAACTATCTTCTGTAGTTGAAACCAATCCACTATCAAGGTAACCAGAAGCGGCTCTTGCATCATAGAAAAACTGCATGCTAGCATCAAAATCATTAATAGTTCCATCAACCTTCCAGTATCTGTAATCAGATAATCTATAGGGCTTCGTGAAAGGATCTTTTAAAGGATCTGGAGCAACCCAAAAATGTTCGATTTTCAAGTCACCTCCATTGTTAACTTGAGTTACATCAAACGTTTGGATGAGTGCATGTGAGTAATCGTAGTTACCAGGTTGAGTAATTAGTTCGGTATTTTCAGTTGTTGCGTAAGCCAATTTATGATTTGGATTTAACTCGATATAAGTTGGCTCAAAACTCAATCTTTCATTAAACTCAACTGAGTTTCCAGAAATAATTACAGTATGAAAAGCTTCATTTACACCATCTGTAAACTTGAGTTCAACAGGCACATTATTAAAGTACTGAGGAGCGCCTCTAAGTTTTTGTTCAATTTCACCAGTTACGGTATATATTCCTGAGTTATTTTCAATTTCCCATTCATTCAATTCAAAAGCTGGATAGCCGCCTTCAAAAACCCAACTTTCAAAAAAAGGATCCATATCCATACCTGTTGATTGACTCAATTCATCTCTAAACTCGGCACTATTCATACTAGTGAAAGCATGATTTTGAAGAAAGTCTTGGATTCCTGAAAAGAATAATGAATCGCCTAAATAGGTTCTTAAATTCCATACAACAAGTGCTCCCTTATTGTAGGTGTGAGTTCCATAGGTTAGATTGTGAGGTAATCCACTAATTGCTCTATATCCATTTTCGTTAAGGTGTGCATTTCTGATAATGGGTAATAGGGTAGATGTCATATCATCAACAGCAATATCCCAGCCGTATTTTTTTTCTAAAAACAACCATTCAGAGTATGATGCCCAACCTTCGTTCAGCCACATGTCTTCTTGAGTTTCGCAAGTAGCTAAATTTCCCCACCAGTGATGAGCTAGCTCATGAGCCATTAGTGTTTCATCTTCGGTTGTGCCGTTAACAGAACTTCTCGGATAAGTGATATTGCTTGCGTGTTCCATCGCTCCACCATTGAATGGAACTAATGAGTATCCCACTTTATTAAAGGCATAGGGCCCATAGTATTCTTCAAAAGTTGAGATCGCATCTGTAAGATTCATGAAAGACACGTGCAAGTTTGAAGTGTCTGATGATTGAGCATAAACAGAAATAGGAATGGTGTCATTTAAACCGATGTACGATCTTTTAAACTCCGCATAAGGAGCTGCTGCAAACATCGCTAGATACGTAGGAATAGATTCTTCTAACTCCCAATTCCATACAATATTTCCGTTGTTTAAAGTGGTTGAATCTGCTAAATAGCCATTAGAAACGGCCATTTTATTTGAAGTAGTTTCAAGATAAAAAGAGTAAGTGGCTCTCTCAACAAAATTATCGAAGCAGGCATGCCAAACTCTACCATAATTGTGAGGATCAGCTCCAAATCCCACACCTAAATTGTAAGTGTAATTTCCATTGTTGTAAAAACCTCCCCAGCCAGTTTGATCTACTACCGGGTTTCCATGATAATAGACCTTTATTGATTGAGTGTCATTTTCATTTAAAACGGAACTTAAAGCAATACGAATTAAAGTATCGTTGTATTGATAAGAGAGTTGCTGCTGGTTAGATACAGCGGAGTCAACAGTAAGTTGGAGCAGGTCTAAAGACACCGCTCCAACGTTGTTTTGTTTTGATTGAAGTAGAACCTCTGTGCTTCCAGTAATTGAAGCGCCTTGAGTGAGGTCTAACGAAATATTGTAGTGTAAAACATCAAGCGTATCACTTCTTTTATTCGCCTCTGACTCATAAATGGATTGATGTTGCGCTCTTTGTTGCGCATTACTCCAAGTGGATAAAAAGAGAGTGAATAAAAGAGCTAGATACTTCATATACGTTGTCTTACAATTTCAAACAATAATACGCCCGCAGCAACTGATACATTCAAAGAGCCAATTTCACCTTGCATTGGAATTTGTACAAGGTAATCACAGCTTCGAACAACATCATCTTGTAAGCCTTTTTCTTCATTTCCCATAACCAACGCGATAGGTTCTTTCAAGTCTATTTCATAAGGTAATTGAGAAACTTTTTCACTTGCTCCCAAGACTTTAATTCCGAAAGCTTGTAAATCAGTTATTGCAGCAGAAATGCTAGAAACTTTACAAACTGGAATCTTAAAAAGCGCACCGGCTGATGTTTTAACAGCATCGCCATTGATACTGGCTGCTCCACGTTGAGGAATTACAATTGCATTTACTCCAGCAGCTTCAGCAGTTCTACAAATAGCGCCAAAGTTTCTTACATCTGTTACTCCGTCTAGAAGTAAAACAAACGGTTGTTTTGAATCTTCATAAACGCGAGTTACTACTTCTTGAAGATCTGAAAACTCTACAGGTGAAATTGTAGCAATTGCACCTTGATGGTTCTTGCGTGTAATTCGGTTTAGCTTTTCAACAGGAACCCTTTGCGGTACAATATTTCTAGCTTTAGCGAGCTTTGTTAATTCATGCAATAACTCTCCTTGAGCATCTTTCTGAACAAACAATTTATCGATTTCTTTTCCTGAATCGATTGCCTCCATGATGGGGCGAATACCAAATACAAAATCTGATCTATCCACGTGTTTTAAAAATCTAAAGTTGAAACGCGACCTTGTCTCCAAGCATCAACAGCTCTATACCAATGAGTTTTGTATGCTGGTGTGCGTTCTAAAATGAAATCGTTATCGGTAAATGGATTGTTTACTTTGTTAAAGTTGAATGAAACTGCCGAGTAATTACTTTCTTCTCCGTAGATCCAGCTTTCGGCATTATTCGATTTATAAACCGAGTTTGGAGGTCCAAAAACCATGTAAATGATACCTCTATCAGTTTTCCATCCTTCTTTGTAACTCGAAAAATAGAAGTTGGCATTTTCAACCCTATTATAATACGTTCTAACCAATTCTCTTGCTCTGTCTGGATTACGTGAAATCGTCAACCAAAAATCATCAATAGCTTTTTTCTGATCTTCGGCTTCGCTTAAATTGGTGTATTCTTTTTTGCTGGTAATAAATCGAGTGGCCGAAACTAATTCGGGTACAGTATTAATTACAGGATATTCATCATCAAAGTAGAACAGAGTTAATCCATTCATATCGCTCGTATCGGTTTGAATGTGGTAGAAACCTTCTTCACTAGGCTTGAAAATAAATGTTCCAGAATCACTCAGTTGAACTGTAAAAGTTGAATCGGGTTTGTAATCGAATGGTTTTGCCGAATAATTTACAAATGGAGGTGGAGCCACTGGAAAATACCTGTTATAATACTTTACAGTTACTTGGTTGTATGGTTCAGTACTTGAATAATCAACCAACAGAGAATCTGAAGAGTTGATGTGTTTTCTAAATAGAGTTGTTCCTGTTTTTAGGTTCTTTACCAAAAAATCATGACGAGAATTTCGAGTTGATTTATCAATAGGGATAACTGTGTTTGTTGATTGATCTCGTTTAATATCGGTGCTTTTAATCTTTAGAACATAGCTATTTGGAAAGCTGAGTTTAACCTTAAAAGAGCCTATGACATCTTTAATTTCTTTGCTGGCTTTGGTATCGGTGAAAACGGTAGAAGAACTATCGATTAGCTCATTGCTGTCAAAATCTTTGAAGATTTGATAACTCAATCTTACCTTTCCTTCATAGTTTGAGTTAGCTGCTTTTGTGTAAAGTAAATTAGCCGTATTGATTTTAAAATGAACCTCAGATTCTGAATCAGAAACATGGTAGATAACAAATTCTGGTTCTAAAAATTGATCGCTCCTTCTGTAGATTTCAGATAGGTTGTTGTTGCTTACACTGCTTGGAGTTTGGCATCCATGTAGAAAAGCAACCAGTAGTAGAGCTAGTGCTGAAAAGAATTTTATGCTGAAATGTTTATTCATTTTCATCTTCCAAGTATTGTTCTGGCAGTTCTTTTTTAACCGAAGCTCCTAATTTCCGTATTTTTTCGGTTCTGCTCAATATGTTTCCTCTACCAGTAGAAAGTTTGTTCATGGCATCATCGTAAGCTTTCTTGGTATTATCCAAGTGCTTATCAATTTTCTCCATGTCTTCAACAAACAAACGTATCTTATCGTATAAACGTCCACCAACTTCAGCAATTTCTAGTGCATTTTTATTTTGACGCTCTTGTTTCCATATTGACGAGATGGTTCTCAAGGTAGCCAATAAAGTGGTTGGACTCACAACAACTATTTTTAAATTCCAAGCATCACTGAATAAGTTGGTATCGTTTTGAACGGCTAACCCAAATGCAGCTTCAATAGGCATAAATAGTAGCACGAAATCAGGTGATTGAATGCCTGCTCCAGATTGGTAATTTTTCTCGCTCAGTTGCTTGATATGGGTTTTTACAGAAAGCACATGCGCCTTAACGTATTGTGCTCTTTCCTCGTCAGATTCAGAGCTTACGTAGGCTTCATAAGCTTTTAGCGATACCTTGCTATCTACAATAATGTGTTTGTTTTCAGGTAGATGGATGATTACATCAGGCTGAATTCTACTACCTTCTTCGTTAGTTGTGCTGTATTGAGTTTCATATTCACGGCCTTTTTCTAAACCAGATTGTTCTAAAACTCGCTCCAAAACAATTTCGCCCCAATTACCTTGTTTTTTAGAATCGCCTTTTAATGCATTAGTTAGGTTTTTAGCTTCTTGACTGATGTTTTGATTCAACTCAAATAGCTTTTTAACCTCTTCTTTCAAACTGGCCTTATCTCTAAATTCTTGCTTGTAAGCTTCATCTACTTTCTTTTCGAAATCTTTGATTGAGTCTTTAAACGGATTTAGAATTTCTCCTAATCGTTTTTCGTTATTTGCAGAAAATTCTTTGGTATTTTCCTTTAATATCGATGAAGCAATACTCTCAAACTCCTTGCGCATTTTTTCTTGATCGGCCTTCAACTCTTCTTTTTGTTGCTCTAAGAATTGACTTTGAGATTTGAAGTTTTCTAGACTTTTAGTGAGTTCATTTGATTTTTCACGTTCAGTCTTTAATTCTGCATCCTGCTTTCTAAAAACTTCGAGAGAACTATCTAATCTTGCTTGAAGTTCAACACTTTTCTTTTCAGCCTCATTTAACTGAACTCGAAGTGTTTGAATTTCAGTTTCGAAGGCAGAATTGTCAACGGGTTGATTTTGAGTTTTTAATCGAGCGTAAAAGTATCCGATTACAATTCCAGCGATTAATCCAATAAGTACAAATGCTATTTCCATAATAAAGAGAGATAACTGCAAAGTAACGGCTTAGAAATAATTTACAAAGCCAAAATGTATCTTTCCTGATCTAATTTGAATGGGGTTGTTAAATTGCTTACCCAAAGCGTAATTTACAGAAAAGATTCCAGCACCTGTTTGAAAGCTTACGCCTGCACCAAAACCAAAAGGAGTATCGGTTTCAAAATCAGACTTAAGATTACGCTCATACCAACCCAGGTCATAGAAAAGATAGGTGTAAGAGTTTTTCTCTAAAAGCCATCTTAGCTCAACCGTTTGAATTACAAATGAAGAAGCATAGATAGATTGCTCATCAAAACCACGTAAAGTATTTAAACCACCAATTCGGTGAATTTCATTCCGAAATAAGTTTTCATTTATCATCGTTCCACCTTGAACGCCATAGTTAATGGTAGCTTTTTTAATTATCGGGATGAAAAAATCTACTCCGCCACTAAGTGTGTATTGAGTAGTTCTTAGCTCCATCGTATCGTAATTGATATTCTCAAGATTTGGATTTCGTTGTATTTCCTTATCACCAACACCAGCGTTTACCTTAAAGGCAAAACCAGCTCTTGGGTTTAACCTGTAATCAAGTCGTGAGGACTTAATTCCAATTCCATATTCTAAGTAATTAACGTCAGCTACATCGGGTAATACTGTTGCGTTTTCATACTCAGAGGTTGAAATTAAACTAGAGTTGATGTTCTTAACCGTTACCTCAAAATAATCTCCACCTTTAAGTGCATATTGCACAGCTCCTTTAACAGAAACTGTAGAAAAACTAGTGTCTTGTCTGTAAATTTCTAAAGCTGCATCAACGGCAAGGGGTGTTTTAAATAGATAGGGGAGATTGGTGTGAACCAATACATTTTGTGTTTGAGTTTGTAATCTTTGCCATTCAAGATCAATTGCTTCACCTTTTCCAAGGGCACTCAATAAATTTAGTTTGATGTCTCCTGTAAAAACAATTTCACCTGTTTCTTCATCAGGTTGAAAACCTAGAATCCCGCTGAAGTTGTTGGCTTTTTTCTTGTCAATTGCTATAACCAAAATGGTTTTATCAGCTGTAAATAAAACTTCAGATGGAGCAACTTCGGTAACAAATTGAAGCTCATCTATGCGCGTTGAAATAGCTCTAATAAGAGACTCGTTGTAGATAGAACCTTTTTTAATTCCGATGTAGTTGGAAATGTAATTCGGAGAAATTTTGGCATTACCTATTACGCGTATACTATCTATTGTAATTAGTGGTCCTCGCTCAATTTTAAGTGTCGCATGTACGCTTTGGTTATCCAGTTCAATACTATCTAGTTTTGCCTGAGCAAAAGGGTGCCCTTCATCTTCTAAGTAATCTACTATATCTTGGAGTAATTTACTTGTTTGATAGGGTGTAAAGGTCGTTGATTGGTAGGCTTTTTCTCGAAATCTTTGCTTGCTTAAGATCGCTTCATCTTTCCAGTTTGTTTTAAGATTTACCCACTGATATACTTTACCAGTATGGCAGTAGACTTTTACAAAATCACCAGTGGCCAGAGTACTATCTATTCTAGATTCTAAAAAACCTTCTTGATAAAGCTTAAATAGTATAAATTGGTTGTAATCCTGTGGCTGGGCTTTATTAAGTTGTTGCTCTAATGAATTGCTCCATGAAAAAGCTGAATCAAAATACAATTGGTATGATGTTATTTGTTGTGCAAAACCAGCAAAGGCAATGCTACTAACAAAACATATCAAGATGTATTTCAATGATCTCATTCAGAAATAGCCCAGTTAATTTCATTTAGCCCATTTTCTTTCAAATAGGCATTGGTAATAGAGAATGGCTTGCTCCCAAAAAATCCTCTGTTTGCAGAAAACGGTGAAGGGTGAGGGCTTTGAATAACTTTATGTTTTGTTTGATCAATCAAATCTACTTTGTTTCGGGCGTAATTTCCCCAGAGTATGAAAACGCAGTTTTCTCTTTTTTCTGATATCACTTGAATAACCTGATCAGTGAAGTTTTGCCAGCCCAAACTTTGATGCGATCCAGCTTCGTGAGCTCTCACAGTTAGCATAGCATTTATAAGCATAACACCTTGCTTGGCCCATGAGCTTAAATCACCATGTTGAGGTGGTGTTATTCCGATATCTGACTGTAGTTCTTTAAATATATTTTTTAAAGATGGAGGCTGTTTTATGCCTTTTGGAACAGAAAAACTGAGTCCATGAGCCTGACCAATTCCATGATAAGGATCTTGCCCAAGAATGATTACTTTAACTTGATCTAATGGTGTCAAATCAAATGCTCTGAAAATATCTACTCCTTTCGGAAAAATAGTGTGAGTTTCTTTCTCAGCTTTAAGTTTTTCCACCAACTCTTTAAAGTAGGGCTTTTCAAATTCTGGTTTTAATGCTTTTTTCCAGCTCGATTCAATTTTTACGTCCATCAATCTTATCTTAAAAGTCTTTTTTTAAACAAATGGATGATTATTTTCGTACTCAGACCAATATAAATTGGAATTTTAAGTTCAATAAAGGTATTTTTGGTCTTTACTTCTTAAAAACGCAAAAATGAAAAGAACAGTTGTATTCGCTTTAACAGTTGCTGTAATATCATTGATAGGAACTTCATGTAAAAGCCATGAAAGATGTCCTGCTTATGGTAAAGCTCCTGTTAAACAAGAGATGAATAAAAGAGTATAATGTGGATTAAGCTTGAAAATGAAAAGGAATTTAATGATCTGATTCATCAATCTGAAGAGTTAGATCAACAGCTTTTGATTTTCAAGCACAGTTCACGTTGTGGATTTAGCTCAATGATCAAGCGTAGATTTGAAAGTGAATATGATTCAAACCTTACAGTTTATGAGGTTGATGTCATAAAGTCACGCGAGCTTTCAAATTACATTTCTAGTACTTATTCCATTCAACACGAATCACCACAAATAATTCTCTTCAAGTCTGGACAACCTGTTTTCAGCGACTCACACAGTGGGGTAAACGTAGAAAATATAAAGTCTCACCTAACTGTATAGCATTACTTTACGTATTTTACCTAAGGACTAAAAGTAGCTATATTTTTTATCCTTAAATTTGCCATTCTGTAGATGCGTAAAATCATTCTGTCCATATCGTTTTTGTTTGCAATGATGTTTGTTACTCTTGATTCTTATACTCAAGTTTCAGGACAATCGTCAGAAGAAACAAAGTTATATTATAGGTCAGAGTACGCTTTTGGTGGATTTCTACACACAAGAGGTTTTGGGTTAAATTTTAGATATTCTAAGAATTTAACTGGGTTTACCAAATTGATGTATGGTTTTGAACTCAGTAACATGCGCCATGAAAAACAGCAACGCATTTACAATCCTAGCTATGATGATGCTCGCGGTTACTACCTTGGAAAGCTTAACTCACTAGCAGTAGCTAGATTTAACATTGGAAGACAGAAAGTTATATTTGGAAAAGAAGTTAAAAACGGAGTCCAAATAAACTACTTGTATCAAGTTGGTGCTACATTGGGTTTTGTTGCTCCAGTATACTTAGAGATTATTCGGTATGATGGAGGGCAAAATGTTGTTACAGAAAGATATGATCCTGAATTGCATAATGTCAATAACATTTATGGTAGATCTTCATTTATCTACGGAGTTCAGAATTTGTCTTTATACCCAGGCGGACACGCTAAGTTTGCGTTCAATTTTGAGTATTCACCAGAAGATGAATTACTAAAGGCATTAGAGGTAGGAGTAACCGTTGACGGATATTATAAATCTGTTCCAATTATGGCCTATGCCGATAACCACCAGTTCTGGTATACGTTTTACGTTAATTTTCAATTTGGAAAGAAGCTATATTAATATATGAGTACTGTAGTTACAGCTAATAAAAAGTCGACTTCAATACATAATCCCGAAGGTAAAGTTATGACCAATAAACCTAAATGGTTAAGGGTTAAGCTACCTATAGGTAAAGAGTATCAAGATGTAAGGAAGATTGTTACAGACCACAAACTACATACTATCTGTGAAAGTGGAAACTGCCCAAATATGGGTGAGTGTTGGGGAGCTGGCACTGCTACATTTATGATTTTGGGTAATATTTGTACCAGATCTTGTGGCTTTTGTTCAGTGGCTACAGGAAAGCCTGATAAAGCTGATCCATTTGAGCCTTTACGTGTTGCCAAATCTGTAAAGTTGATGGGAGTTAAACATTGTGTTTTAACTTCTGTTGATAGAGATGATCTTAAAGATGGAGGTTCATCTATTTGGGCTGATACAGTTAATGCAGTACGTAAATTAAGCCCAGAAACAACAATGGAAACTTTAATCCCAGATTTTAGGGGGATTTGGGGTAATTTAGATAAAATCATTGAGGTTCATCCTGAAATAGTTTCTCATAATTTAGAAACCGTTAGACGTTTAACAAAACAAGTTCGTATACAAGCTAAATACGATAGAAGTCTAGAAGTTCTATTTAGATTGAAAAAAGGTGGTATGCGAACTAAGTCAGGGATAATGTTAGGTTTAGGTGAAACTGAACAAGAGATTCTAGAGACAATGGATGATCTTAGAGCAGTTGATGTTGATATCTTAACAATGGGACAATATTTGCAACCAACACCCAAGCACCTCCCTGTAGCTGAGTTTGTTACCCCTGAAAAATTTGAAGAATACAGATTAATTGCGCTTGAAAAAGGCTTCAAGTTTGTTGAAAGTGCTCCTTTAGTAAGGTCTTCCTACCATGCTGAGAAGCACATGGCTGATTAAATATTAATAAACCGAAAACATCTAATTAGACGTCAGTTACACTGAATTTACAACCACATTCTTTAACAAATTAGATAGAGTTGTGAAAAAAAGTTAAATTGCCGCCTGAAGATTTAAGATTGCAGTAAAGTTCACTTATTATATGAAAACAAAAGTTCTACTTGGTTCTTTATTAGTTGCTTTAACAGGAACTACATATGTTTCGTATCAATTATTGAAAAATAATGATATGGCTTATGTTCCTCGTGATACAGAAGGAAAAGAAAACATTGAAAGTTTTGAAGGCGGAAGTAATATTACCGCTGATGAAGACTTGTTGCGCGAACTCAGAGCGATGCCGAATGGTGAAATTGATTACGATGAAATCCTAAAGGCAAAAAAACAAGTCCAACAGAGACTATCTAAAAGATCAGCCATAGGTCTTGAATGGCAATTCATGGGGCCTGGTAATATCGGAGGTAGAACTCGTAGTATTCTAGTAGATAGAAATAATTCAAATCGCGTATACGCAGCAGCAATTTCTGGAGGATTATGGTATTCTGATGATGCTGCAGGTACTTGGTATCCGTATGATGATTTGATGGATAACTTAATTGCTTCTTGTATCGTACAGGCTCCAAACGGTGATTTGTATTTAGGTACAGGAAATTATTTTGAGAACTTTGGAGGTACCGCTAACATGCCTGGTGGAGGTATTTACCGTTCAACAGATGGTGGTGAAACTTTTAATAAAATACCGTCAACTGATCCTGAAACTGAGGGTAATCATTGGCAAAGAATTAACTGCATTACATTTGATCCAAACAATTCAGACGTAATATACGCAGGTACTCTAGGAGGACTCTATGTATCAACAGATGGTGGTACTTCATGGAGTAATGGAATGTCGCTTAATGGCCCTACAGGTTGTACAATTGATGCAAGTGGTCCAATACATGATTTGGAAATGACATCAACAGGAACATTGCTAGTTGGTTACGGAGGAGGTCTTTACAGATCTGAAACACCTCAGGACAGATGTACATTTATTCAAATTACATCTGGTATTCCGTCTTCTTCAAGTAGAATTGATTTAACAGTGTGTAACAACGATGAAAGCATTGCTTATGCACTAACAATTAATGGTAATGGTAACTTAGAAGGTGTATACAAATCTGAAGATGGTGGTGTTAATTGGGCAGATCTAGATCCAGCTCCACCTTCACCAATGATTGATTCAACCTTTAATGTGTTCAATGGTCAAGGTGTTTATGATATGGCAATTGAGGTTTATCCTAATGATTGTGATAAAATTATGTTAGGAGGGGTTGAAACCTATCAAATCAATAACTCATGGACTAGAATATCTGAAAACTTTGCTCCTAAATCTAGTGGGATTTATATTCACTCTGATAAACATTATTTTGAGTTTGATCCGAATAACCCGAGTATAATGTATGTAGCGAGTGATGGTGGTGTTGGTAAAACAATTAATGCAAATGCTCCTCAACCAGAGTGGACTGATAATAACAGATATTACGGTACAACTCAATTATATGGTATTTCTTTCTCTAAAGATGGTAGAGTTTTAGGTGGTACTCAAGATAATGGATCATTCTATATTGACCCATCATTACCAGGAGAATCACAATTTGATGCAACTGAAGTATTAGGTGGTGATGGTTTTGATAATGAGGTGAGTATGATTGACGAATTAGCATTTACTACACTTTATTATGGACAGGTTTACAGAATTAATGCAACTACAGGAGCTTCTACTTTCCTGACAGGAGGTTATACTGATGGTACTGGAAATTCTGCACCATTCTGGACGGTAATTAGACTTTGGGAAAATACAAATGATCCTACTAGTAAAGACAGTGTAGCCTTCTATAACGATCCTACACAGTTAACAATTGCATCTGGTAATGGATCTAATAGAAACTTCAGTGGTACTTTGTCATTAACTCAAGATGCAGCTGAAGTAGTAATTGGTTCGGTAATCTTTAGAAATGCATTCGGAACAACAGTTCAAGAAGTAGATGATAATGACGGAGATGGTGTACTATCACTAAATGGCGATAGTGTTGGTGTTATTGATTACAATACAGGTGAGTACGAGTTTACTTTTGATATAGCTCCTGCAAATCAATCAAATATTAGTCTTTCATTTTCAACAACCTTTAGCGCTGGTGATACAATAGTTTTGGCGTCTAACAATCAAGATTATCCATTTGATTATGTATTAACAACCAATTTAGGTGTTGGTGATTCTGTTGTGGTTCAAGATCCAGTACAGACGCTTATGGCGGTATCTCTAAACGGTGCTCCAATTATTACTAGAGATGCTATTAAAGAAGATCGCCTACCACAATGGTTTGAATTGGGCGATGTTTTAGGTTCAGGTACTCCAGTAGCATTTGAATTTTCTAATGATGGTAACCATCTGTACACTGCATCTTCAAATAGAATTACTAGATACAGTGGAATTAACGATTTATACTCTTCAGCTGATTTATCAAATGTTACAGCAACGTCTATTTTCACTCCAAATCAAGGGGCTATTAGAGGTATTGCATTACATCCTACAGATCCTGAGAAGTTATTAGTTACTGTTACAGGTTACGGGCATAGTCAACACATTTATGAGATAACTAATGCTCAAAGCGCAACAGGAACAGCTACTCGAGTGTTAAAAGAGGGAGATTTACCACAAATCCCTGTTTATGACGCAGAGTATAATGTAGTTGATCCTAGCATCGTGTTAATCGGTACTGATTTTGGTGTGTGGTCAACACAAGACATTAATGCAACTAGTGTTGAGTGGTCAAACGAGAATGCAACATTGGCCAATACACCTGTATTTGATGTTAGACAGCAAAAGCTTGATTACTATGAAGCAGAAAACTATCATAGATTTTACTTAGGTACTCATGGTAGAGGTATTTGGTCTACAGGAAGTTTAGTTGGAACTCCTGAAATTGATAGAACAGAGTCAAAATCTGCTGATTTAGGGCTTAAAGTGTATCCAAATCCAGTAACAAGTGGAAGCGTAACAGTAGACTTTACATTATCTCAGTCTGGATCTGTACACGTACGTGTATTTGATTTGAGTGGTAAAATGGTTAGAGAGTATAATAGCAGATCATTTGAATCTGGTAAAAATCAGTATACTTTCAATACTGGCGAACTTAATGGTGGTTCTTATATTATGACTGTTGAAGCAGGTTCAACTTACAGTACAGCTAAGTTTGTAGTTGTGAAATAACAGAACTAATACATTTATAATTTTGTAAGGCTCTTCATATTTGAAGAGCCTTTTTTCATTTAATAATCTTTGAATATGATACGCGTTGCAATTAACGGTTTTGGAAGAATTGGTCGAAGAGTATTTCGTGAGTTGATGCTAAACGATGAGGTTGAAGTAGTAGCGATAAACGACCTTACTGAAACAGCAACACTAGCTCACTTATTAAAGTACGACTCTGTTCATGGTATTTCTCCATTTGAGATTACTCATACTGACAACAGTATTAGAGCTAATGGACATGAGGTTTTTGTTACTGCAATTAAGAGTCCTAAAGAGCTTCCTTGGGGAGATTTAAATGTTGACTATGTTATAGAAAGTACTGGGCTTTTCCGTACGCAAGAATTAGCTGAACAACATTTAACAGCAGGTGCTAATAGAGTGATCATGTCAGCACCTCCAAAAGAAGGTGATGTACCAGCTATAGTAATGGGGGTTAATGAGTCGATTTTAACTGGAGAAGAGAAGGTTATTTCTAATGCATCGTGTACTACAAATTCTGCAGCTCCATTGGTTAAAGTAATAGAAGATTTAACAGAAATTGATGCGGCTTACATTACAACCGTTCACTCTTATACATCCGATCAACGACTACATGATGCACCTCATTCAGATTTAAGAAGAGCTCGTGCGGCAGCACTTTCAATAGTTCCTACAACAACTGGTGCAGCAAAAGCCATTACCAAAATATTCCCTGATTTAGAAGGTAAGATGGGAGGGTGTGGAATACGGGTTCCAGTTCCAGATGGATCATTAACAGATATGACCTTTATCGTTAAGGATACGCTGACAGTAGATCAAATTAATAATGCCTTTTTAAAAGCATCGGAGAATGAATTAAAAGGTTATTTGCAATACACAACTGATCCTATAGTTTCAGTTGATGTTGTTGGAAACAGACATTCATCCTTATTTGATTCACAATTAACCTCAGTAATTGGAAATATGGTCAAAGTGCTTGCTTGGTATGATAATGAAGCTGGATATTCAGCTAGATTAGTTGATTTAATTCTTTACGTGGAGTCTTTAAGAACCAAATAACTCTTGAAGTTTCTGTTCAAGTTCAGGCCCTCTAAGATTTTTTGCAATAATTACACCTTGTGGATCTAATAAATAAGTTTGTGGTATAGCTGATACCCCGTAAATCTTTGCGGGCTCAGCTTGCCATCCTTTTAGATCACTTACATGTGTCCATTCCAAACCATCTTGTTCAATTGCCTGTAACCACTTTTCTTTACTCTCATCAAGTGAAACACTAAAAACTTCAAATCCTTCTTTGTTGTATTTTGAATATAACTTCACAACATTTGGATTTTCCATTCTACAAGGTTTACACCAGCTTGCCCAGAAGTCGAGTAACACATATTTTCCTTGCAGGCTACTTAAAGAAATTACTTTTCCCTCTGGTGAAGGAAAGCTTAAATCTGGAGCAGTAGAACCAATTTGGGTTAATTTCATTGAGTTGACCTTAGATGCAATGTTCTGATACATGAAATTATGACTTGCTTTATCTTCTAAGCCTGTAACAACTGCCTCTAAAGCGGGAAAAAACACATCTGGATTAACATTTTGAACAGCTACTAAAGAGGCCATATAATGGCTGTTGTCCTCTGCAAATGTTTTAAGCTTCTCCATCATTTTTGTGTTAGCTATTTGCATGGTTGTATTGAGCTTTATGAATCTATTCATGTCCTGGCTTTGTCGAGCAGCTTGCATTAACTGTTTGATAGAGTCTTGCTTTCTGTATGCATCGATTTGAATGAGAATGACTTCTTTCATACGTGAAGTTTCTTCAGATCCAGATACTGTATATGTACCCTCTAGGCTATTTCCAGAGGCATTAATAGTTATATTCTCACCCGACTGGGTAATTACGTTGACGCGGTTTTGGCTATTAAATCCTAATTGGTAGAAATCGAGTTTATCGATGTTGGCAATTAGCTCATATGAACCATCACTTTCAATTGTTGCTGTATCAATTACATTAAGCTCTTTAGCTCCTACATGATAAAAGAAAATTTTATCAGAAGGTGCATCTTGAATTGTACCATGGATGGTTAAATTTCCTTCCTCTTTGGTTTCGCACGAAGTGAATAAAGAGAGAATAGAAATTCCTGCAACAATAGAAAGTGTATGTAGTTTCATCTTAAAGTTTGTCTAATTCAGATTTCATTAATAGGTTCGATTTCTTAGGGTCTGCTTTTCCTTTGGAGACTTTCATTAATTGTCCCATAAAGAAACCTAAGAGTTTTTTCTCACCATCTTTATATCTAGCAACTTCTTCTGGATTATTATCAATTACTTCTTGAATAAATCCTTGAATTGAAGAGTCATCACTTTGTTGAATAATGTCTAATTCAATAGCTAAGTCAGCAGCTTTTTTATCTGGATTCTGAACTAAAGCAGGGAATAGTTTCTGACTCGCAGCTGAATGGCTAACTTTTCCCTCGTCTATCAATTGAATGATTTCAGCAATTGCAGATGCTTTTAATGGAAATTCACTGATGTGAAGCGCATTTTCATTTAAATAAGCCTTAACCTCAGTCATTACCCAGTTAGCAGCAGCTTTATGATTATCTGTATGATTCGTCAATGCTTCGTAGAACAAAGCAATTTCCTTAGAATCAGTGATAACTAAAGCATCGTATTCAGAAAGTTTGAATTCAGATGTATACTTCTTCAATAACTCATTTGGAAGTGGAGGTAAATTAGCTTCCACATCATGAATGTAATCATCAGTGATTAAAAGAGGAAGTAAGTCTGGCTCAGGGAAATAACGATAATCATTCGCTTCTTCTTTACTACGCATTGAAGTTGTAGTTCCATCAACTGCGTTAAAAGTTCGCGTTTCATGATCGATAATACCACCTGTTTCTATCAAGTCGATTTGACGAATAACTTCATGCTCAATGGCACGTTGTACATTACGAATAGAGTTCATGTTTTTGACCTCTACTTTTTGTCCGTACTCAGAAGAACCTTTCAAGCGAACAGAAATATTGGCATCGCAACGCATAGATCCTTCTTCCATGTTACCATCACAGATTTCAAGATAACGAACCAATTTTCGAACTTCAGTTAAATATTGATATGCTTCATCGGCACTTCTAATGTCTGGTTCAGTTACGATTTCAAGAAGAGGTACACCAGCACGATTTAAATCGACCAAGGTGTACATTGGATCTTGATCGTGGATACTTTTACCAGAATCTTCT
>MDTF01015887.1_pt1 | contig 17263 bp, 15 predicted proteins | sample 811191 | NCBI WGS metagenome assembly MDTF01 (sample SAMN05326649, study PRJNA326480) | marine metagenome | isolation source: seawater | place: Southern Ocean | collected 2011 | reverse complement strand
TCGAACTCACGACCTAAACGTTGGCAACGTTTCGCTCTACCCCTGAGCTACACTCGCATTACTGAAAAACTGCCAAAAACTATCAATTATATGTTTATTAAAAAAATTAACACTTATCAGTGATAGGTATTTTTGTATTTTAGCAATTATCTATATGAGGTTTTAAACTGAAATGTATACATTTGCAAATAGGATTTCTTATGAATTCATACTAACAAACACTTATTTTTTTATGTTAGAACTATTGGGTATTTTAAAATAAAGTAGTTAATTCTGTCTATATTTTCGTTATATAAAAGAGATTTAAGAGATTTAATTAGAGAATGGAGATTAGCTTTAAAAATTAATAATGATAAAAAATTACAAACTAGTTAGCTTAATAATATTTATTGGACAAAGATTATTTTTTATAAGAGGTAAGCTTAAAAGATCTTTAACTACTATAATTCATAATTTAATTAATTATGATTCATCTAAGGATCTTTTAGAATCAAGAGTTGGCACAGTAGTCGATGGTGTACCTTTCTTTTTTTATTTTGATGGTATGTCAGAAACAAAACAATTATTTGGATCTTATAATAAAAAAGAGATTGATTTTATTAAAAAGAATACTTCTCAAGATTCTGTTTTTATAGATATAGGTGCCAATATTGGTTTTTATACACAAAATATTGCATCCACATTTCCATATACTAATTTTTTAAAAATAATTGCGATTGAACCAAATCCAGTACTAGTAGAAAGAATAAAAGATAATATATCTCTACTAACTAATAATGTTCCAAGTATTGAGAATAAAATTATTATTGAAAACTTTGCTATTGGTCTAGAGCAAGATGAACTTTACTTAGATCTAAATGCAGGCTATGGAAATGCTAGAGTTATAAATCAAAAGAGTTTAAATTCTATAAAGATAAATATGATTAGCTTATTAGAGCTAGTGAAGAAAAATAATATTAGTTATATAACAAATTTAAAAATAGATGTTGAAGGTTATGAAGATAGAGCTTTAAAGCCTTTTTTTGAAAATTCTTCTATTGAATTATTTCCACAAAACATTGTTATTGAATATACCAGCCAGGATGAATGGGAAGATAAAAATTTTATTAGTTATCTTTTAAACAAGGGATATAAAGAAATTATTAAAACTAGAGGTAATTTATGTCTCAGTTTAGTTACTAAGAAATAAATATTAATTTCTTGTTTTATTGAAATAAGTACATATTTAGACTTTAATTAATGTATCATCGTATTTATGAAACAATTTAGTAATATATCAGAATTACCAGATAAGTTGGCTATTTTTCCTTTAACTGGTGCGGTACTATTTCCTCAAACTCAATTACCCTTAAATATTTTTGAACCTAGATATATTCAAATGATTGATGAAGTTTTGAGTTCTCCCAATAGAATGATGGGTATGATACAGCCAAGTTTATCAAAAAATGATCTAGACTCTAAAAATTTAAAAAAAGTTGGTTGTGCCGGAAGAATTTCGTCTTTTAGTGAAACAGGAGATGGAAGACATTTGGTTACACTGACAGGATTAATTAGGTTTGAAGTTAATCAAGAATTAGATACTACAACTCCCTATCGTCAAGTGCTGGCTAATTATGAGAATTTTAAAGAAGACATTAATCCTGCCGATATAGATAATATTGACAGAAAAAAGCTTCTTATTTTAATAAAGAAATATCTAGAACAAAGAAACTTATTAATAGACTGGGAAATAATCGAACAATCACCAACTGAACAACTAATTAATTACAGTGGTGTTCTGGTTCCTTTTGAACCTGAAGAAAAACAGCTTCTTTTGGAAACAAGAACATTATTTGATAGGTGCAAGGCACTAGAATCATTATTTCAATCTTACCAATATCAAAATAACCAAGATTCATCAAGCACAGAGCTTCATTAGCTTTTATTACTTTCCAGTGGCACTTTTAATAATCATATTTTTCAAATAATTATTTTTTTCAATAGCCAAAATTCCTAAATTTGAAATCGTATTGATTAGAAAATTTCTACTTTTTAAAATTTCATCTAGATAATTAGTGGCAAATGTATAAATAGTATTATCACTTTTTCTAGTATCTTCGTATTCACGCAAAATAATTGAACTATCCAATGAATAACCAAGATACTTAAAATGTTCTATTTTATTTTTTAAGGCTAATATATCTTTAATCGACAAATTAAGACCTTGTCCAGCAATAGGATGAAGACAGTGGGCTGCATCGCCAATCAATACAATCGAATCTGAAATAATTTTTTTTGAAAACTCAAAATTTAATTTATATTTTTGTAGATTAATAATTTCAATTTGATCTGAAATATTTTTGAAAATCTTATTAATTTCATCTGATATTTCTTTGTCATTATAATTAAGTACTGGAGAATTATTTTCTAAAGACCAAATAATAGATGCTAAATTATCATTAATAGGCAATAGCGCTAAAGCTCCCATTTTTGTAAAAAATTGATAAGCATGATTATTAGTTTTTACTTTAACGTTCATTACTATAGAAGTTTGTTTTAAATCTTTTTTTATAATTTCATTTTTAAAGTTTTCTTTTATTAGGTGTGATTTTTTATCAGAGATGATTAACAAACTTATAGATATTTTTTTTCCATTTTCTAAAAGTAATATTTTATTAATTCCATTATCCTTATAATTTTTTATTTTAGCTTCATTTGAAATAATAATATTTTTATTTATTTTAATTTGATTATCTAAACTAAAATTTAAATCACTATTAATAATTATTTTTCCCATTTCAATATTATTATCTTTATCCTTAAAATTAATCTGGAATTGATTATTTAATTGAAAATTTTCTAACTTAGAGCAAGAAATTTCCTTAATTGGAGTAGATTGATTAACAAGGTTTTCCAAACCAATATTTTTTAAAAAATCTAAAGAATTTAGTGAAAAAAAAGTAACTAAATTTGAAGAATAGATTTTAGAGCTTTGATTTCCAAAAATTGTGACTTTTCGAGTGTCTGATGCTAAGGCCAATGCCACTAACTTTGAGGTAATTCCTAGTCCTATAATTGCTATGTCAGTTTTAATCATATTATTAACAAATTATCTTAATATTCTCCTTATGAAATAATGAATAAGATATATATAGTAAAGTATGAATCATTTAGTGAAATATTTAATTTAATAATTTAGTAAATCAACAAAAATGAAGCTTATTTCCAATAAATATAAAAACTTCCTAATCAATAGATTGGCAGAAATATCAGGCTTGATCTTTTTTAGCTTAGCCATTTTAGTATTTATTTTGCTTTTTTCTTACTCACCATCAGACCCAAGTTTAAATAATATAACAGATCAGGAAGCTCAAAATATCCTTGGAAATATTGGTGCTTCAATTGCTGATTTATTGATCCAAATATTTGGCTCATCAAGTTACTTATTATTATTATTATTTCTAACTTGGTCTTACAGACTCATAATCTTTAAAAAATTATCTTTTTTTGTAATCAATATTGTTGCTGGCTTTATAAGCTTATTAATTTTAGATTTAATTTTCTTATTCTATGAAATAAATATTTTACATAGCTTTATTTCATTAGAATTTTTTATTAAATTTATTGAGCCCCTTTCTATAACAAATAATCTTTATATTGAAATTATTTATACCTTAATAATATTGATACTATTTACTATTTTCTTTGTCTTAGCTAGCGCCCTTAGTTTTAATGACTGGAAAAAAATATTTTTTAATATTTGGGAATTAAACAAATTTATTTTTAGAAAAATTTTTATTATATTTAAATCTAAAATATTTAAGAAAAAAAATAATAATTTTAATCTCAAAGAGAAAATAAGTTTTCCAATTGAAGAAAGGGTTGAACCTAAAATTGATTTTGAATCAATTAAAAATGAAACTGTATCTAACTATATAGATAGTAATAAAATATCTACTGAAGTGATTCAGAAAAAAATGTCCTTTAAAGAAGATAATAGTTATGTTCCTCCAATGATTGATATTTTATCAACCCCAAAAACTTCAGCAGCTTCGTTAGTTTCAAAAGAAGAAATGGATAATAATGCTATTAGATTACAAGAAATTTTAGCAGATTTTAAGATTGAGGGAAAAATAATAAATGTTAACCCGGGTCCAGTAGTAACAATGTATGAATTACAACCTGCACCTGGAACAAAAGCCTCTAAGATAATTGGTTTATCAGATGACATAGCGAGAAATATGAGTGCAGTATCTGCTCGAGTAGCAGTTATACCTGGAAAGAATGTCATAGGAATTGAAATGCCTAACAAAACTCAGGAAGCTGTATACTTAAGTGAATTATTTAAAAAAGAAAAATTTATTTCATCTAAAGCTAATTTGCTACTTGCCTTAGGTAAAGATATTGGTGGAAATGCTTTTTTCGCTGACTTAGCAACAATGCCACATCTATTAATTGCTGGAACTACTGGATCCGGTAAATCAGTAGGTATTAACGTAATGATACTCTCCATATTATTCAGGCTGTCCCCTGAAGAATGTAAATTTATTCTTATAGATCCTAAAATGTTAGAACTGTCTGTTTATGAGGGTGTACCTCATTTAATTACTCCAGTTGTAACAAACCCAAAGAAAGCAATTACTGCATTAAAGTGGGTTGTAAAAGAGATGGAAGGTAGATATCAGAAAATGTCTCTTTTGGGAGTGAGAAATATAGAGAGCTATAATCAAAGAATTAAAGAAGCTATAAATAATAAAGAAAGTATAAGCCGAAAAATACCTGCAGGCCTTGACCCTAATACAGGACTAACAAAATTTGAAAATATTAATATAGAGCTAAACAAAATGCCTTTCATAGTTGTTGTAGTTGATGAAATGGCAGATTTAATGATGGTTGCAGGCAAAGAAATTGAGCACACAATTCAAAGACTTTCACAAATGGCAAGGGCAGCTGGTATACATCTAATTATGGCAACTCAAAGGCCAAGTGTTGATGTAATTACTGGAACAATTAAAGCAAATTTTCCAACTCGAATCAGTTTTCAAGTCAGTTCGAAGTTTGATAGTAGAACTATTTTAGGAGCTGAAGGCTCTGAAAGGTTACTAGGTAAAGGTGATATGCTACTTATGATGGGTGGGGGACGAACTACAAGAATACACGGTCCATTTGTATCAGATAAAGAAGTAGAACAGATTGTTGAATCTTTGAAAAAACAAGGTTTACCTGAATTTATTGAAGATATTATAAAAGAAGAGGATGAAAATGAAATATCTATAGGTAGCGATGAAACTAATAAAGATGAATTATTTCAACAATGCTTAGATATTATCTCAAAAGAAGGAAAAGCTTCAACTAGTCTTTTACAACGTAAGTTGCAAATAGGATATAATAGAGCTGCACGAATTATGGATCAACTAGAAGAAAGTGGATTTATTAGTACTGCAAATCATGTTGGTAAGAGAGAAGTTTTTTATGATAAATTTAGAAATTAATTTTTTTGATTTAATTAAAAAATTAATATTTATCTGTATTTGTTTCTACTCAAACAGTGTTCTTTCTGAAGAAACTAATTTTGTCGAAATAATCGAAAAATATTGGAATGAGACAAAAACTATCTCAGGACAATTTCATCAAGTTTTAGAGAATGATAAGATTGCTTCTGGAAACTTTTATATAGAAAAACCATATAAATCTAATTTCACTTATGATGATAAATTAGAAAATATAATTACAACAAAGTTTTTTATTAATATTGTAGATAGTGAAAAATTTTTAATAAACAAATATCCAATAATAAATCAGCCAATCTACAAATTATTATCAGAAAAAATTGACCTAAAAAAAACATTTAATATTATGTCAGTAAATAGAGTAAATGATGTAATTGTTCTAACGTTGGTATCCAAAAATAAATCATCTAATACTGAGGCTCGTATTAATATAGGCTTTAATATTTCAGATTACTCATTAAAAAATTGGGAAATAATTGATGAAATTGGGCAATCAACATATTTGGAGTTTACAAAGATTAGAAAAAATATATCAATAGATCCAGGGTTATTCACCTTTAAAAAGGTAGGTAAATAGTAAATTAATATTATAAAAAATCAAATTAGTATGAGTAGAGATAAAAGTTCTTTTAAAGAACTAAAGCAGTGGCTTGAATTAAATAAAATAACAGAAGTAGAGTGTATCTTCCCAGATATGGCAGGTTCAACTAAGGGTAAAATATTACCTGTTAACCGGTTTATTAAATCAGTAGAGGATCAAAGTTTAAAACTTGCAGACTCAGTATTTGGACAAACAGTATCTGGTAAATGGATTGATGAGAGTCAAATTATAGACTACGTAGAAGAGGATGTTCTTATGATACCTGACCTAAATACACTTAAAAAGCTCCCTTGGAATAAAGAGCCTACTGCACAAGTTATATGTGATCTGCATTCAAATTCAGGATCGCCTTCGGCAGTTGCTCCTAGACAAGTGCTACAAAAAATAATTAATCTTCTTAAAGAAAATGATTTAAAAGCTATTGTTGCTCCAGAACTTGAATTTTATCTATGTGAAAAAAATCTTGATCCAAATATTCCACTAAAAACTCCAGTTGGTAAGTCTGGAAGGCGGGCAAATGGAAGCGATGTATTTGGTATTGATTCAGTAAACGAATTTGATGTTTTTTTAGATGATATATATGATTATTGTGAAACTTTAGATATTGGTGTTGATACCTTAGTTCATGAAAGTGGTCCATCTCAAATTGAAATTAATCTAAATCATGGAGATCCACTAAGTCTTGCAGACCAGACATTTATGTTTAAGCGTGCTGTAAGGCAAGTCGCTTTAAAGCATGGAATTCATGCCACATTCATGGCCAAACCACATCAAGGACAGCCTGGTAGTTCGATGCATATACACCAAAATCTTGTATCTATTAAAAGTGGGAAAAATATTTTCTCTGATAAGCTTGGCAAAGAAACTAAAGAATTTTATCAATATATAGGTGGACTACAAACATATTTGCCTGATGCAATGGTATTTTTTGCGCCATACGTTAATTCATACCGCAGATTTGTTATTGATGCTTCAGCACCAATAAATACTCATTGGGGCTTTGATAACAGAACTGTAGGGTTAAGAGTTCCATTGTCATCACCAGAATCAAAACGTGTAGAAAATAGAATACCTGGAGCTGATACAAACCCATACTTAGCTATAGCAGCGTCATTAGCTTGTGGATATTTAGGAATACAAGAAAATATAGAACCGGAGAAGCCAATAGCTAGTAGTGGTTTTGAAAGGAGACATAATATTCCTAAATACTTACCGGATGCGATAAAAAGAATAAAAGTTAGTGATAGTCTAGCGGACATAATGGGTAAAGATTTTATAACACTTTATGCTGAAGTTAAGCAAACTGAACATGATGCATATCAAAACGTTATTAGTGCATGGGAACGAGATCATTTACTTCTCAATGTATAATTAGTTAAATTTAAATTTTCTGATTAATACGATAACCATATTCTTCATGGTCTATTAAGTTTGATAAATTTAGCTTCTTCTTAATTTTTTTTCTAAGAGTATAGATATGTGTTTCTAATGTATGAGTATCTATATCTTCATTATAATTCCACACTTTTGATAATAATTGTTTCTTACTTAATGTATTCTCATTATTATCGATTTATAATTTAAAAATTTCATTTTCTTTATCAGTTAGATATAAAGAATGCTTATCCGTATAAATGGTATTTAGTTGAAATGAATAACTAAAATTTAGAAAATTTACTCTTTCCAAGATTGAACTATTTACTTGGTTAATTAAATTTTGACATTTATTTACTAGGTTTAAAAAAAGTATAGGACAATCAATACACTCATAATTAATATAATTATTAGCTAGATACTCTCTTGTTATATCTCTTATTTCTCCAATAATTAAAATATAATTATTTAGGGGAAAATTATTATTAACCATTTCTTGTGCTGAAATTTCATCAAGAATTGTTATTGGGCTTATATTATTTTTTATTAATTTATTAATTATGTTAAATCTTATATTATTAAATTCTTTTGAATTATCAAACTGAACTATTAATTCATGAAAAATATTTAATAAGTCTTCACGCATTAAAAAAATATCGATATCATTATTTTTGAGCATTTTATATATTATAGCTAGATCATGATTATAGTCAGAAGAAATATACTTTCATTTAATGATACATCATTTAAGTGTGCAATAGGCAAAAATGGTATATCAAATAACAAAGTTGAGGGTGACGGATGTACACCAGCAGGTAAATTTTCTTTAGGACATATATACTACCGGAAAGATAGGGTGATTTTACCAAATTTAAATATTCAAAAAATTGGTATAGATAAAAATTTTGGTTGGTGTGATGATACTAATAGTGAAAATTATAATAAAATTATTACATTTCCCTTTGCACAAAGTGCTGAAATATTATTTAGAGATGACAATATTTATGATATTTTGTGTGTTATTGAATATAACAATAATCCAGTTATTAAAAATAAAGGGAGTGCAATTTTTATTCATATCGCCAGAGATGATTATTCAGGAACAGAAGGTTGCATAGCTATGAATAAAGAGGATTTAATTCTACTTCTCACAAAAATAACAAATAAATCAAATATTAATATAATTGGCTAGTCTCTATTGCCAAATATAGCTGTTCCTACTCTTATATGAGTCGAACCATATTTTAATGCTGCAATATAATCACTACTCATTCCCATGCTTAAATTCTTGATATGATTATTATTTGCAAGACTTTGTAGTGTTTGAAAATGTTTATCTGGTTGCTCATTTTCTGGCGGCAGACACATCAATCCATCAATGTTAATTTGATTATTTCTACATAATTGAATTAACTCTTCTGCAGAATTTAAATTAACCCCAGATTTTTGTGCTTCATTTCCTGTATTAATTTGTATAAAAAAACTCTTATCTTTAAGAGTAGATTTATCTAATTTAGAAATAATTTGAATTAGTTTTTCCCTATCTATCGTATGAATGACATCACAATGTTTTATAATATCATTAAGTTTTTTACTTTGTATGCTACCAATAAAATGTAATTTTATTTTTTTAGTATTATTATTTATCAGTGGCCATTTTTGAATTATCTCTTGAAGTTGATTTTCTCCAAAAGATAGTTGTCCTTCATTGATAATGGATACAATATTATCAATTGATTTTCGCTTACTGACTGCTATCAATTCAATTTCTTCTATATGTCTATTGGCTTGTATAACTGCTTTTTCAAAATTTTTGAGAAAATCTTTATATTTTGACATTAGAATAATATAAATGAATTAATATATTAGATCAAAAAAAACACCCCACAAATTAATGTGAGGTGTTAATTTTCGTATTAACTTAATAAGTTTTTATTGATTAAAAACCCATCGCGTAAACAAGATTCCATTCTGAGTTATCATTAAGATCTTGATCTTCGTACATCAAGGTTAATGAAATTCCACCCATGTCCTTACCAAGTGAGTAAGTATTCATAGTGTTATCAGTAGTAGCATCTAGATCGTCATGACGGAAACCAACAGTCATACCTGCAACACTAGTTTTAACACTAATTGCAGTTGATTCGTCTTCGTCAGAATCGTAGTTACCGTAACCGATACCTACACCACCAATTGAATAACCTAGTGTTACAAATGAATCATCATTTGAACCAACTTGGTCAACAGCACCTGCAGCTACAGAAATTCCCATTACTGAACCTTTAACGGCTACAGAAGTTACTCTGTCGCTGTTACAAGTAGTAACTGAATTTGATATTACATTTGTAGTTACAACGTAAGATCTATCTTGCTGTACAAAGTAATCAACAGATTCTGCTGTTGCTGTAGAGCATGTATTCTCACCTATAGATGCGGCAACAGTCCAACCATTAATTGAAGGAGATGTATATTTAATACCCTCACCTGATGCATCATCACCATCGTTATAGCTACCTAGTTTTTTATTACTAGTTTGAACGTTGGCATTGTTTGGTAAACTATCCATTGCATCAGCAGCAGAGTTCATTTGCCATTTAGTACCAGTTGCAAGAGTTCCCATACCAGTATCGATAGAGAAACCAGCAGCGTGGTTACCTTGTGTTAAAGTAAATCCAGCAGTCATGCCCATACCGTTATCTAAAGTAGATGAGTATGAAACATATACTGACTGAGAAGATACAGTATTAGTTACACCAGTAGTGTTGTCACCAGATGTGAACCAACCTTCTATGTATCCATTTACAGATACGCCGTCAGCTGTAGCAAATGAAGCAGACATTACTGTCGCTAAACCTGTTAAAGCTATGATTTTTGATTTATTCATAAGTTTTTTCCTTTTTTTGAATTGATCAATTTATAAACCGAACACTAAATCTAGAATTATCAAATGTTCGAACAAGCGCTATTATTGTTTTATTTAGCTAATTATCAATATTAATGTTGCTAAAATACAATTTTTTTTCAATATGTGATAAATTTACCACACTTTAATTTTTTCTATGTGGCTATTTATAAAATAACTATTTTATTATTAAAGATTTACTATATTTTGTTGAAAAACTTATAAAAAATAAAAGAATTCTAAATATATGCCAAAAAAATCCATAATAATTAAGAAAATTTATACATTTGTTGCTTTTTTATCATTATTAATTTTTTATGGCTGCTCTAGCCTGGATATCGTCCCAAATAAGACTGATCGATTTAAAGATGTTCAAACAGGAAAGGGGAATGATTTGGCGATTGAATCATTAACTTTAACAGATAGATTCAAAAATATGTTGCCTGGTATGATGTCAGAGCAAACATTTTCTCAATCAATTACATTCGAGGTTGCGTTAGATCAGTTTTCAGTAATACCACTTTTATCAGTTGATAGAGTTGGTGGAGTAATAATTACTGATTGGTATAGCACCACCTCTAACCTCAATGAGCGTATAAAATTTAATATTATAATTAAAGATGAAAATATGGATCAAAACTCAATTGATATAAATATGTTTAAAGAAAGTTTTAATGGTACATCGTGGATTAAAGATACAGTAAATGAAAAAACTGCTAGCAAAATAAAACAGATAATTCTTGATAAATCAAGAAGACTTAAAGCAACAGCAGAATTATCATAATAACATAATCTATGGAAGAAAGATTTAATCCTAAGGTAGCCGACAAAGAATGGCAAAATATTTGGGAAAAAAATAATTACTTTTTATCTAAAGTAGATCACAGTAAACAAAAGTACTATGTTCTAGAAATGTTTCCATACCCTTCTGGAAAAATCCACATGGGTCATGTTAGAAATTACACATTAGGTGACGTTGTTGCTAGATTTAAGAGAGCACAGGGTTTCAATGTGCTTCATCCGATGGGTTGGGATGCATTTGGTTTGCCTGCAGAAAATGCAGCTATTCAAAATAAGACTTCTCCATCTGATTGGACTTATAAAAATATAGAAGAGATGAAAAGGCAATTAAAGCTGATTGGTCTATCTATTGATTGGAGTAAAGAAATAGCAACTTGTGATGAAAAATATTTTAAGCATCAACAAAAATTATTTAAAGATTTTTTTGATAATAATTTAGTTTATAAAAAAGAGTCTCAAGTTAACTGGGATCCAATCGAACAAACTGTTCTAGCAAATGAACAAGTTATTGATGGAAAAGGATGGCGATCAGGTGCTGACATTGAACATAAAAATCTATCTCAATGGTTCTTTAAGATAACTGAATTTGCTGATGAACTACTAGATGGTTTATCTAAGCTTCCTAAGTGGCCAGACAAAGTTAAGTTAATGCAAGAAAATTGGATAGGTAAATCTATTGGCTGTGAAATTAATTTAGATTTAGTTGATGAGAAATTTAAGTCGATTAATCAAAAACTGAATATTTATACAACTAGACCAGATACAATATTTGGTGCAACTTTTTGTGCTATATCCCCTGGGCACCCAATGGCAATAGAGCTTGCAAAAAAGAATAATTCTATACAAAAATTTATAAATAAATTTGGCTCCAAAAATTTCACAGAAGAAGTGCTAGCTAAAACTGAAAAAGAAGGATTAAAAATTGACTTTCATGCTAAACATCCTTTTATAAAAGATAAATTTTTACCCATCTATATAGCTAATTTTATATTAATGGATTATGGATCTGGTGCAATCTATGGTTGTCCAGCCCATGATCAGCGGGATTTAGAGTTTGCTAATAAATATGATATTGAAATTATTCCAGTTTTATCTCCTAATAATGCAACAGATTTTAAAATAACAAATGAAGCTTTCCTTGGTGAAGGCGTGTTAATAAATTCAGAATTTTTAAATGGTTTGAATATTAGTGAAGCTCAAGCGTTAATAATTAAAAAACTAGAAAATCTAAAATTGGGTTTTAAAAAAACTAACTTTAGATTGCGTGATTGGGGAGTTTCTAGGCAAAGATATTGGGGATGTCCTATACCTATAATTTACAGAGAAGACGGTAAAATTATTTGTTTATCTGAAGAACATCTGCCAATTACGCTACCCAAAGATATCGACTTAAATCAATCAGGTAATCCTTTAGAAAAACATCCAACCTGGAAATATACAAAATGTCCTTACACAGGAATGAATGCAATTAGAGAGACTGATACTTTAGATACTTTTGTAGACTCTGCTTGGTATTTTTTAAGATTCTGTTCTTCTAATAATGATAATGAACCTTTTACAATAGAAGATCTAAGATATTGGATGCCTGTTGATCAGTATGTGGGTGGGGTTGAGCATGCAATTTTACATTTATTATATTCAAGATTTTTCACAAGAGCTCTGGACAAAGTTGGAAATATCGGTTTCAAAGAACCTTTCTCAGGCCTTTTCACACAAGGAATGGTTTGTCACGAAACCTTCAGGTTAAAGTCTGGTGAATGGGTCTTCCCAAATGAAGTTGTTGAAAAAAATGAAAAAATATATCATTTAGAAACTAAAGAGGAGGTAATAAAGGGTCCAAGTGAATCAATGTCTAAGTCAAAAAAAAATGTTGTCGATCCTGAAAATATTATAGATGAATATGGAGCAGATACTGCCAGATTATTTATGCTTTCAGATAGCCCACCAGAAAGAGATATAAATTGGTCCATATCAGGAATAAATGGTGCATGGAAGTTCACACAAAAACTTTGGCGTGTAGTAAGTAGTTGCGAAGAGGTGTTTAAGGTTAGTCTAGATGAAAAGCATACAGAATTTACAGATAAGTCTGTTAAATTTAGAAAAATAGTTCATAGACACTTAAAATCTATAACTGATAGCATTGAAAATTTTCAAATGAATGTTACCGTTGCAAAAATACATGAATTAACTAATGAGATTAGTTTATTTCAGACAAATAGTGAAATTGATAAATGGTGTAAAAAAGAAGCACTTGTAATCTTATTAAGAGTGATAGAGCCAATTATGCCGCACTTAGCTGAGGAATGCTGGCGTCAAGTTGGTAATCAAGGTTCAATTATTGAAGTAAAATGGCCTCAATTTAATAAAAATTTATTAAGAGACGAAAGTGCAACAATTATAGTGCAAATAAACGGTAAAAAAAGAGGCGAATTAAAGTTGCCAACCAGCTCTGAAGAGGATTTTGTTTTTCAAAATGCTATGAATATACAAAGTGTTAAGAATTTAATAACTGACGTTAATCTCATAAAAAAGAAAATATTTATTCCAAATAAAATTTTAAATATCGTTATTTAATTATGAATAATAAAAAAGAAATAAGCGATATTACTTCCAAATTTAAAATTGCTTTTAAATACCATACTAACGATGAAAGAGATAATGCAGAAAAAGCATATAGGGATATTTTAAAAGAAAACCCAAGCCATTTTGATACCCTTAGGCACTTAGGAATTCTTTATCAAGATAAAGAAATGTATGAGAAGGCCGAAAAATATTATTTAAAGGCTTACAATGTTAATTCTAATCATTTCTCCATATTTAATAATCTTGGTACAATTAAATTTCTTCAATTCAAACTAGATGATGCTTTAAAATTCTATAAAAAAGCTTTTGAGATGAATCCTAAATTTGTACCTGTTATAAATAATATATCAACTTTTTATCATAGAATTGTTCGTGAGGAAGAGTGTTTAAAGTTTGCAAAATTAGCATTATCCATTGAACCAAACAATTTAGTTTCAAAGTCAAATTATGCCAAAGCTTTAACAATAAGTAATGAGCTGTCAGAAGCTATTAAAATATTTAAAGAAATTTTGGCAATAAATCCTGACTCTAATAATTATAAAGACCTAGGTACTGCATATCGAGATATGGGTGAACTAGAACAATCTTATGCTTGTTTTAAGAAGTCGCTTGAGTATAAACCAAACGATATAGGAGCTTTTTTTAATTTGTCAGCCTCAAAACTAGATAATCCTAACGAGGCTACGCTTATTAAGTTTGAGAGATTTTTGAAAGCATCTGATAACTTAATTTTAAATGATAAGGGTGGATTGGCTTTTGCCCTTTATAACTCATACCATAAATTAAAAAACTATGAAAAATCAAGTAAGTTTTTAATCATGGGAAATAAATATTTAGATAAGTGGATATCGTCTAATATTGATGATGAAGAAAGATTCTTTAATGGAATAAAAGAAATTTATACTAAAGAATTTATAAAAAAAAATACTATATCACTGGATTTAAAGGATAATAATAAACTAAAACCTATTTTTGTCCTAGGCATGCCAAGATCAGGAACATCACTATGTGAACAAATTTTATCGAGTCATTCAGAAGTATCTGGTGGTGGAGAATTGCAGCATTTTGTAGATATTAGTGAAATTGGAAATACTGTAAATACGAATAGTGAAACCATAAGTTTGTATAAAGAGAAAATAAGCAATATGGACATGCAAACTTTTAAAAATAAAAGTGAGGAATATATAAATAAGTTAGAAAAGATTTCTACAAAGCATAGGTTTGTAACAGACAAAATGCCTCACAATTTTGTTTTAATAGGATTTATAAAGATGTTATTTCCAACTGCTAAAATTATTTACTGTAAAAGAGATGCAATGGATAATTGTTTTTCATTATTTGCTCACAAATTTGTCGATCAAAGTCATGGCTATTGTTATAACCAAAAAACCCTAGGTAAATATTATAAGTTACACGTGAAACTAATGGATTATTGGTTAAATATTTTTAAAGATGAAATTTATGTTTTAAACCATGAGAATTTAGTAGATGATCAAGAGAAATATTCAAGAGAGATTATTGATTATTGTGACTTAAGCTGGGAACCTGAGTGTCTAGAATTTTATAAGACAAAAAGACAAGTTAAAACTGCAAGCAATGAACAAGTTAGGGAACCAATTAATAGAAATTCAATTTCTGCATGGAAAAAATATGAAGGTTTTCTTGGACCATTAATAAAGTCATTAAACTAATATAATTATGATAAAAAAAATCTTAATATTAATTTTTATTTCTCAATTACTACTTACATGCGGCTTTACACCAACGTACAAAGTTTTGGATAGTGATACAAATAATAATGTTTACTATGAAATTGATCCAAGTAGCTCATATTTGGCAAGACAGGTTTTAAATAATGAAATTCAGCATTTAGATAAAGATATAGTAAAATTTATCACTAAAGTTAAGGTCACAGAAAAAGAATTTGCTGTGAATGTTGAATCTAGTGGATCGGTTAATGAGTATAAAATTGAGGTTTTAATAAATTTTGAAATATTTAATGTAGAAAATGAAGTACCCTTTTATAAATCACAGTCTAGGGGTTTTTCAAATTATGATGTATCAGATTCTGAATATACAAATACACTCGTAAAAAAAGAGGCATTAAAAAGAGCATTAACTGAGAGTATTCAATTAATGATTGTAATAGTTCAAAGTAAAATTAGTGAATAATCATAATAATGCTTATTAAAGAAAATTTATTAATTCAAAGATTTAAGGAACTAAAGACTCATTATCCGCCAATACTTATTTATGGACCCAATGAAGGATTAGTTAGAGAAAATTTTACAAAGATAAAAGAAATTTTTAATCAAAATAATACAGAAGAGATTAGTTTCACTGGTAAATTAATTAATGACCAACCCGAAGCCCTAATTGATGAGATTAAGACTGTTTCTATGTTTAATGATCAAAAAATCATAATCATAGAACAACCAATAGATAAAAATATTGAGTTGTTTGATGAAGCTTTTACTGAATTACCAAATCACACATTAATTATTGTACTTGCAAATAATCTAACCAAGACTTCCAAAATACGTAAGTTTTTTGAAAATTCTGAAAAAAACTTTTCATGTGCAAATTATGAAGATGATTTTAAATCAAATAATCAACAAATCCAAAATTTAGAAAAAAATATTAATAAAACTTTAAACATAGATATTAAAAACTACCTAAGTCAAAATTTAAGTTCTGATAGAATGATTTCTAAAAATGAGATTGATAAACTGATTTTATTATATTCTGAAAATGATAAAATACCTGAATTAAAAAATATCAAATTAATTTTTAATGATAATCCCGATTTGGGATTAAATAAAATTTCGCAACTTGCTTTTTCAGGACAACCAGGGAAAGTTTCTATTAACTTAAATAAGATTTTTTCGGAAGGGGTTAACCCAATTGCAATAATTCGTGTAATGTTAAATTATGTACAAAGAATTCAAACAACTCAGATTGCTTTAAAAAAAACGAACGATTTTGACAGTGCAATTAAATCTTTAAAACCACCCGTTTTTTGGAAAGATAAGGATAATTTTAAACTCCATTGTAAAAATTGGCCAATAAATCAAACAATTTTAAATTTTAATTTATTAGTAGATACAGAACTAAATTGTAAATCTGATTATAATTTAACAAATATTTTGTGTGAACGTGCACTTATAAATATTGCAGTCCGCGGTAAAAAATACTTTCAGTAATTAATTTTTAAGCTTACTGGTTATAAGTTCAAGCTGATCGAGTGTTTTATATTTAACTTTAATAGAACCGCCTCGCTTACCGTTATCTGAAATAAGAACTTCTAACCCTAGTAATTCAGTCATCCTTTGCTCTAAATCTATAGTATCTGCAGGTTTAAGTTTAACTTTTGTGGGCAAAGTTTTATTTGATTTTGCTAATTTTTCAGCTTGTCTAACAGATAAGTTTTCATCGACAATTTTTTTAGCTAGTTGCTCTGGAAATGCAGAGTTCATAATTGCTCTAGCATGACCAGATGTAATTATCCCTTGG
>MDTF01009449.1_pt1 | contig 17270 bp, 17 predicted proteins | sample 811191 | NCBI WGS metagenome assembly MDTF01 (sample SAMN05326649, study PRJNA326480) | marine metagenome | isolation source: seawater | place: Southern Ocean | collected 2011 | reverse complement strand
TGCTAAATCTGTATCTTTTACAAAATTATTTAAATTAGTTATATATGTTTGATGATGCTTACCATGATGTAAATCTAATGTCTCTTCTGACATAATGGGTGATAAATCTGACTTAGAGTAATTTAGTTTTGGAAGTTCAAAATTCATTAAGTTTAATAACAAAAAAATTGATAAAAATCCATGTTTTTATCAATATTTAGTCACACCCCTATGTGGATGCATTGCTTTAATATATTTTAAAAATTGTTATAGTTAAGTATGGAAAATAATAACAATAATGAATTTAAAGTTTTAGGACAAAGCATGGAGCATATTACGGTATACTATGGTTCTCTTTTGATAATTTGGGGAATGTCAATAAGTTTTATCAGCAATAGTGAATCGTTAACTTCATTAATTCCATCTTTTTTTGGTTTTCCAATATTAGTTTTTGGTGCTTTAACTGTTAAGTTTCAGGAAAAAAAGAAATTATTTATGCATATAGCTGTAACTTTTGGCTTGCTTACATTTATTGGTGGGTTAGATATTGTAAGAGGAATTTTAAATAACAATCTGTTTGGAAACTTTTACGCAGACCTATCGAAACTTATGATGTTGCTATCAGGACTGGTGTTTACAAGTTTGTGTGTAAAATCTTTCATTTTTGCGAGAAAAAATAAAATTTAAATCAATCTACTGGTTTAAAAAAAAGACATAGACCGTTGTTGCAAAATCTTTTTTGAGCTGATTTAGGTCCATCATCAAATACATGCCCATGATGTACACCACAATTTGCACAATGATATTCAATTCTTTTCACCCCATAAGAATAATCAATTTTAGTTTTAAATGCACCGGGTAAGGCTTCAGTAAATGAAGGCCAACCAGTTCCACTATCAAATTTCGCTTCAGAAGAAAAAAGTTTTGCTCCACAATTTGCGCAATGAAAAAAGCCTTTTCTTTTTTCATTATTTAAAGGACTTGTAAAGGCTCTTTCCGTTCCCTCTTCTAACATAATTTTTTTTTGTTCATTTGTAAGATTAGGATTAATTATTTTTTTTGTAGCTGAAAATAATAAATTAACAGGAAAAAAAAATGTTGATACTGATATAAAACCTAATAATCTTAAGAAATTTCTTCTAATATTTATCATAAATTATTTAATGCGGTTAAATGTTCTTTTACACTTTCATGTAAAGCAATCGTATCATACCCGCCTTCTAAAAAAGATATTATTCTACCATTGCAATGAATGTTCGCCAAATCTACAATTTTTTTCGTTATTTCGTAAAAATCTTTAGATTCCAAATTAATATTTGCTAACGGATCCCTAATATGAGCATCAAAACCAGCAGAAATTAATATTATCTCTGGTTTAAACTTGTCTACATTTTTTAAAATTTTATGTTCAAATATTTTTATGAAGTCCTTACCATTAGTTCCAGCTTTTATAGGGGCGTTAAAAATATTCCCTACACCTCTTTCTTCTTCAGAACCTGTGCCAGGAAACAAAGGAAATTCATGAATTGAACCGTAAAATATAGAATTATCTTTGTAAAATATTTCTTGTGTCCCATTTCCATGATGCACATCAAAATCTAAAATAGCTATTTTATTTATTTTATATTTTTTTTGTAAATATTTTGCTGACACAGCGATATTATTAACAAAACAAAACCCATTAGCTCTAACGGTTTCAGCATGATGGCCAGGCGGTCTAACAGCACAAAAAATCCTTTTTTTATTTTTATTTATAATCATATTTGCTGCAGATAATCCGGCTCCACAAGATCTTAAAATTGCATTTTTACTATTTGAGCAAAGCATGGTGTCTGCATATGGCTCTTTTTCCACACCAATTAAACCTTTTTTTGGGATTAATGAGAAAATTTTTTCTATATGTTTTTTTGGATGCACAAGAAAAATGTCATTAATATTAGCTAAAGGCGCTTCTTCAATATTAATCTTAAAATCTTTAATACTTTTTATAGAATCTAGAATGCTTAATAGTCTTTCCTTTTTTTCAGGATGGTTTAATCCATTTTCTTTCAATAAGCAATCTGTATGGGAAAAGACTAACACTATTTTATAAATTTATTTAATGAATGACTAGCCAATTCTGAAGAAGGTACGTCCGTTTTAAATTTACTTAAAATAATTTCAACCTCTTTTAATTGTAATTTTATTTTTTCAGGATTACTTAAAAAATCATTAACTTTTTTAAAAATACTATTAGCATTACAATTTGATTGTAGTAATTCAGGAATTAATTCTTTTTTGGCAGCTATATTAATTATATTAGCAAATTTTACTTTAATTAGCATTTTAACAATCAAAAAATTTATAAAGTTCATTTTATATAGAATTATAGAAGGAATTTTAGCGTTACATATTTCTAAGGATATAGTTCCAGATTTTGATACGGCAAAAATTGATTTTTTAAGAACATATGTTTTAATTTTATCATCACTAATTACACCACAACTAGTTATATTTGAATTTGAAATATATGAGTGCATTAATTCTCTATGTTCATTAGTTGTATGAAAAACATAAGTTATGTCATTATATTTTTTTTTCATCAATTTTATAAAATCTAACAAAATAGGTGTTAAAATATTTATTTCTGAAGCTCTACTACCAGAAAATATGGAAATAATTGCTTTATTTTTTCCAATAATTTGATCTATGTCAATTTTTACATTTTTTTTATTTTCTAGCAAAGGATGACCCACAAACTCACAACTGACTTGTTCTTTATCAAAATATTTTTTTTCAAAACTAAATAATAAAAAAATATGATCTATAAATTTTTTAATTTTTTTAACTCTACCTTCTCTCCAAATCCATACTTGAGGAGCAACATAATGAATTGTTTTAATTTTTGAATTTATCTTTTTTACTCGCTTTGCTACTCTTAAGGTAAAATCTGGACTATCTACTGTAAATAGTATGTCAGGATTAAATTTTATAATAGCCTTAGTTGAATCATTAATTTTTTTATTAATTTTGATTATATTAAATAAAACACTTGTAAAACCTAAATAGGTTATTTCATTTAAATTGAAAATTGATTTAATTCCAAGATTTTTAAGATTTTCACCACCTACAGATAAGTACTCAATGTCAGGGTTTATTTTTTTTAAATTAGAAATAACTTTATAGGCTAATTTATCACCTGATGCTTCACCTGTTAAAATAAATATTTTTTTCATGTTATTTTACTGTGATAAACATTTTATTTTTATCAGCAAATTTAATAGCATTAACTTTATCTAGAAATATGTTTTTATTATTTTTTAAAATAATGCCTTTTAGGCCAGCTATTTTACATTGTCTTAATGTATTGAGACCAACAGTGGGTAAATCTATACGTAAGTCTTGTTTTTTTTTTGGAAATTTAACTAATACACCATTTTTATTTTTTGTCTTTTTTCTAATTTTTTGAAGCATCTTTTTTGTTCCATCTTTACCTTCTATTGCAATAATCTTATTTTTTCTGCACACAACACCCTGTATAAAGTTATATGAATTTTGTTTGCTCAAACAGTGAATAGCTTTTTTTATATCTTTTTTATCGTAAAAATTGGGTTTAATTTTTGTATGCGTACCCCTATTCAATGTTAAATATGGAGTTAATGTTAATGAGTTTAATGTTTTAATTTTTTCTTCTTTCAATATATTTATTATTTCTTTTAACAGAGCTGCATCGCCAATTTTAGCACTTTTTAATATTCTTGGCAAATAGATCATACCTTTAATATCTATTCTCATCTTTAAAAAATTAGGTTTACTAACTTTACCGGCAAAAAGTACTTTGTTGCATTTGTTGTTTTTAAGAATAGAGATGATTTTACCAAATTGACCTACGGTAACATGATGTGAGTTTTTTTCTTTTTTAAATATTTTATTTTTAGTTAGATCTATTATTAAATATTTTTTTTTATTTTTTATTATTTTTAAAATCTCTTTCGGAAAATTAGATTCTCCAAATATTAATCCTATCATTTTATCTGTAATTTTTTGGAGTGCAAATTGGTCTTTTTTTATCCTTTTCAATAAATTTTATTACTTCATTAACAAGTTCATTATCTTTAAAATCACCATTTATTTTATTGAGATTTTCATATAAATTTTTTGATGTAAATATTTCTTTGTAAGCTTTATCAAGGTCCATTATTTTTGTATTTTCATATTTTTTTCTTCTTAAACCGATTAAATTTAAGCCTTGAAGATAGTTTCTATTTCCAATCGATAGTCCAAAAGGTATTACGTCTTTCAGAACTCCTGTCATTCCACCAATCATGGCTAATCTTCCAATTCTAGTAAATTGTTGTACAGCTGAATTTCCTCCTATTACAACCGAGTCTTCAATTGTTACGTGCCCACCTAATGGCACATTATTAGCAATAATTACATCATTTCCTATTTTACAATCATGAGCCACATGAGATGAAATCATAAATAAACAATTATTCCCTACAATTGTCTTGCTACCGCCACCTTCTGTTCCAGGATTAATTGTTACATACTCTCTAATAATATTTTTTTCACCTATTTCTAAACTATTTTTTTCCATTTTATATTTTAAGTCTTGTGGTTGAGTTCCAATACTAGCAAATGGATAAATTTTAGTGTTGCTGCCAATTTTTGTATTTCCTTCTATGTGTACATTTGAGATTAATTCAACATTCTCACCTAGCTCAACATCCGGGCCAACATAACAAAAAGGTCCTACTTTTACATTTTTATTAATTTTTGCACTTTTATCTATGACCGCTGAAGTGTGTATCATTAGTTTTTTTTATCGACAATTGTAGCTGACCATTCCGCGTCTGCCATTCTTTTTCCATCAACTTTAGCAGTACCTTTATATTTCCATACTCTACCATGCGATCTAATAGCTTCTATTTCTAAATGAAGTTCACAATCTGGTATCACGGGACTTCTAAAACGCGCTTTATCAACACCCATTAAATAAACTAATTTATTTGCATATTCTTTTGGATCGATACCTTGTGCTGTAAGAGCTGCCGCAGCTTGTCCAAATGCTTCCACTATTAACACTCCTGGCATCACAGGTTGACCTGGAAAATGGCCTTGCACATAAAAACCATTTTTTTTAACATACATTATTGCCGTTGCAGATTTTAAAGGTACGATATTTATTAACTTATCAATTAGCAACATAGGCTCTCTATGAGGTAATAAAATCTCTATTGTTTTTCTATCTATTGTGTCAGTCATTTTTTTTCCAATTTTTAATAAATTTCTTAAAGGGTATCGCTGGATATCCCATTACAACACTATTGTCCTCTATATTTTTAATAACTCCACTCCCACCCCCGATTTTAACATTATTTCCAATAATTAAGTGTCCTGAAATGCCGGCTTGACCTCCGATAGAAACATTATCTCCTAATGTAGTACTACCAGCAAACCCTACTTGTCCTGCAATCATACAATTTTTACCCATCTTTACATTGTGGGCGACATGTACTTGGTTATCTAAATAAGTATTTTCACCTATGACAGTATCATCAATTGACCCTCTATCAATGGTACACGAAGAGGCAATCTCAACATTGTTTTTCAATACTACTTTCCCTATATGGGGAAATTTTAAATTTTTTTCTTTTAATGATATAAAACCAAAACCCTTTAAACCAATTTTACATCCATCTTGTATAACCACATTATCTCCTATTTGGGAATTCTTAATAATTACATGCGAACCAATTACGCAATTATTTCCAATTGAAACATCGTGCTCTATAATTGAATTATTTCCAATTAAGGAATTTTTACCTAATTTTACATTTTTTCCAATTAAAACATTGTTACCAAATTTTACATTTTTATAATTAGATAATTTAGGTGTTGACGCTGATAAATCAGGATAATCAATGTCAGCATTGGGATAAAATTTTTTAGTAACGCTAGCAAGCTCAAATAAAACATTTTTAACTATTATAGGTAAACAATTAGTTGGTAAGTTATTGCTAAGTTTTTGAGTGGTTATGCAGAAAGATGCATTGGTAAATGATGCGTATTTTTTATAGTTAATAGAATCCAAAAAAGTAATATCTGATACACCAGCTTTATTTAACGGTTTAATATCATTTATATTAATGTTTTTTTTGATTATTAAATTTGGAAACAACTCTTTGATGTTGAATGGACCCACGCATTCAAAAAAAATATTTTTCGACATTTATTTTAGTGAAATCGATTTAAGTTCCTTGTTTAATATTTCAATAATTACATTAGTTATTTCAAAGGCAGGGTCACCGAGTACAACACTTTTTTTATCGACTACCATTTTAATATTTTTATTCTGCATGTAGCTAGTCATTATAGGTACAAGCTTTTTTTGTAAATTAATTTTTGCATTATTTCTCAATTTAGCTAAGCTGTTAAGAGATTGCTGCTTATCTTTATTTAATTTAGCTACTTTATTTCTTAATACCCCAACTTTCTTGGAATATTCTTCGCTTGTAATAATTTTTTTTTGACTTATTAAATTTTTTTCTTCTTTTTTTATTTCATCTTCTAAAGTTTTATATTTTTTACCATCAGCTGTATATCTTTTTTTTAAAGTTGCCTGAGCTTTTTTTCCTGCAACGCTATCATTAAGCACTTTTTGAAAATCTATAAAATAAACGCTCTCCGCTAAAGTGTATTGTGAAAAAAAAATTGTGCTGATCAAAATAGCTGTAAATAAGTAAAATTTTTTCATACTTAAAAGGTTGTTCCTAATTTAAAAGAAAATCCTTCTGTTTGATCTGTTTCTTTTTTTTGAATATTTTTTGCAAAGACAAAAGACATTGGCCCTAATGGTGACAGCCAACTTGCAGCTACACCTGTTGAAGATCTTATTTTGCTACTTTCATTAATATTGTCGCTGTAATCAACGCCCCATACATTTCCAAAATCTAAGAAAAAACCAATTTCTGTTTTTACACTTTCTGGTAATAAATTTGGTAAAGTGCTCTCAAAATTTAATGCTGCAGCATAGTTTCCTCCAATATATTCAGCTCCATCCCTAGGTCCAAGTTTATTTTTTCTGAAACCACGAAGTTTATTATCGCTTAGTCTAAGTCTTCTACTAAGTGTAACGTCATTATCTTGCAAGCCGTTGACTGCTTTAGAATAAAACTTAACAGCTCCTATAACGTCGGGCCCGAAAGAGCGGTACTTACTTACACTAACTGCGTTTCCTACGTATGCTCGCTCTGAATAAACTGGCAAACTTTGTTGAAAACTAGCTATATAACCACTTCTAGGCATATACGATCTATCTCTTCTATCCGTTCCAACAGAGTAACTAAACCCAAGATCTGTAAATTCGCCTGCTTGTTTTTTCATTGCAGCTGAGGAAGCAGATCCGACTGTTAAAGTATCTACGCTGGCCGATAATGAAGTACCTACATATATATTCTCATATTGTTCAAATTTAGTACCTATACCTGCAGAAGTAATTGTATTTTTATAACCCGTAGAGGATGTTTCGTTAGTAGAAGAGGAAACGTTATATGTAAGTACATTACCTGTGTTGTTCCAATTTGGCTGAGCAAAATTAATACCACCTTTAATTGAGTCTGTACCAGCGGCAAAAAATGTAGATATTTTAATACCTTCACCAAGCCAGTTATTTTCACTTACATTAAATTCGATACTTGCACCAGCAGTACCTATTCCCGCACCTGCAGATATCTCTCCAGTAGGTTTTTCCTCTACCGTTATATCAATTATTTTTAAATTTTTAGAAGAACCGGTTGAAACTTTATCTTCAACAGTACCAAAAATATTTCTGGATTTTAATTTAGCAATTGTTTTACTTAACTTTAAACTACTAAAAGGATCACCTTCGTCTAAAAGAAATTCAGATCTAATAACATGTTCATTCGTTATTGTATTTCCACTAATATTTATTTTTTCTACAAGTTTTTTCTCACCTTCATATATGTTTATTTTTATTTCTATACCATTTTCATCAATAATTTCGTTTACAGAGTGTTCAACAAATTGCAGATCATTTGAATTTATTACAAAATCAACTTTATCAAGTATTTTTTTAACAAGAAAAGGTGAATAATATTTACCTATCGATTTTTTATAAACTTTTTCTAAAGGAAAAAATATTTTTTTATCTAATACTTCGTCAGTGATTGTTGAAAATTTAATAATTTTAAATCTTCTACCCGCATTAATATTATAAGTTAAATTAGTAGTATCATTCTTTTTTACTACAGCACTAGAAGATATAACTTGCACATCATAATAGCCAATAGACTTATAATAATTGGTCAAAAGTCTTTTGTCCAATTCTATATTTCTAATATTTAAACTTGTATTTCTAGAAAGAAACTTCCAAGGTTTGTCTTCTTCTGAAGCAACAACATCTCGTAGCCTCCTGTCTCTAATTTTTTTATCACCGATAAATAATATTTTTGATATTTTAGTCTTTTTTCCTTTTTGAATATAATAATTTAAATTAATTCTGGTATCACTAATTTTTTCTATTTTAGAAGTAACTTCGGTAAAATTAAAACCTAGTGAGGTATATATATTTTTTATTAAATCAATATCTTCAAATAAATTATTTTTAATAAAAGAACCATTTACCTTGGAGGTTAATCTTTCTGTAATACCTTTTCGAATTTTTTTAGCTTTTTCACCGTGTAAAGTGATTGAGTTAACAGCAGGATATTCTTTAACAATAATTTTTAAAATTTTATTTTTTAAAGAGATGTCAATTTTTTCAAAAAAATTAGTTGAATAAAGACTTTTTAATAAATTGTTAATTCTTAAATTTGTATAATCAGAGTTTAGTGTTATGTCACCATAAACAAAAATTGTTTCTTTACTTATTCTATCGTTACCTAAAACTTCTATTTTGTTAACAATTTCTGCGCTAATATTACTGTTTAGTAATAGTAAAAAAATAAAAATTAATTTTTTCATTAGTTATGCTTTCTTATAATTTCTAAAGTTGTATTTCTTGACCATTTATCTACTGCATATATATTTTTAAGATTATTAGTAGCTCTTATAGCATATTTTTTATAGTTTTTATCAGCTAAAAGTAGAAATATGTACTTAGTTATTGAAATAAAACTTATTTTTTTTTTTAAAAAATGATCAACTAATATTTCATTGGCCGCATTAATAATTATAGGAGCTGAGACATAACTGTTCAATTTAGGTACAATTTTTATAATTGGAAATCTTTTTTCATCAACATTTTCAAAAAACAAACTTTCGATATTTTCATCAGTTTTTTGTTTAGTAGTAAAATCCTTAAGGTTCATATTATTATCAAAAATTGCATTTGATATAGGAACAACCATATCAGGTTTGTGATAAAGAAATTTTGTTATTCCATTTTTAAATCTAACAATTGCGTGGACTAAAGATTGAGGGTGAATAATAATTTTAAATTTTGAATATTTAAAATTAAATATTTTTTTTGCTTCAATTAATTCAAGAATCTTATTCATTAGAGTTGCGGAGTCTATTGAAATTTTTTTTCCCATACTCCACTTAGGATGCTTTAAAGCATCTTTAATTTTAATATTTTTGAATTTATTTAAAGGTGTTTTTAAAAAAGGACCGCCAGAAGCAGTGATGAAAATTTTATCTATTTCTTTTTTTTTATAATTTTGAATTAAATTATGTATAGAGAAATGTTCAGAATCTATAGGTACAATTTTTAAATTTTCTGTCTTAGATAATTTTTCAATAAGTTTCCATCCACATATTACAGATTCTTTATTAGCCAAAAGTATTTTCTTACTTCTTCTGGCAAAAAAAATCGTAGGCTCTAGTCCTTCAATTCCTGGAATAGCCGCTACAGTAATGTCTACTTTTTTAGTATTTTGTAGGTTTTTATAACTATTATAAATGTTTATATTTTTATTTAAAAATCTTTTTTTAACTTTTAAGAAAATTTTTTTATTAATTACAACAAAATTTTTTGGTTTAAAATTTATGATTTGAAAACAAATTTTTTTATAGTTTTTATTAGCTAATAAAGTATCAATAAAAAAAAAAGTTCTCTTGTCTTTTATTATACTTAAAGTCGTTTGACCAACAGAACCGGTGGACCCCAGTATAATAATTTTTTTTTTCATATAGCTAAAAAATAAAAAACAAGTACCCCAACTGGTGTTCCTAAAATAATTCCATCAATTCTATCAAGTATGCCCCCATGACCAGGCAAAATATTTCCTGTATCTTTAATTTTAGCTTTTCTTTTTAAATAAGAAAAAAATATGTCACCCAATTGACAAAAAAGTGAAGTAAAAAAACAGTAAATAAAAATAAAAACATGAGCAGTTAATAAATTAAAATTAATCAAAAAAAATAATAGTAGATAAGACATAACAAATGAACCTAATGCACCCGAAATTGTTTTATTTGGACTAATTTTTGTAAGTTTTTTGCCTTTAAAAATTTTTCCAAAAATTAATCCTCCTATATCTGAGGCAATACATATTAGTACTGTGATAAGAATGAATAGTTTTGTTTCATATCCTAAGGTAAGAATGTAAAATAAAAGATCAAAAAATGTAATATAAAAAATAAATAGAATTAGAAAAAAATATTTTTTAAGAATGTCTTTTTTAACAATTTTTTCAATTATTTTATAAAACTCAAAAACGCTTACAATTGATATCAAAATTACCGATATTAGTAAAAAATTTCTATCAACAAACATGCAAAATAAAAATATTACAAGAAAAATTGATGTTATTATTCTTTTTTTAATTTCTAGTGTCATTTAAATGCTCCCAAAGTTTCTTTTAATGAGCTTATAATGTTTAATAATTTTTTTTAAGTCTTTTAAATTAAAATCTGGCCAGAGTTTGTCTAAAAAAAATAATTCAGTATAAGCTAACTGCCACAACATAAAATTACTAAGTCTTTTTTGTCCACCTGTTCTTATAAGTATATCGGGATTAGGATATATTCCTGTATATAAGTTTTTACTCACTTCTTTCTCAGAAATTTTTTTTTTTTCTTTTATAATTTTTTTAAAAGCATCGGTAATTTCGTTTTTTGAACCATAATTTAAGGCCAGATTTACTATTAGTTTCTTATTATTTCTAGTATTATAAATTGTCTTTTTTAAAATTTTTTGTAAAGTCACAGGAAGACTTTTTATCTTACCTATAATATTAATTTTAATATTATTTTTAACTACATTTTTTATTTCTTTGTTAAAATACTTGTTTATCAAATTGAAAAGAAAATTAATTTCTTGTTTTGGACGTTTCCAATTTTCAGTTGAAAAAACATAAAATGTTATAATTGGAATATTTAATTTTAAAGAATTTTTTACCATTTCTTCAACAATTTTTACGCCTTGTAAATGTCCTGTGTTACGTCCCACACCTCTTTTTGTACCCCACCTGCCATTACCATCCATGATAAAGGCAACATGGTTGAGTTTGTTCATATTTGAAGAATTTCTTTTTCTTTTTCAGATGAAATTTTATCTATATTTAAGATATTTTCATCAGTAGTTTTTTGAATATTTTTTTCTGAAGACTTACTTTCATCTTCACTTATTTTTTTATCTATAAGCAGTTTTTTTAATTCTTCATTTCCTTCTCTCCTGATATTCCTTATTGAAACTTTATTTTTTTCACTCATACCTTTTAAAACTTTAATTAAATCTTTTCTTCTTTCTTCAGTTAGATCAGGTATTCTTATTCTTACAATCTGACCATCTATTTGAGGGTTAATACCTAAGTCAGATTCTTTAATTGCTTTATCTACAAGAGTTACATTTCCTTGGTCCCATACCTGAACGGAAATCATTCTAGCTTCTGGAACACTTACTGTAGCTAATTGATTAATAGGCATGTGTTGTCCGTAGACATCAACTTTTATCATATCCAGCATAGCAGCGTTCGCTCTACCAGTTCTAAGTGTTGATATGTCTTTTCTGAAAGACTGAATTGTCTTCTCCATTTTTAATGAATAATTTTTTTCATTAAATTCTGATGTCATAATAGTTAAATTCCTTCGCCTACTTTATATCTTACGAAGTCTAATATTTTGATGTCTTTAAGTATATCAGAAACTTTCATTTTAGGATCCATTATCCATACTTGATTAAGCAGAGTATTGTCAGAAATGAATTTATTAAGCTTACCTTGAGAAATTTTTTCTATCATTTCAGGTTTTTTTCCTGAATTTATTAATTCAGCTTTAATAATTTCTAATTCTTTATCTAAAATTTTTTTATCTAAACTATCTTTGTCAATTGATAAAGGGCTTGTAGCAGCAATGTGCATTGCTAATTTGTTACTCAATTCTACATTTTCGTTATTTAAATTATCTAATTTTACAACTGAAATAATTTTTCCTATGTTTTTTTCCAAAGCTCCATGGACATAAAAAAAATTTTTACCTTTTTCTTTATTAAAAAAAACTGACCTTCTAAGCGTTATTTTTTCTCCGATTTTTGCTATTAAATCTATCAAATTATTTTTGACGCTGGAGTTGTTTTTCATATTAGAGAGATTAGTTTTTTCTAAATCTCCTTTATTATTAAAATTAATTTGAGCAATCTCTTTACAGAAAGAAATAAAATCATTATTTTTTGCAACAAAGTCTGTTTCACTATTTATTTCAATGATTGAAATTTCTCCACTCTGTTCTTTAGCTAAAACCAAGCCTTCAGAGGCTGTTCTACTCATTTTTTTTGTAGCTTTTGCTATTCCTTTTTTTCTCAAAAATTCAATAGATTTTTCTATATCACCGTTTGTCTCATCTATTGCTAATTTGCAGTCTTTAAAACCTACCCCTGTAAGTTCTCTGAGCTTTTTAATATTTTCTAAAAGTGTATTTTTTTCTGACATGAAAATCTATGAATGTTTTAGTTAGATTTTTTTTCTTCTACTTTTTTTTCAATTTTTTTTTCTACTTTATTTCCTACCTTAATTTCTACTTTTTTATCTGCGTTTTGCTGGGCTATTTGCTGTGCAATTTTCGAAGCATCTATGATAGTGTTTTTTAGAAGATCACAATAAAGATTTATAGATCTTCTAGCATCATCATTTCCAGGAATGGGAAATTGAATATCTGTTGGATCAGAATTAGTATCTAAAATAGCTGCAATTGGAATTTTTAGTTTAATTGCTTCTTTAACAGCTAAAGACTCAATATTTGTATCAATTATAAAAATCATTTCTGGTACTTTTTTCATTTCAGCTATTCCACCGAGAGATCTTTTTAATTTATCTTTTTCTCTGCCCATTTTAAGAATTTCTTTTTTTGTAAAACCAATATCTTCTTTTGAAAGTTGTTGATCTAAAGTCTTCATTCTTTTAATAGAGTTTTGAATAGTGTTCCAATTAGTTAACATTCCACCTAACCATCTATAATTTACAAAATATTGTCCTGTTTCATTGGCTAATTCACTTACTTGTTCAGAAGCCTGTTTTTTTGTTGAAACTATTAAAATTTTTCCACCGTCAGATACGCATTTATGTATTGCCGATAGTGCATTTTTAAAAAAAACCACTGTTTGTGTTAAGTCTATAATGTGTATTGAGTTTTTGTCTCCAAAAATATATTGCTTCATTTTCGGATTCCATCTAAGCGTTTTATGACCAAGGTGAACACCTGCTTCTAATAATTGTTTTATATTTACTTGCGGTATATTCATATTTTTTTCCGGTTAATCCACCACAACTATTCCAAAATTGGACCGGTAGGGAGTTACCCCTTAATGTTGTGTGCGAAATTAAGCTTTAATATATTTAATATTGCTAAAAATCAAGCCTCTAAAAGCTTATTTTCTTCACATATTGCTTGTTTTTAACGTTGTTAAAAATACCTAAATCAAATTTTCTTGGTTTTTCCAGCATAAAAGCAAAGGATTTTTCTTCTTTTTTAATGATAAAATTTATTTTTGTCTTACCCTCTTCTTTTAATACATCTTTTAATTCTTCCACATTGTAGTCAGCACTTAATTCAATCGAAACATTGTCATATTGCTTATTTACAACATCATTTAAGTCTAAAATTTTACGAATATTTATTCTTCTATTGATGTTTTCACCGATAATTTTATCTTTTTGTAACGTCATTACGAATGAATTAGATTCTTTAAGTTTGTCTCTATTGTTTATTAAAAGCTCGGAAAAAAGAAATAATTCAAACTCACTGTTATTGTCACTAAATTTAATTATTGCAAAAGCTGTACCTTTAGAGCTTTTTTTTTCTTGTATTGACATTATTGTTCCAGCAATTAAAGATTCACTGGTGTCATCAATAACAAATTTTTTATAAGATTTTATATTTAGCTGTGAGAAAATTTCTTTATATTCATTTAGAGGATGGTCAGAAATATAAAACCCCAAAGAAGTAAACTCACGAGATAAAATTTCTTTTTTGGTCCAACTTTCAATTTTTTCAAAATCGAATGATTTTTCTGTATAATCTTTTGTATTTTCAAATAAATTGCTTTGCTTACTTATTTTATCGTCATAATTATTTTTAATAAGTTGTATAATTTTAGGTATAGAATTAAATAATTTACCTCTATCACCTTCAATATTATCGAATGCACCAGCTTTAACTAAACCTTCTAATTGTAGTTTATTAACATTCTTTGGATCAGTTCTGCTAATAAAATCATTTAAAGATTTGTAGCTACCATTAAGATCTCTTTCTTTAACGATGTTCGAAATAGCTTCAAAGCCCACACTTTTAATCGCTCCCAGACCGTAAAATATCTTATTAGGCTCCGCTCTAAAATCAGCATAGCAATAATTAATACAAGGCCTGATAACTTTTACATTTAATCTTTTAAGCTCTTCTACGAACTCTCTAAGTTTACCTGTGCTAGTCAATTCTGTTGACATAGTTGCAGCTATAAAATCTTCTTTGTGATAAGTTTTTAAATAGGCGGTTTGATAAGCAATTAAAGCATAAGCAGCGGCATGACTTTTGTTAAAACCATATTCAGCGAATGGCTCAATTTTTTTAAAAACATAATTTGCTACATCTTTTTTTATTCCGTTTTTAACAGCTCCATTTACAAATCTTTCTTTTTGTTTTTCAAGCTCAGCTCGTTTTTTCTTTCCCATTGCTCTTCTTAAAATATCTGCCTCACCAGCGGTAAATCCGGCAAGTGTTTGGGCTATCTGCATTACCTGCTCTTGGTAAATAATTATTCCATAAGTTGGTTTTAGTATTTTCTCCAGAGTGCTGTGAATATAATCGGGTTCCCGAATTTTATTTTTACAATCATTATAAATTGGAATATTGCTCATTGGTCCAGGCCTATATAAGGCTACTAAAGCAATAATATCATCAAATTTGTTAGGTTTCATTTGTCTTATAGAATCTCTCATTCCTGTGCTTTCTAATTGAAATAAACCAGTAGTTTCACCGGTTGATAGCATTTTAAAAATTTTTTCATCCTGTAAATTTATATTACTAATATTTAACTTAATATTTTTAACAGATAGCATTTTTAAAGTTTTATCTATGACAGTTAGTGTTTTTAAACCTAATAAATCAAATTTAACTAAACCTGCATTTTCAGATGAATACATGTCAAATTGTGTAGATGGTAAAAATAAGTTTGAAGAATGGTCTTTATATAAAGGAACTTCTTCTGAGAGCGTATCACCAGCTATAACCACACCAGCGGCGTGTGTTGCCATATTTCTATTTAAGCCTTCAATTTTCAAAGATAGTTCAATAAGTTTTTCGACTTTTTTACTATTTTTAATTTCTTCTTTAAATCTAGGTTCTCGGTCTATAGACTCTTGAAGTGTAAGTGGTCTAGAAGGATCAAATGGAATCATTTTACTAATTTTATCGACGTGACCGTATGGTAACCCAATTACTCTACCCACATCTCTCAAAGCCATTCTAGCTTTAAGCTTTCCAAATGTAATTATATGGGCAACCCCGTTATTATATTTTGATTTTAAATATTCGAAAACTTTATCGCGTTTTTCTTCACAAAAATCTATATCAAAATCTGGCATAGAAACACGGTCAGGATTGAGAAATCTTTCAAATATTAAATCAAATTCTATTGGGTCTAGATCTGTTATATCAAGAGCATATGCTACTAATGAACCAGCACCTGAACCACGCCCAGGACCTACAGGAATATTATTTTTTTTTGACCATTTAATATAATCAGAAACAATTAAAAAGTACCCTGAGTAATCCATAGATTTAATAATATTCAATTCGTGCAGCAGTCTATCCTCATAAATTTTAATTGTGTCACTTTTATTTAATTTTATATTTTTTTTTAAGATATAATTATCTAATCTGTTCTTTAATCCAATCTTTGAATCTATTACGAGAGATTCCTCTGCAGATAAGTTTTCTTTTAATTTTAAAGATGGGAGTATAGGAGGCGATTTTTTTGGTTTAAAATTAAATCTTATAGGAAAATTATAATTATTCTCTAGGGCCTCTGGTATATCGGCATATAATTTCTTAAGCTGATTATCACTTTTTAGATAATGTTGATCACTAAACCTTCTTCTTTTTGGATCGTCAACAAAACTTTTTTCACCAATACATATTAGAGCATCGTGGGCTTCAAACATATCTTGATTAATATAATAGACTTCTTGACTTGCTATTAGTGGAAGATTTAACTTTGATGATAGTTCAATTAAATAATTTTCAAAAAAGTGTTCATCTTTTTCTTCATGTCTTTGAATTTCTAAATAGAATCTATCTTTAAAAGTATTTTTTAATATAACAAAAGACTCTTCTATTAATTGTAATTTATTTAATTTAAATAATTGTCCAAATAAGTCATGATGATTTCCTGACAAAATTATTAAATCTTCATTTATATTTAATAACTCTTCAAACTTACAGTGCGGGTCACTTTGATCATTGTTTTCTAAATAACTTTTTGAAGATAATTTAGTTAAATTTTTATAGCCAAGTGCAGATTTGGCAAAAATAGGTAGTTTGCCATATAATTTATCTAGAAAAAAATTGATTTGGGTACCTATTATTGGCTGAGAGCCTGACTTGCTAATTTTTTCAGCAAACTCTAATGCTCCACATAAATTGTAACTATCCGATATACCAACTGACTTAATTTTATTAGTTTTACAATGTTTTGCTAAATCATCAATTTTGATTGCACCTTCGCAAATAGAGTATTGCGTGTGAATTTTAAAATTTGTAAATGCTTTTTCTTCATTTGGCATTAACTCTTTTTATATTACCATGTGAAATACTCAACTTGTAATCAGCCATGTTGGCAAGTTCTCTATTGT